>Ga0066836_10002307_pt1 | contig 10201 bp, 9 predicted proteins | sample ETNtaG_18_FD_71568 | JGI IMG/M metagenome (GOLD analysis project Ga0066836, IMG submission 71568) | Marine microbial and viral communities from oxygen minimum zone, Eastern Pacific Ocean - ETNP201302SV91 | ecosystem: Environmental > Aquatic > Marine > Oceanic | place: Pacific Ocean: Eastern...
AAAACTTTAAAATTAATTGAGATGATGCGAGAAGTTTTCTGTTCACATCAAAAATAAACAGAGGACTGGAGCTTGCTAGACTTTATAGCTGACAACATTGTTTTATTTATAACACTTATAATATTAATATCCCTTATTGCACATTTGGAAATTAATTCACTATTTGGGTCAATAAAAAAATTAACACCTGATGGGTTGATACAACTACTCAATAAATCTAAAGTTATCTTGATAGACGTAAGAAGCCCTGAAGAGTTTAACGTAGGGCATATTATAAATGCAAAAAACATGAGCTTAGATGGTATTGAATTAATGAAAATTAAAGCAGATCAATCAATAGTTACGTATGGGAGTAATGACAGCGAGGCTATAAAGGCTGCAAAAAAATTTATTACATTAGGGTTAGAACAAGCTTATTACTTAGAAGGCGGTATAGGCTCATGGGTTGAAAATAATATGCCTTTATCGGGAGAATAATAATATGGCAGATAAAGAAGTTAAATTTTTAGTAAATAGGATTTATGCAAAAGACATTTCTTTTGAATCACCAGAAGCACCTTCAATTTTTAAAGAATTAAAGATGCAACCAAAAGTTGGGTTTAATTTAAAAACAGCTATGAATAAAATGGATGATGAAACTTATGAAATAACTTTGCATATCCATGTAAAAGCTGAAACAGAAGAGAAACCAATATATTTGGCTGAATTAAAACAAGCAGGAATATTTACAATTCAAGGAGCTGATGAAAACTTAAAAGGTGGTTTTTTAAATATAAGATGTCCTGAAATAATTTTTCCATATGCCATGGAGACTATTTCAAATTTAATTCAAAAATCTGGATTCCCACCAATCTTTTTTGCACCTATAGATTTTAACGCTCTGCACCAGCAAGAAATAGCTAAAAATAAAAAGAACTAATGGCGGATTTATTTCGTATATTGGGTTCTGGCGAATGGGGCATGGCGGTTGCATACCATTTGTCTCAACAAGATAAGCTTGTTGAGGTCTATGGACGAGATCCTGAAAAAATTAAACAGTTACAACAAATAAAACGCAATACAAATATAAAGTTTAAAACTTTTCAAGATTTATCATCTACAACCAATAATAATATTATTAATATCGTCGCTACCTCAAGCTCTGGTTTTAATAATGTAATAAAAGAAAACTCAAAATATTTAAAAGAATTTGAGTCTATTACATGGCTAACTAAGGGTATAGATCATGACACAGGCCTTATGTTGCATGAGATCATTGACAAAGAAATTGGAAGTGATAACTATAAATGTATAATATCTGGCCCTAGTTTTGCCAAAGATTTGATCGAAAAAAAACCTTTAACAGTAAGTATTGCATCAAATAATGACGCCCTTATACAAACTTTAAAAAACGGTCTTGAAACTGATATATTTAAATTAATACCTACAAAAGATATTATTGGCGTTGGGGTATCAGGAATTATAAAAAATATTTCTGCGATACTAGCAGGTGCATTAACTGCTAATAACTATACAGATGAGTATATTCAAAAATTAATTGAATTATCTCAGAATGAAATTTCTCAAATTACATCAAGCATTTACTCTCAAACACCAGAGATTGAAATATTAGAAACGGAGCTTTTATCCAGCCCAGCATGTTTAGGAGATATGCTTTTAAGCTGCTATAAAGATCATTCTAGAAATAGAAGACTAGGACTTAATTTAGTTAATGAGTTTAATTTAAATCAATCCCTTAAAGATATTGGGACAGTTGAGGGTTATTTATCTACCTTGACGCTTTATAAAAATAAACAAAAGTTTCGAATTGGGAAGATAGTTAAAACAGCTCACGACATTCTTTATAATAATAATAATCCTAAATCGTGCTTAGAAAAATTGTTTGATTAATTTTGCCTTGCTTTTCTTGCTAGTGTATTTCGGCCCCATCCCAATAATTTAGCTGCTTCAAGTTTTACACCATTGCTGGCTTTTAAGGATTCATCTATTAGTATTTTTTCTAATTCTTCATGAAGTTTTTTTAAAATATCTTTATCACTTTTAATATTTGTTCTAATATATTTTTGTAAACTTTTTTCCCAATGATCACTTTCATTATCATTATAGTCATTATTTTTATTGGTTGTTGTTATGTCCTCTGGGACATCATCCATTGTAATTAATGACGAAGAACACATTATTGTAAGATACCTACAGGTATTTTCTAATTGTCTTATATTGCCTGGCCAATTAAAATTTATAAAGTATTCTAATGTAGCTTCATCAATATTTTTTTCTTCAACCTTCAATTCTTTTGCTGATGTTTTTAAAAAATATCTTATTAATTCCTCTATATCCTCTTTCCTTTCTCTTAGAGGAGGCAATTCTAATTTAAAAACATTTAATCTATGATACAAATCTTCTCTAAATTTTGATGACGTTATTAAATTTTCAATTAATTGATTTGTTGCTGTAATTATTCTTACATCAGATTTAATAGGTTTATGCCCGCCAACCCTATAAAACTCTTGGCTTGAAAGTACTCGTAGTAATCTAGTCTGTAATTCAGGATGCATATCTCCAATCTCATCTAAAAACAGAGTTCCACCTCTAGCTTGCTCAAACCTACCTATTCGTTGGGATTGAGCTCCAGTAAACGCACCTTTTTCATGACCAAAAAGCTCTGATTCTAATAAATCATGAGGTATTGCTGCAACATTTATGGCTACAAAAGGCATTTTATTTCTAATGCTGTTTTCATGAATAGAATGCGCTATTAATTCTTTACCAGTTCCAGATTCTCCTCGGATGAGAACTGTTATTTCAGATTTAGAAATTTTACCTATCGCCTTAAATACATTTTGTAAAGATTTTGCTTTGCCAATTATTTTAGATGATTTTGATAAATTAACAGTATCAGGTTCAATTTTTTGTGTATCTGGATTATTTTTTAGGGCCTTTAATGCTAAATTTCGAATAGTATCAACATCAAACGGTTTGGGTAAATATTCAAAAGCACCGCCTTTATATGCAGATAATGCATTATCAATATCAGAGTGTGCAGTTATTACAATTGTTGGAAGGTCAGGATATTTTTCGGAAACCTTTTGGAGTAATTCTAATCCAGTTAGCCCAGGCATTTTTATATCTGTTATTATTAAATCAGGCTTGTCAGAATTTAGAGCAAGTAAAGCTTCTGAACCATTTGCAAAAGTTTCGATTTTAAAGCTATCCTCTAAAGCACTTCTACACACAGTTCTTATACTTTCTTCATCATCTATAACCCAAAGCTTTGATCTATTCATATATTATCCCAAGGCAATATTATTGAAAAAACTGTTTCGTTATTTTTACTATTACATTCTATTAAACCGTTATTTTGTATAATTATTGATTGCGCAATAGTTAGGCCAAGCCCCATCCCATCGCTTTTAGTGGTAACCATTGGGTAAAATATTTCTTTCAATTTTTCTGAAGGAATGCCAATTCCATTATCAATAACGTCAAGCTTAATAACCAAATCATGTTTTTTATTGCCAATAGTAAATTTAAGAATAGGTCTTGTTCTAATAGTAATTTTTCCACTCTGATTTATTGCTTGCACAGCATTTCTAATAATATTAATTAAGGCTTGGATGATTTGGTTTTTATCCAAGTTAAGTTGTGGAATACTTGGATCATAATCTTTAATAAATAAAATTTTAGCATTAGCTTCATCGTATTTAAAAAGCTCAATAACATGTTCTGTTATTTCATGTATATTAACTAATTCTTTTTCATTAGAAGGAGAAGGAGATGACATTGCATTAATTAACTTTAAAAGTCTTTCTGACTCTTTCGTAATGATTTTTGTAAATTTAGTTTGAGACTCATCTGTTAATGATCTATCCAGAAGTTGTGCAGCCCCCATAATTCCTCCTAATGGATTTTTAATTTCATGAGATAAACCTTTGACCATTTCTCTGGTAGCTTTTTGTTGGTCAATTAAATTTTGATCATTTGAAATATTATATAATCTACCTGTTTCATTGAATTCTAGTAAAATATATTGCTTATTTGAAACAAAACAATTAGAGATTATGCAGTCACATATTTTTTCAATTCTGTCAAAATTTTTAAATTTTAAATCTCTTAACATTACAGATTGATCATCTGACCTTACATTTGTAATGTAATTAAGCAGATTAGTGTCAGAGCATTTAAGTTCATCAATTTTTTTTAATGTAGCAGCGGAACCAAGTAAATCCTCTGCGGCATTATTTAGATAAATATATCTTAGATTCTCATCTAATATTAGAATGGCCGTTCTAAGATTGTCTAAAACATCAAAATTTAGCTCTGTGTCAATTTCAATTTTATTATTTTTTTCCATTCCATTCCTTAATGCTTAAAAGGCTGCCTGCAATAGACAGCCTTATTTAGTTATAGGCTATAATACATCTCAAATTCACAAGGATGAGTAGACTGTCTTAGTCTTTGAACATCTTCATATTTGAGTCCAATATATGAATCGATCATATTATCTGTAAAAACACCTCCTGCTTTTAAGAAGTCACGATCTTTGTCTAATGCCTCAAGCGCGACATCAAGACCTGGAGCTACTGTAGGCAGCATTTTTTCTTCATCTGAAGAAAGCTCAAATAAATCCTTATCCATTGGGTCCCCAGGATTAATTTTATTTGCTATACCATCTAAGCCAGCCATCATCATTGCGCTAAATGCTAGGTAAGGGTTTGCAGTCGAGTCTGGAAACCTAACTTCAATTCTTCTAGCTTTATCACTCATAACATAAGGTATTCTAATTGCTGCTGATCTATTTCTAGCAGAGTAAGTGAGAATAACCGGCGCTTCAAAACCAGGTATTAATCTTTTGTAGCTATTGGTAGAAGCATTAGCAAAAGCATTAAGAGCTCTAGCATGCTTAATTATTCCACCTATATACCACAAAGCTTCTTGTGACAATTTTCCATACTTGTCGCCAGCAAAGATATTTTTTCCATCTTTTGCAAGTGATTGATGAATATGCATACCAGACCCATTATCTCCTACTAAAGGCTTAGGCATAAACGTCGCAGTTTTACCATAAGCATGAGCTACGTTCATTACAACATATTTGTATTTTTGTACTTCATCAGCTTTTTTAACTAGTGTATTAAACAGCGTTCCAATTTCACATTGGCCTGCTGTCGCTACTTCATGATGATGGACTTCACACTGAACACCCATTTCTTGTAAAGTTGTAACCATAGCAGACCTACAATCCTGCAATGCATCGACAGGAGGAACTGGGAAGTAACCACCTTTTACTAGAGGTCTATGCCCCATATTACCTTCATCAAATGTTTTTCCGCTATTGTAACAAGCTTCGCTAGAGTCAACTGAAAAGAAACAACTACCTAGTTTGTCTTCAAATTTAACATCATCAAACACAAAAAATTCATTTTCTGGTCCAAAGTAAGCTGTATCAGCAATACCTGTGCTCAGAAGGTATGCTTCAGCGTTTTTTGCAATAGAGCGGGGGTCTTTTTCATACGGCTTTCCATCAGTTGGCTCTATAACATCGCATGATATAGCAAGAGTTGGTTCATCATAAAACGGATCCATAACTGCTGTGCTAGCATCAGGCATAAGAATCATGTCAGATTCATTAATATCTTTCCAAGCAGCTATTGATGAGCCATCAAACATTTTTCCTTCACTGAAATCAGTTTTAATACCATCATCTGTTGCAGTCACCGTTACATGCTGCTCTTTCCCGCTTGTATTTGTGAAGCGATAGTCTATAAACTTCACCTCTTTTTCTTTAACTATACTTAGTATCTCTTCAACACTCATTTTTTTACCTCATTTGTTTCATTTGCCTAAATATTACTGCACAATTCGTGCCACAAACGAGCATAACTTATTGCCTTTATTTAGTGCATATTATTAGTAAATATAAAAATTAAAAATTTAATAAGTACTAAAATAATGCATTAATTGCAATATTATAGCACATTTGCACATTTATGGTGCATATTTTTAATAAAAAAATATAAATATAATTATTTTGAGGTAGGATTAAGGGTTTAGAATCTTGTAAATCATCATAAAAATAAGCTTGTTAGATATGATAAGATTACTTAATAACTTTACATATTTAAACAACAGGAATAACAATTGACTCATCATACTATGGAAGATTTAGTTTCCCTTTGTAAAAGAAGAGGGTTTATATTCCAATCAAGTGAAATTTATGGAGGTCTTCAAGGGGTATATGATTATGGGCCGCTCGGAGTAGAACTAAAGAATAATCTTAAGCAAGCTTGGTGGTCATCTATGGTTTATGAAAGAGATGATATTGAAGGATTAGATTCATCAATATTAACTCATCCTGGCGTATTGCAGCATTCTGGCCATGAAGAGACATTTACTGACCCACTTGTAGACTGTAAATCATGCAAGTCTAGATGGAAAGCTGATCAACTGAATAATAATAAATGCCCTTCTTGTGGGTCTAAAGATTTAACAGAACCTAGGCCATTTAATTTGATGTTCAAAACTAATGTTGGCCCTATTGCAGATGGGAATAGCTTTGCATATTTAAGACCTGAAACCGCACAACAGATTTTTATAAATTTTAAAAATATACTTGATTCGACATCAAGATCTTTACCATTTGGAATTGCGCAGATTGGCAAAGCATTTAGAAATGAAATTACTCCAAGAAATTTTATTTTTAGAGTAAGAGAGTTTGAGCAAATGGAGTTAGAGTATTTTGTTAACAAAGGAACAGATGTTGATTGGCATAAAAAATGGGTTGAAAACAGAGTACACTGGTGGGAAGAACAAGGAATAGAAAAATCTAAACTAAAAATTATTAATATACCCGAAAAGGAGTTAGCTCATTATTCAAAATCTACAGTAGATATTATGTATAAATTTCCACATGGTTTAGAGGAGCTAGAGGGGATTGCCAATAGGACAGATTTTGATTTAGCTTCGCATAGTAAAAACCAAGAAGATTTAAATATTTCTTCAAAAGTTAACAAAAATAATGCTTCAAATTCTAAATTAGCTATTCAAGATATAAAAGCTAAAGAATGGATTGTTCCCTATGTAATAGAGCCATCTGCTGGAGTTGACCGAGGAGTACTCGCAATTTTAAATGAGGCATATAAAGTAGAAAAACTTGATGACGGAAAAGAAAGAATAGTGTTAGGATTTAAACCCCACCTATCGCCAATTAAAGCTGCCGTAATACCTTTAAAGAAAAATAATAATGAATTAGTCCAGTCAGCTATAAAACTTAAAGATAACTTACAAAAAATTAAGGCTGGCAGAGTTCTTGTTGAAAATACAGGAAATATTGGGAAAAGCTATAGAAAACACGATGAAATTGGCACGCCTTTATGTATAACTATTGATTTTGATACTTTAGAAAAAAATACTGTCACGGTTAGAAATAGAGATACTATGCAACAAGAAAATATACCTATTGATAGAGTTGAGAGCTTATTTAGAGGATATTTTAATTGTGAATGAAGGAAAATATATTATTTTAGATCGTGATGGAGTTATAAATTATGAATCCCCAGAGTTTATTAAAATAGCTGATGAATGGAAACCAATACCAGGGAGTCTAGACGCTATAAAAAAATTAAATGAAAAAAATTATCAAATTATTGTCATAACAAATCAGTCAGGAATTAATCGCAAGATAATAAATTATAGTGATTTTATAAAAATTAATCTAAAGATGTTAAAAGAAGTTGAAAGCATAGGTGGGTTCATTACTTCAATAATTTATTCGCCTCATACGCCTGATGAAAAAAATATATTTAGAAAGCCTGGAAATGGTATGTTTGAAGAAATTGCGAGACGTTTGAAGTTTTCACTTAAGAATTGTTACTCTATTGGTGATTCACCAAGAGATATTGAAGCGTCAATTTTGTCTGGATGCAAACCAGTTGGAGTTAGAACTGGAAATGGATTAACAATTGAGGAAGATAATAAATATAAAATACCTATACATGATAATTTATATGATGCAGTAACAGCAATTATTAATAAATAATTTTATGGCGCTGGGTTGGGGTTTGTGTCATGTACTTCATTTATTTCTTCAATTATTTCATCGCTTAATTTTATATCAAAGGTATCTATATTTTCTTTTAATTGCTCCATTTTTGTTGCTCCAATTATATTAGAGGTAACAAAAAAACGCGTATTAACAAATGCTAAAGCAAGTTGCGCAGGACTCATTGAATATTTCTTAGCAATATTTGCATATTTTAACGTCGCAATTTTAGTTGCTTCATTGCTATAGCGTGTAAACCAATCCCCATATAAGCCTAATCTTGAATTATTTGGAGTAGATTGTAGATATTTTCCTGTTAGCACCCCAAAACCTAATGGAGAATAAGCTAGCAGCCCAACTTGTTCATGTTGGGTAATTTCTGCTAATCCAACTTCATAAATTCTATTAACTAAAGAATATGGGTTTTGAATAGAAACAATTTTGTCATAATTTAAATCTTTTGAAACTCTAAGATATTCATGCACTCCCCATGGGGTTTCATTTGATATGCCTATGTATCTTATTTTTCCATCTTGAACAAGTTGATTCATAGCAGAATACGTTTCTTCAATATCTACTCCCATGTCACTAGAATATTCATAACCAAGCCTTCCAAAATAATTACTTTTTCTTTCAGGCCAATGAACTTGGTATAAGTCAATATAATCTGTTTGAAGTCTTTTTAATGATGTTTCAGCAGCCTTTATTATTTGCTGTTTATTTAAGCGAGAACCCCCTCTAACATAATCCATTCCAGGGCCTGCCACTTTTGTTGCGATATAATATTGATCCCTATTTTTATATTTATTTATCCATGTACCAATTATTTCTTCAGTCTTACCGCAAGTTTCTTCACGAGGTGGTATAGCATACATTTCTGCTGTATCAATAAAATTAACTCCTTTTGATAAACTATAATTTAGTTGTTCATGAGCTTCTGCTTCGCTATTTTGTTCACCATAAGACATAGTCCCCAGACAAATAATACTTACGTCTAACTCTGTGTTACCTAGTTTTTTATACTTCATTCTTACCCCCAAGACACCAAGTTTAATATATGATATTATTATAATAATAAAAATTCATCTTTTTTAAATTAATAGAGGTATTAAAAATTAATTTTCTAATAAACATTAGAACAATGACGCTCAATTTTAGTACTTGGCTTCCTGAAGTACTAACAGATAGATTATATTTTAGCAGAGACTTAATTGCTGGAATTACGATAGCAATGATTATCATTCCGCAATCGATGGCCTATGCTAGTTTAGCTAGCGTTCCACCAGTTTATGGGTTGTATGCATCACTTTTACCAGTTGGGATTGCAGCATTATTTGGTTCGTCTAGATATCTAGCAACAGGTCCTGTAGCTATGGTTTGTTTATTAACCTCTGTTGCTATATCATCACTTGCTAATGGCGACACAAGCCTTTATGTGGCTTATGCTGTTATATTATCTTTGTCAGTTGGTATATTTCAATTATTACTATCTTTTTTTAGAACTGGAAAAATATTTGATAAAATACCGGAGCATGTTTTACTTGGATTTACATCAGCTGCTGCTCTAATAATATCTTTTTCACAATTGAGTAAAATATTTGGCTTACCTAAAGTCTCTATTAACAACCTATTAGATTATCAAAACTTCTTATCGTCAAATCCTATAAATTTTCAATCATTAATTTTATCGATATCAATACTATTATTAATGTATTTAATAAAATATAAATATACTAAATATATGACATTTAGTAATTTATCTGTTTTTTTTGCTGTTGTTTTATCAATAATGTTAGTATCAACTTTTTCATATACAGGACCTATAGTTGGTCATATACCTGCTGGATTACCAGAAATAAGTTTGCCAACGCTAGATATTTTTCATGGCTCATTACCAATGCTGTTAATTCATACAGTTATTATTGCATTTGTTGGATTTATGGAAGCCATTGCAATTGCCAAGCAGCTTTATATAAAAAAACCACCAAAAGACGCCAATGGTGTTGAGTTATATAAAAACCCAACTCCAATAGATGCAAATCAAGAGCTGCTAGGGCAAGGGCTAGGTAATGTTTCTTCAAGCATATCTGGAAGCTTTCCGGTATCAGGGTCATTTTCAAGATCAGCAGTAAATGAGGCAAGCGGCGCTTATAGTGGTTTTGC
>Ga0066836_10002313_pt1 | contig 10187 bp, 10 predicted proteins | sample ETNtaG_18_FD_71568 | JGI IMG/M metagenome (GOLD analysis project Ga0066836, IMG submission 71568) | Marine microbial and viral communities from oxygen minimum zone, Eastern Pacific Ocean - ETNP201302SV91 | ecosystem: Environmental > Aquatic > Marine > Oceanic | place: Pacific Ocean: Eastern...
ATCTATGAGTAGAGGAACACCATCAATGGGCTTGATGACAAGGAAAAAAACACACATTAGATGTAGACGATGTGGAAAGAACTCATTTCATAAACGTCATCAGCGTTGTGCGAGTTGTGGATTTCCTGATACTAAACTAAGAAGATATTCTTGGATCAAATGGTATACTTAGATGTTAAAACCACTTTTCTCTCTAGGAAATAATACTGAATCATCAAAGATAGGTGCAAATGCACATGTCATAAATCAAATCAATTCACTACAAGTTGAAAAAGACATTCTCACAAAAACAATTTCAAGATTATATGATAATGATTCTGATTTGAATAAAATCCAACGTGATAGATTGTTGTTAAGATACCAACACCAACTGGGAGTTGTAATAGCTAGAATTCAAAAGTTAGAAACTGTCAGTAAACATCCTGATTTAGGACCATTGGGTGAAGGACTAATCACTCTGATGGACCAAAAATTATCGCAATTAGACCAAAGGTTGTACGAATTAACATCAAAAATCCAAATCGCAGAAGAACAGAAAGAAGATCCTGTGAAGAAACAAGCTAAAATAATATCAAAAGCAACTCATAGTACAAAACCAGTTTTTGAAAAACCAATATCAGATTTCATCGAAAAACCAATCCAGCCTTCTGATAAGAAATTTGAAATTACAACATTAACATCGCATCCAAAAATGGATTCCGTAAAACAAACAAAATATGATCAAATGCTTTCGCAGTTAGATAGTGATGTAATAGCACCAGCAAAAAAATCTCCATCAATAAACATTAAACCAAAACAACAAGTTGTAGATGCAGAAACTATAGTTCCAGAAACAACACTTCCAGCAACTAAAGCTCCAGAAATTATAAAACCACATATTCCTGACCAGCCAAAATCAACAGATCAACGACCAATAGAAACTGAAATTGATGATGATGATGATGATGATCTTGAGAAAATTAGATCAAACATATTGAAAACGTTATCAAAAATCGAACAGGCTGAGGTGGATTAATGTCATTTGATAGTGCCATTAAGGCATTATCGTTAGATGCTTTGAAGTTTGTAAAGGATGGATATATAGTTGGATTAGGTAGTGGTAGAGCTGCAACTGCATTAGTTAAATCATTATCAGTTTTTGTTAAAACCAAGAATATAGATATTAAATGCATACCAACATCAATGCAGATTAAATTAATTGCTGAAAAAGGAAACCTTCCACTCATAGACGCAGATCAAGTTGATAAAATTGATGTAGTGTTTGATGGTGCAGATCAGATTGATAAAAATAAATTTCTAATCAAAGGTGGTGGTGGAGCATTACTCAAAGAAAATATTCTGATAAACGCTTCAAAAAAAGTTGTGATAATGGCAGATAAATCTAAATTTGTTACAAATTTTAACAGAGCAATTCCAGTCGAAGTTCATTTATCTGCAAGAAGTTTTGTTTCAAAAAATATTTTAAAAATTGACGGCTTGCCTACTATTCGTACATTAGAACGAGGTTATCCGTTTGTAACAGAAAATGGCAACATTATACTTGATTGTGATTTTGGTATAATTAAAAATCCAAAGGTGTTACGAGATAAAATCTTGAATCTAGCTGGTGTGTTGGAAGTGGGGATTTTTACAAGAAAACCTGATGTAATTTACAGGGCAAGAGCAAATGGAAAATTTGATATTTTATAATGTTCTTGAAATAAATTTACCAACGCCTAATTTGCCCACCACTTCAAAGTCCTCTGCAACTAGATTTCCTCTCAAAAATGTCTTGACCGGCCAACCTTTCAAGTTCCACCCATCATATACAAGATAATCAGAGAAACCACCAAAAAGATCAGAAGAAACCTTAGCCTCTTTTTTAAGATCAATTATTGCTATATCAGCATCATAATCAATATCGAGACTGCCTTTTGACTTTAATCCAAATATTTTTGATGCGTTTCGACTTGTAAGATTAACTAATTGGTTTAGATTTAGACGGTTTCTGTTTACACCTTCACTAAGTAGAATCGGTAATGATGTACCAATTCCTGGAAAACCTGCCAATGCATTCCAAATATCATCACCTCCAAGTTTTAGTTTTAGTTGATTTGCAACATGATCAGTACCTATAGTATCAATTTGATTTTTTTCAATAGCAGACCATACAGATGCAATATCGTTTTTAGATCTAATTGGTGGCATAACTTTTGCAAGATATCCTTCCTGAGATTCATGAGATAAAGTAAGATAATGAGGACATGTTTCAACAAAAATTTTTGTGCCTTGTTGCTTTTCTTGGTTTATTTGTTCTAAAGCAGATGTAGAACCTATATGAACAAAATAAACCACACAATCATACTTTCTACCATATTCACATATTGTTTTTATAGATTTAACTTCAGATTCAGGAGAACGACTATGAGACCATGCTGAGAGACCATCCTGGTTTTTTTGTTTTGCAGTACTAATTGCACAGCCACATTCTTGATAATCTTCTGCATGAACAAGGACTGGACAGTTAAGTGATGCAGCTTGTTGAACAATTTTTTCTACAATTTGATTGTTCATGTCAACCTCTGATTCAATTAATTTATTCTCACCTGGATTCATATCCATGTAAACATGTCCAATTTCTCCTCCAAGATTCATGTATATTTTAAACGAAGAAATTCCTTTTTCATTACAAAACTTCATCCCATTAATTTGTTGTTCGTTAAATACTGAAGCATGAATTGTATAATCAACATAGTGTGTTTTAGAACTGGCATCAAGATGTTTCACTAATGAATTTTCAAATGAACTATCCAATCGTAGCATTCTCATCATTGTTGTAACACCACCAATTGCAGCTGCATGTGATTCTGTTGTTGCTGCTTTATCAATTGGCGAATACACCCCATAGTGTACATGTGTGTCTATGATACCGGGAATGCTGACAAGACCGTTAGCGTTAATTTTCCTATCACATGCAGGAATATCAGTTGTTAATGAAACAATTTTATCATCATCAATGACTATATTCTTCTCTTCCATCCCTCTTGGAGTAATTACATGGGAACCAATTATGACAGAATCATATGTCATTATACTGTGTCTAAGTTTACTTGCTATATTAGTTGACCAAATGAATATACATTGATAAAAAAATTATTAATTTAAGGGCCGATGGCTTAGGGGTATAGCGCCACGTTCGCAACGTGGATGTCGAGGGTTCGATTCCCTCTCGGTCCACTTCTCGAAAACATTATACACTAATTAAAAATAATTAATACATGAAAGTTTTCAATGGTAAACAAGCCGCTAATGATTATATGTCTGCACACACACTAGCATTCTCAACACCAGAGCTAACTTTGATGAGATTTTCGTTTTGGTTAGGTGATATGGTTCCAGATCCTGAGAATAAAGAAGAAAGCATTCCAAGATTAATGACATACGTGGAAGAGAAAGATTTTGCCCCAGTTGAAATTATAGATGATGACAAATATGTTCCAACTGGTGCAGTGTTGGGTTCAGGAATGTATGGTAGTGCAAATTCTGAGTCTTCTAATGAAGACCAGTTTTGTTCTGAGTGTGGAGGAAAGAATTCATCCTTGGCAAAATTTTGTCGTGAATGTGGAATTAATTTAGTTTAGATTATTGTTTTGTGCCACATTTAGTACAAAATTTGGCATTTGGTCTAAGTTGTCCACCACATGCAGTACAACTCCCTCCACTTAGTTTTGGAGGAAGTAAGGATGGATCAGGTGTTGGTAGTGTTCCAGGTTGACTAAAAGCATCAGGTGTTGACATAACAGATGGTGGTGCACCAACTGGGTTTTCTGCACTACCAGAACGTGGTCCTGATTGCATGCCACCAGCCATCATTCCAGGATTACCCATTCCAGGCATTAATCCAGGAGAGTGTGTTCCACCTGCTGATGCCCCTGCTGAAATTCTATCAAGTGTTTTTTTCATTTCCATTAATACTTTGATTGCTAGAAATTCTAACGCTGAATAAGCAACTGTATAATCACCTAATTTTTGGAAGAATTCTTTATCTGAGAGCTTTCCTGCTTTGTACAAATTATTGGCGTCAAGAAATGATTCATAATATCCTTGAGATTCATCAAATAATGCTTGTAATTTATCAAAAGTCAGATTTAATGTATCAATTTCTCCCATTGACATGTTTGAAATTTAGTAAAATCAGGTATTAATAGTTTAGAATAAAAATAGAAAAAATTAGTAGAGCCTAAATTTTTTCAAGTGCTCTATCAATCATGTTTTGATATGTCTCTTTGGAACCTGCGCCTACTTGTTGTGCAATTATTTCGCCTTTGTGAAGGAGAATTAATGTTGGGATGCTAAATACATTATATTTAGAAGCTAATTCTCCTGCTTGATCAACATTGACCTTAACAAAATTAACTTTCCCGTCATAATCTACAGCAAGCTCTTCCACAACGGGTCCTACCATACGGCAAGGTCCACACCACTCTGCCCAAAAATCAACAAAGACTGGTTTGTCTGAATTTACGACGTCTATTTCCCATGTTTTGGTATCTGTTACTTGTGTTATTCCCATAACTATCAACATAACTCATTTAATCATATCTAAATATGTTCACATGATTCTAAGGTTGAGTTACAAGTAATTTTTAAAATTAATTTTTAAAATATACTTAAATGACGTAGAAAAATAAGCGCATTATGAGTCAGGAACTTAGATTAAAAAAATTAAGAGGTTCTGGCGGTTCAATAATGGCAAGAGTGACAGATCAGCAACAAACCAAAGGAAATCTTGGAGGGCCAGATCTATTTTTAGCACCTATAGGAAGATTAGATCCAGATAAAATTTCTAAACATACATGCAATACTTGTGAAAAAGAATTTGAGGGAAGTCCTAAAATTGATTTTGAAAATCCAAATGAAGAAGTTGCTGAGAATTTAATTTTGGTTGAACGTGGACAATATACATGTCATGAATGTGGTTCAACAATTGCAGAGTATCGTGACTTTAAGAAACCTGATGAGATGGGTCAAGTTGGACTTGCAAATCCAATTGAACAAAATGAACAGTCGTCATTTACTGATTTTGAGAATTTTGCAGAATCAACTACAATGCAAGAAGAAATTATTTCACAAACAAAGCCAATTGATTCATCATTTAGATCAATAATGGGTATGGATGTATATGATGAAAATGCAAAAAAAATTGGAATTGCAAAACAAGTTGGAGTGGATTCCAAGCAAAAAATTGTTCTTGTAATATCTGATAATGAAGGAAGTGACGTCACCGTCGACTGGGACAGAATGGGAACTATAGGTGAGGTTATATTTTTAGGGAAAAGTAATGCAGGTTCTACAGAAACATCAAATATACAACCTGGTGAAGGATTGAGATGTTCAAGTTGTAATTTTGACAATAAAACTGATTCCAAATTTTGTGAGAGTTGTGGAACACAGTTATAGAATGATCAGGTAAGATTTATCTTACTTATTTAATGACGAATCGTAATTTGGCTTCGAATTCAGTGAAAAATTTAGTTAAAGATGTAGTAATTATTGTCATAGCTATAGCTGTTATCTGGATTGGATTACAAGTAATCTTTGGTACTGCGAATCCATTCTATGTTGTTTCAAGTGGTAGTATGATTCCTACCCTGGAAGTTTATGATGTCATAGTGGTTGAAGGAAATACATCGTTTGGAGATGTAAAGAAAGGTGACATTATAGTTTTCTACTCACCTGCAAAATATGAGCTTGGTGAAGAAAGAGTAATTGTCCATAGAGTGGATAGTATTATGAGTGAAGAACCAAAGATAATCCAGACTAAAGGTGATAATAATCCACGTTCAATGAAAAATGTTGATTATCCCATTACAGAGAAAATATACCTTGGAAAAGTTGAATATGTGATTCCACAAATAGGTTATATCACACAAATTTTACAACCACCAATAAATTATATCATAATTGCAATAATCGTTGGAGTTATGATTGTTAAACAGGTATACAAGAAAAAGAAAGAGCCAACTTTCCAGAATACTGGAACATCTGTAGAAAATGAACAAAATCAATCAGAGAAAATTGATGATATAAAATTAGATAGTGCATATGTAACTAGTACAGAAGAGTCAGAAACTAAAGATGATGATGATGAGTCAGTCACATCTAAAAATGATTCAGATGAAAAATAATTATTCTTTATTATCTAACTGAAAAACTCGTTTAAAATAATCAGAATTCTCTGATGTGTCAACTGATTCTTCTTTAACTTTTGCTAGATCCTTGGCTAATTGTTTTTTGTATCCCAACTGCATTTGACGCGCAATTTGAATTCTTTGTGCTTGAGGAGAACCAGCACCATGCATTGATTCTGTAAGATATCCAACTGCATTTCTACCCATAGTCATGTTTTCAATCAAACGCAAAATTCGCATTCTATTTTCAACTTCAACTCCTGATTTACCCTTCAAGTATTTTTTTAATATAGGACCAGTCTCTGGACTTCGAAATTCAGCTTCAGATGGTAATGTGACTAATATTCCACCAGCAATATCCTGTGCAAGTCTAGCTAACTCGTAAGGTAAACGTGTTACATTATGCTTACATACATTAGCAAGCATATCATCGTTCAAGAATACACCAGACTTCATTTTATGACCTTGATATGAGGCAGCAATGCCTGCAGCATAAATTGACTCGTTAAGATGTGTCATCTCAATTATCTTGTCTTTGATATGTGATACCTTTGGTACACCATTATAATCAGCGATTGCAGCTGCAGCACCAATTAGGACGTCACCTAAGCCAGTTTTACATACATAACTTCGTCTATGATAACATGTAAATCTCTCAACCAGCATTGATGCAAATTCATATTCGCCATCCATGAATATCATTTCGTTTGGAATGAACACTCTATCAAGTATGACCATCGTTTCTTGTCCACCATACTCGGAGTTTCCAACATCAATATCTCCAGGTTCCATACTTCGTGTATCACATGATTGTCTACCATAGATGTATTTTATTCCAGGAGCATCAACAGGGATTGCCCCAACTATAGCATAATCTTTGTCACTCTCTAATAATCTCATAGTAGGCATAATGATCATCCAGTGTGAGTTGATTGTACCAGTTTGATGTGCTTTTGCACCAGTAATGTAAACTCCTTTTTCATCTCTATCTACAATATGTACAAACAAGTCAGGATCTTCTTGTTCACTTGGTGCAAGACTTCTATCTCCTTTGACATCAGTCATTGCTCCACCAATAACCAAGTTTTCATGCTGAACCTTTTTGATAAATTCTAATAATCTTTCATGATACTTTGTTCCATGTTTTTCGTCAATCTCATATGTTGTAGAATGTAGTGAGTTCAATGCATCCATACCAACACATCTTTGGAAACATGTACCAGTGAGCTGTCCAAGTTTTCTTTGCATTTTGTTTTGTAAAACTAAATCCTGGGCACTTTCAGCAATATGCAAGAAACGATTTACTCTTTCATCAGATATTGAAGATTGGGGGAATGCAAGATCTTCTTCTTCCACTGCAAGATCATAAGTTTTTGCAACAGCGTTAATTGAAGGTCGAATCATTGGATGATCAACAGGCTCTTTGACAAGTTCACCAAAGAGGTAAACCTTTAGATCGCGACCACGTAGACTTTCAATGTATTCCTCACCAGTTCTTATTGGTTTTACAGTTTTTTGCATGATTAGTATACTATTTTCTGTTATAAATAATTAAAAAGTTTCCAGTAGCTATGCCTAATCTTATATGCCTATACGTACATCTAGAATTTTACAGCCTTGATTATCTTCCATAACAAGGACAGGATTCATGTCTAATTCTTTTATCTCATCAAAATCAGTAACAAGCTGTGATAGTCGTTGAATACATTCTGAAAGTTTGTTTTTGTCAGATGGCTTCTCTCCTCTAACTCCATCTAATAGTTTTTTAGTTTTAATTGAAGAGATCATATCATTTGCTTCTTGATCAGTTAATGGTGCAAGTCTAAATGTTACATCTTTTAGAATCTCAACATAAATTCCTCCCATACCAAGCATCACAACAGGACCCATTCCAGGTTCAAGCTTTGAACCAATAATCATCTCTTTACCCCCCTTAACCATCTCGACAATCAGAACTCCTTTGATCTCTGCATTGCTATCATATTTTTTTGCATTTTCCATAATTGTTTTAAAACCATTACGGACCTCATCATCGTTTGTCAGATTCACTTTAACTCCACCAGCATCTGATTTATGTACAATTTGTGGTGATGCAATCTTCATTACTATTGGATATCCTATCTTGTTTGCAGCATCGACTGCTTCATCCTCTGTTGCTGCAATAGCACTATTTGGAAGAGGTAATCCATATGCATCTAAAATTTCTCTTCCTTCATCTTCAAGAAGATTTGTTCTTCCTTCAGATTTTACCTTGTCAAATACACTCCTGACTTTATTCTTATCAACTTTAAACTCTGTAACAGTTCCATCTGGTGCTTTGACCCAATCAACAAAACTAAGCATTGCATTTAGTGCACGTATAGAACCTTCTGCATACGTATAATATGGTACATCTCCAGCAGCAAGAATTTCTCTATTTGTAATTCCCTCATCTAGACCCATTAGACTTGCAAGCATTGTTTTTTTATATTTTTTTGACATTTTGACAATTACCTCTGCAAGTTTATCATAATCTAATGTGGCAGAAGGTGTACACATAGAAATAACAGAACCAACGTTTTTGTGCTGCAAAACCTCGTTTAACACATTCTCGAATCTATTAAAGTCAGCATCACCTACAATGTCAACAGGATTTCTTGAGCTTCCCCATGGAGGAATCACTGCATCGATTTTTGATCTGATCTCTTCAATTTTTGCCATTTTAATTCCTAGCTTAGAACACGAGTCAGTTGAAATTATGGCTGGTCCGCCAGCGTTTGATACAATTACAAGATCACCTTCTTCAGGAAGTGGTTGTTTAGAAAATGCAGTGGCATAATCAAACAATTCTTCCATGGTGTCAACTCGGATTGCACCGGCTTGCTTTAGTAATGCATCATAGATTTCATCTGAACCCATCAATGCACCAGTATGAGACATTGCAGCCTTTGCACCTTCAGGACTCCTACCAGATTTCAAAACCAATACTGGTTTTTTTACTGTGTTCTTTTTTGTAATCTGTTTACAAACTTTAAGAAACTCTTGTCCGTTACCCATATCCTCAAGATACATCACAATAACTTTTGTTTGCTCATGTTCTGCTAGCATTTTTAGAATATCAATTTCTGTCATATCGGCCTTATTTCCCATACTAACTACTGCAGAAAATCCTATTCCCTGTGCACTTGCATCTTCTACTAATGCTGCACATATTGCACCGCTTTGCGAGACTAGTGCAATTTCTCCAGATTTTGGAGTAATCTTTAGGAATGTAGAATTCATCATTGTTTGCGGATCTAGATTCATTACTCCAAGACAATTTGGTCCAATAATTCGTAGATTATACTTTTTTGAAATGTCTTTTAGTTGCTGTTCTAGTTTTTTGCCTTCCTCATCTACCTCCTTAAATCCCGCAGTGATTACCACTGCACCATGAATCTTCTTCTCCCCACACTCTTCTAGTACAATGGGAACTATGGTGTTTTTTGTAATTATTACAGCTAAATCAATTTCCTCTGGAACATCTAAAACACTCTTGTATGCTTTTTGATCAAATACCGTATCCCTTGAGGGACTAATAGGAAATACAGTTCCTTTGTATCCTTTCATTATATTCGAAGTAATTGCACGGCCAACACTCCCTTCCTTGTCAGAGGCACCAATTACTGCAATAGATTTCGGAGAAAGAAAAACAGATTCAGTCATTATGATAAACTTGCTCAAGTAATTTTCTATAATTAAATTTATTCATAACTAACTGCCCAACATTTTTCCAGCCAGATTCTCAGCTCTTGGTACCCAAATAATTTTGAGATTTGAGAATTTTGCCATGATTGACCATGCCTCTCTCGCCAAATTGCGTAATTGCTCATTATTTATAGCAAATTCATGGTTTAGTTGATTTACTGTATTTTTTGAATCACTGTAAATAATAACCTCATCATCAGAATCTGCATATTTCTGTAATGCAGAAATTATTGCAAGATATTCTGCTTGGTTATTTGTTAATCCTGGTTTTTCAGTAAAAAGAGATTCTCC
>Ga0066836_10002314_pt1 | contig 10186 bp, 5 predicted proteins | sample ETNtaG_18_FD_71568 | JGI IMG/M metagenome (GOLD analysis project Ga0066836, IMG submission 71568) | Marine microbial and viral communities from oxygen minimum zone, Eastern Pacific Ocean - ETNP201302SV91 | ecosystem: Environmental > Aquatic > Marine > Oceanic | place: Pacific Ocean: Eastern...
AGATCGGCTTCCTGAACCCGATGACCGGACCTATCGCTGTCTACGCACCGGGCTTCGGTGCTGCGGCATCCATCGCCCTCGGGATGATGAACGCTGCAGGATGGAGCAACGGTCTACAGTTCGAGATGGTAATGGCTGACTCAGGATGCAGCGGCGACGTCGCTGCTACCGCAGCCCAGACCCTAATCGATGCTGGAGTAGTCGGTGTAGTAGGAGCAGCCTGCTCAGGCGCAACAATGGCCGCTAACGCGGTCCTCAGCGCTGCAGGCATCCCAATGATCTCGTACGCGAGCACCAACCCCGGTCTCAGCGACGCAGAAGCATACCCGAACTTCTTCCGAGTTGTGCCTAGCGATGCTATCCAGGGCCCTGCTCTGAATGACGTGGTCACAGCAGACGGCGGCAGTGATGTCGCTCTGATGTTCATGACCAACGACTACGGTTCAGGATTCGCTGACGCGTTCACAGCCGCTCACGGTGCAGACAACCTCTGTGCTTCGATTGGCTATGAGGAGACCACAACCGACTTCACCTCTCAGGTGCAGCAGGTTATCGACAACAGTTGTGGCAGTGTAGTACTGATTTCGTACGCCGCTGACGGAGCAGCCATCGTCGAGGAGCTCGCAGCTCAGAGCTTCGCTGGACAGATTTTCGGAGGCGACGGTGTCGCTGAGGAGGGACTGTGCTCTTCGATGACTGACCCGACAATGTGTGACGGTATCGTCGCCACCAAGCCGGCTTCGGCCACGCCGAACGAGCGCTCGATGGCCTTCAACGCTGTCTGTGGAGCAATCCCTGACTGCGCTGGTGGTATCTACACCGCTGAGGCGTTCGATGCTATGATCATCATGGGATACGCTGTATTCGCGGGCGCTTCAAGCCCCGCGGGCACGCCTATGGACTTGCTGATTAGTGCTGTCGGACAGGGCTTCGTAGGCGCCAGTGGCGTCCACACCTTCACCGCTGGTGGCGATGTGGGCGGCAACGGATACTGCGTTGGAACCTTCAACGCAGCAAGCGATGGAACTGTCTCGTTCGACTGTGACCGATTCTGGTCACTGTCGGGCGGCATATCCTGAGTCCTTAGTGACTGAAGAGAAACTGGGAACGTAAAGCACCACGGCGGGCTAACTGCCTGCCGTGGTGCCCCCCAACAATGATTACTGTATACAGACACCGTCAGATGGGCGGTATCGCCGCCGGTGACGCCGATGCTTGACTCTCAACTCAGCAAGTGGAACACTCTGTCTCAAGGGAGTCGTAGGACGATCATTGCGTTACTCATTATCATAGACGCCAATATAGGCCTACTGAAAGGCTGGGGCCTACTAAATCTGTTAGACTCCCTCGCCGGGGGCAATATACCCAATGATATGGTCTGGCTGCTGCAGGTCCTCGAGTCAATCTCAGGGGGATTCTTCCTAGTCAAAATCCTATTCGACGATGTTCCTGCAAGTTGGCCAAGATCGATTGCCATCGCCTTGTCACCGATATTCCTGTTGTTCATGGTGGGCATGAGTCTTGATAATCTATTCAAGGGCCTGAATGACGACGTCAGAATAACTCTCGACCTCATCTCCATAGGCACATCAACACTCACATGGTCGTCGACCTATCTCGCAATCGCAGTCGGTCTGACTCTCACTTACAAGGTCCAACGCTACGGCAACTTTGCCCAGAGTGAATTCTTCATGCTCGGCATGTATCTCTCTATGGTCATGGTCTGGTCTGACTACTTCTTCCCGATGTACGATGCACCTCTGGACGGCACTCTGGCATGGTCTGTCCTTCTCTGGACGCTAGTAGCCGCGTTCGTGCTCACCGGTCTTGCTGGTATCATTATCGACAGGCTCGTGTATCGTGGTTTCCGGAAGAAAGAAGCTTCACCGCAGGTGATGATGATTGCATCTCTGGGAGTAGCTCTAGCTCTGAGGGCCATCACCTACCTCCGCTTCGGTGCCGGAAAGAAGATGTTTGAGCCGGATGCTGATTGGAGGGTCCCGTCTCTGAGATGGGACATACCAACCCAGAAGCTACGACTCAACTTAGGCGTCAGGGACCTCGAAAATGGCGATACTTACACCCACGGTCCCACCGTAGGAGAGTGTACTGATATCGACGGTGATGGGGTCCTAGAGGCGCAGGTGAGTGAAACCAGCACACCACTCTTTGATTTCTACAATGCAGCAAACGACTGCCTAACCGAGGCCACGACCGGCTATGCATACTACAAAGGCGCAATTCCTGTTCTGGTCTTCACCTCCGTCATCCTCCTGCTGATTCTGCTCAAGAAGACCCGCCTCGGACGCAGGATGAGGGCAGTAGCCGACAATCCCGACCTAGCGGCCAGCAGTGGAATCAACGTTGAGCAAATCCAACTGACAAGCGCGTTCCTGTCAGCAGGAATCTCAGGGATGGGGGGAGCCATTTTCGCAATGACTCTAAGGTTCACCCCGGAGACCGCCTTCACTCTCCTACTGCCCTCCTTTGCAGTAATCGTCCTAGGAACCATCGGCTCGATTCCCGGCGCCATAGTCGGTTCACTGATCGTCGGGTTCGTCAGAGCCCTCTCCTCTCCCTTGCTGATTGGAATAGGACTACCTCTGGGTCGTTCCAACTATACTGCTCTGGACGGTGTAATGCCCTATGTTTTCCTTGTAGCAATACTCATGATCATGCCAGAGGGCATTGGGTCGGCTTGGGAGAAATGGAAAGTCGATAGGTTACGCAAACGGGCTGAGGATAAACCATCCAAACAACTGGGGGCGATTCTCGCCATATCTCCCTTGGGCGCAGTGGGAGCGCATAACTTCCAGCAGAGAAAAAACGCCAGAGGCGAATCGATGATGATTGTGACCATCGGGGCCTATGTATTCAGCAGAATCACCCGCTTCATTGCTGGCAACTCATTCGCCCAGGGATCCTGCTCCGACGACTGCCAGGACTCTAGTTCAGCCGCAACTAACTTCGAGATGGTGACTGGCCGTACCGAAGGTGAATTCGTCCTCTCCGACTCGCCATTTACAGAATCGGATGTCCAGAGTAGCCCGCCCAGCGATATGGACTCCACCGCTGCAGAACAGTGGCTCGCAGATGCACTCGTCGATTTGAACAACTCGTGGCTGGACTTGATGAACACCGAGCTTAGTCTCGTCAACACTCTGGTGGACCTAGGTGATGTCATCTGGCCGGCTGTACCGATTCTAATCTGGTTGATTGCTGTAGTCGAGGGCTTCTACCTGTTTAAGGACAGAGAAGATGACGCCTTGGAGCCGCTGACCGACTTCATCGCCAACTTGACTGCCCCGATAACCCAGTCTAGGAACTCTAGCTCGGTAGCCATGACACAGGCCCTTGGTTCGGCTCGGGCCCCACTCGATTCGTTCCACACAACGTTGTACAATAGCCTAGATAGTTTCCAGTCGGGATTCGACCGTGAACAGAAATACATGCTTCTAGCCGTCTTGGTAGTAATTCTCACCACAGTATTTCCACCGTTCTTCGCAAGGGCCCTATTGATCCTAGTTCTTCTGTGGATTGTCGGTCTCTCACTGCTTGCTTGGAAGACGGGAGGTCCTCCCTTGGGAGAACTGAGACGACTAGCGCCGTATGGCAGAGAGAGCCCTTTCGGCTCGTGGGTTGCATTCATCTCCCTACTGGTATTCTTGCTGCTGTTCGTCGAGTGGCTGCCGGTAGCAGAATCCGAGAATCAGACCTTCATCAAGACACTGCAAGTTTCCAACGTACTACTAACTCTCTCCATCTTCTCGCTGATGGCCTTCTCTCTGAACTTGCATACTGGCGTTACGGGAATGGTCAACTTTGGAGTCATATTCTTCGTGGGGGTGGGGGCAATAACTGTGGGCATCTTGACTGCCCCCAAGGATTTGCATGGCTACGACTGGCCAATCTTCTGGGCGGTCGTAGCAGGTGTACTCCTGTCAGCCGTATTCGGCTGGTTATTGGCATACCCCACGGCAAGGCTCCGGATGGACTACTTCGCCATCGTGACAATATCGCTCGGCGAGATTGTACGCGTACTGCTGATGGGCGAACCTTTGCTGAGAGCAGGTTCGTGGGGGTCGTCGATAGGCATCTCGCGTTATCCTATGCCGTTTGAGAACTGGTGGTTCTGCGGCAGCACAGTTCCTAACAAACGACTCATGGGTTCAGATTTTCAATTTGGAACTGCTGACGACATTATCCAGCCGATGACTCCTGATGATTGTGCGGAGGTAGTCGGAATAGGAAGTCCCGCCGAGTTACTTGGGCGCTCAAGTGGTAATTACACAAATGTCGAAGTGTTAAATCAAACATCAGGGTTTACTGACGTTTCCGATATTGTATATGAGGCAACACCGTACTCAATGGAACTCGGTCAACCAGCACCCTACATGATGATGCTCGCCATCATAGGCATAGTCAGCCTGATTGCGATTTGGTGGCTTCTGGAGACAGTGCTGAAGTCACCATGGGGGCGAATCCTCCGCTCCATCAGGGAGGACGAAGAGGTCGCACAGCACCATGGACACGATGTATTGACCCATAAGGCGGCAAGCCTCGCCTTCGGTGCCGCCATCGCTGGCTTCGCGGGAGCCCTCTGGGCCTGGAAGCTCACAGGCTTCCAACCATCCTTCATGGCGCCTGCAAGATCCACATTCTTAGTCTGGGCCGCATTTGTGATCGGCGGAGCGGCCAACAACAAGGGAATGATCATCGGCGCTTTCATCTACGTCATAATGGAATTCGTTTTCAATGTCCTAGTGGCGGGCCAAGGCTCATCAGACCTCCCTCTCAACGAAACCGCTGCCATGATTGATCGCTTCTTTGAGTGGCTGGTAACAAGCAGCGAACTATGGTTCTGGCCACACTTCACCCCGTTAGAGACCTTCCTTGCGATTGGAGCGATAGGCCTCTTGATCAATAAATGGGGTATGGTCGAAACGAGCCTTTGTGGTGCCGTAGTATTCATCGTGAACTGGATGCTTCTAGGTGAGCGTTCGATAGACGAGGGTTTCATCGGAGCAATTGAGGCCGATATGGCCTACGTCAAGGTCCTACTGATTGGCTTGATGATAGTGTTCTCACTGAAGTACAACCCGAAAGGTCTGTTGCCCGAAGTCCCGAGCAGACCCCCTCGTCGCACCGGAGGTGAAGCCGAATGAAGACAGTACTCCGAGTCAAAGGTCTACGCAAGGAGTTCGGCGGGCTTGTTGCTGTCGAGGACGTCTCCTTTGAGATTAGTCCAGGTGAATTCGTAGGTCTCATTGGACCTAATGGCTGCGGAAAGTCAACCACGTTCAACTGCATCAGCGGATTGCTCGACCAGACTGCTGGCACAGTCGAGGTGTTCGGGCAGGACGTCTCCGACAAGAGGCCGGACGAGATTCAGAAGTTGGGCCTCACCCGCACCTTCCAGCACACTAGACTGTGGCGCCGGATGACTGTCATAGAGAACCTCATGGTACCGCCGAGGAAGCAGTTTGGATTAGGACTCAGTGACTCCTTGCAAGCGCTTCTTAGGCCTCACAGCAGTTTAGCAGAAGAAGAGCGTCTGGATAAGGCGTACTCAGTGTTAGACCAACTTGAGGTCCCTCACATGGCCCACAACCTGACCAGCGAGCTCTCAGGCGGGCAGAGCAAACTGGTTGACATTGGCCGCTCAATGATGGGCGATCCTGACCTCTTGCTGCTCGACGAGCCAGTAGCTGGTGTCGCCGGTCCACTCGCTATGAAAATTTTCAACAACCTGAGAAACATTGTCGATGAGACCGGTATTTCAGTACTCATCATCGAACACAACATGGATTTCATTCTCAGACAGGGCGTTGATCGCATTATCGTCATGAATGAAGGCAAGATACTGATGCAAGGCACGCCCGATGAGGTCAGGGGCAACAGGGAAGTCATCGAGGCCTACTTGGGAGCGACTGGAGAATCGCAGGAGGAGGGGGAATGACCAAAGTGCTTGAAGTGAATGCCCTCGAGGGCGGCTACGGATCGGTCCAGATTCTGCATGGCATAGACATGTACGTTGACGAGGGCGAGTTCGTCACCGTAATCGGACCTAACGGATGCGGTAAATCAACTCTGATCAAGACCATCTTCGGTATCGCCACCCATTACGCTGGAGATATTCTGTATCGAGACAATGACGTCTCTGGATGGAGAACGGACCAATTGGTCAATCATGGGATAGCCTACGTCCCGCAAGTGAACAACGTGTTCCCCTCCTTGTCGGTTGAGGAGAACCTACAGATGGGTGGCAACACACTCGACACCAGAACCCTCAATGAGAGAATTGAGAGGGCACTCAAGATGTTCCCTGACTTGCGCAACAGGGTGCACGACCTAGCAGCCTCACTGTCTGGAGGCGAGCGCCAGATGCTCGCTATCTCAAGAGCCCTAATTTCAAATCCTACCTTTTTGCTGTTAGACGAGCCTACGGCCGCCCTCTCGCCGTTGTACCAGCAGCAGATTATTGACAGGATAGACTCGTTGCGCGAGCAGGGCATAACCGTCCTCATAGTCGAGCAGAACGCACGTCTTTCGCTTTCTCGCTCAGATCGTGGTTACATTATGGCGAGCGGTAAGATAGTCCATACCGGCGATGCCAGTCATATCCTGACGGATCCCGAAATCGCCGAGTACTTCCTCGGTGGCACCAGTGACTGAGATTATTCAATACCATAGAAAGAGAGCCGTAAGAACTCGCATCATTCGGCCATCGCATTCGTTCTAGTCAAATTCCAGACCCAATAACTCAAACTCAGCAAGAGGACAACGTGTCATGGAGGCATGATCCATGACTCTGATGTGAATTTCAGCTACAACATGAACGGTTGCTTGAAACAAATGACCAGCATGGACGTTATTATCATCATCAGACCAGCAGCAGTGGATATGAGTGAATGCATCTCCTTTCTCCGTGCGAGCAATATTGCCGGAGAGACTCACCAATTCTGAAGGGGAGTCCAAAGACCGTCTTTGGTAAACTCCATCCTCATCCATGTAACCATATTGATTGTCACGAGTTCGACCAATACCGCTTGTGATAGCGGCCGCATCAAATCCAAGATCATCTGCCAGTTCCTTTAGTGCCGCGTGAATTTCTTCCCCCGGGTCAATTCGCACGAGGATGTCACTTCCTGAACGCGTGTGTTCCATGAGTGGGCGATTGTGTAACGGTGCTTGAATGCCACCCAAGATAGTTTTCCCGTGGGCCTCGGCCGAATCAGTCAAGCACCTGCAGTGGAAGCCTCCATTCCCTCATTCGACGCCCTGCCCGGGTTGGTTTTCTCTACTGGAACAGCAGGGGTTGAGAAGGCTGGACCTTAGTATTATATGCCGTGAACTCAGAGTCACAAAGCCCGGTGGTGAAAACATGACAATGGCGGCACACGACTCCTCAGCCAGATGGCGAACCTTCCTTACTGAGGCCAAGGAGGACCAGATTCTCCTCCTACTTTCTAAACAAGCCCCTCCTTACTTGGAAGTCCCCTTCCACGAACTGCAGGCCTTCGACCCGGAGTTTGCTGACGACGTCCTAGAGCACCCCCGTCAGATTCTCGATCGAGGCTCTCAAACCCTCATAGAGATATGTCGAGAGAGAGGTGATGACATCGATGCCGTGCTACGAGTCGGTGAATTACCTCGAGATAGCAAGAGACCTCTCCGTGACATTGGCACCGCTGACATCGAGCGCCTTCGCAGCGTCGACGCCATCATCACCAAAATCTCCGATCTCAAGCCGCGCCTACACGTAGCAGTCTTCACCTGCGAGGCCTGTGGTAACACCATAGAGGTCAGTCAAAAGAACGAGAGGGAGCTAGTCGAACCTCTACGATGTCCGTCCGATTCAGGGTGTGGAGGAAGTAAGAACTCAAAGGACAACCCGACGAGATTCAATCTCGTGGTTAACATCTCCAGAATGGTCAACAACCAATGGATAGAGATACAGGAACTTCCTGAAAATGTACCCAGTGGGGCGCAGCCCACCCGTGCTTCTGTCCTCGTCGAGGGAGATCAGGTGAATCGGCACTTACCCGGAGAGAGAATAGTGGCGAATGTGATGCCTGTGGTTCGTAGCGAGGTCCGCCGCAACCGGAAGACCCCCATGTTCGACATCATCTACCATCTGGTCAGTTCGGAGCATGAGAGCATCCCATTCAACGAAATCCAAATCAGTGAAGAGGACAGGGATGAGATTCTCGAAATCTCCCGAAGGGATGACCTGATGAGGCTCATGCAGCAATCGATAGCACCATCGGTGTTTGCTACTGGAGTGATGCACTATGTCAAGCGCTCATTGGCTCTACAGTTGTTTGGAGGCGTGTCTAGAATAAACCCCGACAGGACCCGAACACGAGGAGATATACACATCCTACTGATGGGTGACCCTGGTGTGGCTAAGTCCCAAGTCCTGAATTACATGTCAAAACTCTCTCCACGCGGAAAATTGGCTTCTGGAGGAGGGGTTTCAGGAGCCGGTCTGACCGCGGCTGCAGTCAGAGATGCTTTCGGAGATGGCAGATTCGCTTTGGAGGCCGGCGTCCTACCTCTGTCCGATAGAGGCTTGGCGGCAATCGACGAGTTCGACAAGATTAGTGATGAGGACAGGAAGGTCATGCATCCTGCTATGGAACAGCAGGAGATACATGTCGCCAAGGGCGGAATCACCGCTACTCTCCCATCCAGATGCTCAATCCTTGCCGCGGCGAATCCCAAAGAAGGGAGATTCTCCAAAAGAGGGCCAAATCAGAGCGTCATGCGCTCTTACAACGAGACAGGTCTGCCACCGCCTCTGGCCTCTCGTTTTGATATCATATGGATGATTAGGGATGAGGTCAGGGTCGAGGACGACGAGAGGATTGCCCGGCACATTTTGGATATGAGGACCCAAGGAGTCAGCGAGTCCAAGATTGAGGAAGCCCTCGACCTCGATCCCACTGAGGAGCAGGTGGATCAGATATTCGCCACTGGTGTCGATAAGACCGAACACTTCACCCTCGAGTTTCTTCGTAAGTACATCGCCTACGCCAAGCGTAACATCCACCCTGACCTCGATGAAAACGCCAGAGCCGAGATACTCAGTTACTACACTAATGAACGCCAGTCCTACGGGCGTGATGATCAGATGGGGGAGTCTGAGGTCATACCAATCACAGCCCGCGCTCTTGAGGCACTCATCCGTCTTACTGAGGCCCACGCTCGGATGCATCTCAGGGAAACAGCCTCTTCCGAGGATGCGAGGGTGGCTCTCGCAGTATTCAGGCACTGGAGGGATGAGTCCGGAATTGAGGATGAGTCAGAGCTCTACTCAGGAGTCTCCGCCAGCGCACGTGCTACCAATACCATGGTTCGTAGCATCATCAGGGATATCTGCTCTGAGGGCGATGGGACAGCGCACATCACGGAGATACACAACAGAGCCTCGGTCAGAAAGATTCCTGAGGAAAAGGTCGACGATGTCCTAGCCCACCTCCGGGAGAGCGGCTTGGTGTTCAGTCCTCGCAACGACGTGTATTCATTCCCATGAGTCTATTGAACGAACCCTCCTCTGAAGGTCGATGACTATGGAGCCGCGGGGCGATATCAGCAATCCCCAGGAACTCGACCCGCCCGCTCTTGGATTCATGTGTGGTTTGGAGATTCATCAGCAACTGGCCACCGGGAAGTTGCACTCGAGGATGCCGAGCAATCTATTCGATTATGGAATCGAAGAGGTGCCAGATGACTGGCCCCGCTCGAGTCGCCGCCTCCGGGCTTCTAGGGGCGAGGCGGGTCAGATTGACATCGCTGCCCGCTTCGAGCATAGGAGGAACCGATCCTTCGTATATGTCCAGTCTCCCAACGCCGGATTAATTGAGATGGACGAGGCCCCTCCCCTTGAGCACGATGACGATGCAGTCGATGTGGTGCTCACCATGGCTGCGATGATGGATGCGAAACCAGTCGCTGCTCTCCAAGCTATGCGCAAGACGGTAGTGGATGGATCTAACACTAGTGGTTTCCAGCGCACCACACTCATCGCTACCGATGGTGTGGTTGACACCCCCTCGGGTGCGGTTGGTGTGGATGTGATATGCCTAGAGGAAGACTCAGCGAGGAAACTGGATACCCAGTCCTCCTCATCGGGAGAGACGGTCTTCTACACCCTCGACAGACTCGGTATGCCGCTAGTCGA
>Ga0066836_10002317_pt1 | contig 10181 bp, 8 predicted proteins | sample ETNtaG_18_FD_71568 | JGI IMG/M metagenome (GOLD analysis project Ga0066836, IMG submission 71568) | Marine microbial and viral communities from oxygen minimum zone, Eastern Pacific Ocean - ETNP201302SV91 | ecosystem: Environmental > Aquatic > Marine > Oceanic | place: Pacific Ocean: Eastern...
AATCTTTATCACTGGTAACCATCACTCCTTCTATTTCAGATTCTCGGCAAAGTCTCATCAAGGTACCAACTATGTCGTCAGCCTCATATCCCGGTATGATTAAATAAGGTAAATTAAGTGATTCTACCAACCTTGGTAAATATGGAAGTTGCTCAACCAAATCTTCAGGCATTTTTTCACGTGTAGCCTTGTATTCAGGGAATCTTTTATGACGGAAAGTGGGTTCTGATGAATCTGAAGTTACTGCTAAATAATCTGGCTTTTCTTCTTCAATAATTTTGATCAATTGCATTAAAAAAGCCCTAATCCCACTTGTATTCAAGCCTTTTGAATTGATAAGTGGTGTCCGAATCATGGCAAAATATCCACGGTAAAGCACTGCCATTGAATCAACTGCGAATAGTTTGGGCATAAAAAATTAAAGTGTGAAGATAAAATAATTGCGTTTAAGCTATAAAGTCATAGACGGTATACTGTAAGTTAAGCAATATTTAATTTGCATAAAGGGTGCATCAATCTGACCGATGATTTGAGTTAAAAGGTAATTTTCAAAGTATTAATGTCGTTATTTATCAAAATGTCATACTTACGCTACCACATTCGTTATCTATTTGTCTTGGTAATTTTGCTTTGCCTCGGAGGAGTTTTTACACTACTGGCCCAAACGGGTGAGTTGCGTAGACCAGTACAGGGTATCCGTAATTTAGGTATGGGGAATACTGGAATTGCATTGAGTTTTGACGAAAATGCACTTTTTTATAACCCGGCAGGTATGGCCAGTGTTGACTCTATTTTGATTGGTTTTCCAATATTAAATGAATTGTCAGATGAAGTATGGGGAATTCGTGATGAAATTGCAAAACTGGATAGTGATCCAAAAACGGAAGATGTAGTCGCTTTGCTAATGGGCAAGCACGTTCACTTTAGAAATTTAATTGATTTAAACTTGATAATGCCTTTTGGAGAAATGATGTCTTTTGGTGTAGCCAGCGCTGTAGAAACGCAGTTTGATTTAGGAGTTCGTAATCCAGTTTCTATTGAAATCGATTTTGGCTTTCGCGTGGACAGAATTAATAACTTGGGATTTGCCATGCCAGTTGATCGTGGACGCTGGCTAGTCGGCGCTGGAGTTGGGACTGTTGAACGATGTGATATCCCTTTAACTAAAGCAACTTTTGGCGAAGTTGTGACTAATTCAAACATTAGTAGTTCATTTGGTAGCTGTGACCCGTCAGATCTAAAACGTGCCCAAACTTACAATTTCGGTTTTCAAAGACGTCTTGAAACCGCTTCTTCTTTGAAAATGATTTGGGGTACGAGTGCTTACAATGTTGGTGGTCTCAAATTCAATCGTTTAGATAATGAAACCAACCCATCTGATCAAAACCTGGAATTGGGTACAGGAATTTCCTTACAGCCCTCTTGGGGGCCTGTACGATTTTTATTTGCGATTGATCTTCGTGACTTGACCATGAAACATGCTGATGACATTTATTGCCAGACTGAAAAAGGGACTGACTGTTTCTTGAAGCGTCTCCACATTGGAACTGAAATAGGTTTTTTCCCAATTGATTCTGGAGCCAGTTCTTTTGCACTACGAGCTGGTTACAATCAAGGATATTTTACTTATGGATTTGAGTTGAATCCCTTCATATTTATTCGTTTCCTCAACATTCAATATGCAGTTTACACTGCAGAAACAGGTGATAAAATAGGAGACAAGCCTGACAAACGAAAAGTAATACAAATTAATTTAGGATTTTAGTAATGCTAAAATACTTTCTGGATAAGCAAATAAAATGCATTTAATATTGCATTGGAGTACAATTTTTGGAATTTTTCTCGTTCTTTCTGCCTGTAGGGATTTGGTGGAAGAATCTGATACCAGTTCCTGCAATAGTGCCATCGATGCCAGGAATTACGAAAAGGCTTTGACAGTTTGCAGTTCAAGAAAAGATAGAGCAACTGCCTACATGGGTAAGGCTGGCTATGACATTATTAACTTGCTAAAATCGTCAGCAACAACTGTAACTGCTTACACCAAACCAACAGCTTTAGGCACTGACGATATCGCTGGAGCTTCTATTTTAAATATTCTCCAGTTAAGCGTAGCCAATATAGCGAATGATGATGAACGTGCAAAAGCCATTTCTAAATCAAAAACTAACCTTAATAGCGCTTACGAACTATTGCAACGTGATCTTAACGAGCTAAGTGCCGATGAAATATTACTTAACACTTTTGCAATATCGTTTGCAATGCAGTTAAATCAGCTCGAAGTTTATGATAATGCAACCACAACCGCAGAAGCATATCCAGCACTGTGTAATGGATGTAGCCATGTAGATAATCTTACATGTACAGAGGTAGACATTTCTAATTCAGATGCAACAGCCAATCTCAAAGCAATGGACGGTCATCTCTGGACTAAGGAGAGGAATGGTACGCAGTGCAATAGCATTTTAGGTGCAATAAAAGGGATTACAGATTCAGATGAACAAGATGCAGCTTTTATTAACTTTAATGCATGGGTAGATAATACTTCAAGAGGAAAACTGCCTGAACCATTTGCTACTACAGTTTGCGGACCTATTAGTTCTTTGACTGATTATCTTGCTGACTTGACTCTCAATCTTAATAAACTTTCATCCCTTTCTGGTGACAATACTAAGGCAATAACAAATGCTGAAACTTCATCAGATGCTTTGTTGAAAGCAGTTGGTTGTTCAGAATAGTCATAATCTATCGTTTCAGGTTTTATAATTTTAAAAAAATTTTATGTCAAAAACAAAAAAAACATCTACAGCTTCAATGAAAGACTGGGAAAAACAGGCCTACAGTGAATTAAAAGGGAAAGAATCTTCATCAATTCATTGGAAAACTGCAGAAGGGATTAATATCAAACCACTTTATACTGCTGAAGATTTAGAAAGAATTGGTTATACAGAATCTCTTTCTGGATTTTATCCATTCACACGTGGATCTCGATCTACTATGTATTCAGGTCGTCCATGGACAATCCGGCAATATGCTGGCTTTTCCACTGCAAAAGAATCAAATGCTTTTTATAGAAAAAATTTAGAGACCGGTCAAAAAGGATTAAGCATAGCTTTTGATTTAGCTACCCATCGTGGATATGATTCTGATCATGAAAGAGTTGTTGGAGATGTCGGTAAAGCAGGTGTAGCTATCGATTCGGTTGAAGACATGAAAATTTTGTTTGATCAAATTCCACTCGATCAGATGTCCGTTTCAATGACAATGAATGGCGCTGTTTTACCAATTTTGGCCACGTATATAGTTGCCGCAGAAGAACAAGGTGTGAAACAAGAACAACTCAGTGGAACCATCCAAAATGATATTCTGAAAGAATTCATGGTACGAAACACTTACATTTATCCACCAACTCCATCGATGCGTATTGTTGCTGACATTATTGAGTACACAAGTATAAACATGCCACGATATAATTCAGTTAGCATCAGTGGATATCACCTACAGGAAGCCGGAGCAACTGCAGTACAAGAATTGGCTTTTTCACTTGGAAACGGTTTGGAATACGTGCGTACAGCGCTTAATCGCGGAATGGAGATAGACAGTTTTGCACCTCGAATCTCATTCTTTTTTGGTATTGGCATGAATTTTTTTATGGAAATTGCCAAATTACGAGCAGCACGATTTTTATGGTCCAAACTGATTGAACAGTTTAACCCAAAAAAAGTTCAGTCATCAATTCTACGTACACACTGTCAAACATCAGGATGGAGCCTGACAGAGCAGGATCCGTTTAACAATATCGTCCGTACAACAGTCGAGGCCATTGCTGCAACTCTAGGTGGAACGCAGTCATTGCATACAAACGCATTTGACGAAGCTCTTGGCCTCCCTACTGAAACATCTGCTCGGATTGCCCGCAACACCCAATTAATTTTACAAGAAGAATCTGGAATTCCGCACGTTGTTGACCCTTTTGGAGGATCATATTTTATGGAATCATTGACAGATTCAATTATTCGTGAAACAACAAAATTAATCGACGAAATTGAAAAAATTGGTGGAATGGCAAAAGCTGTTGAATACGGAATTCCCCAGCAGCGAATCGAAGAAGCATCAGCTCGCAGACAAGCTTTGATTGACCAGGGTGAAGAAGTGATTGTAGGCTCAAATAAATATCAGGCAGAAAATGTTGTACCAGTGGAAGTAAGGGAAATTGATAACAGTGCAGTTAGAAAAGAACAAATCGAACGTCTGCAAAAAATTAGAAAAAATCGAGATACACAAATTGTTGAAAATATATTAAAAAAAATTACCAGTGCAGCTAATACTGGAAAAGAAAATTTGCTGGCTCTCTCAATTGAAGCAGTACGTGCACGTGCGACTGTTGGAGAAATTTCATTTGCCATGGAAAAAACCTGGGGAAGATATAATGCTCCCATCAAATCAATTTCTGGAGTATATGCTAAGGAATTTTCTGATAAAAAAGAAATTTCTTCAGTCCGTCAAGTAATAAATTCCTTTGCTAAAAATGCAGGTCGGCGTCCTCGAATAATGGTCGCAAAAATGGGACAGGACGGTCATGACAGGGGGGCAAAAGTGATTGCAACTGCTTTTGCAGATTTGGGATTTGATGTAGATATTGCTCCACTTTTTCAAACTCCTGAAGAAGTGGTAAAACAAGCTATTGAGAACGATGTACATGTGATAGGAATTTCGTCTCAGGCAGCAGGTCACAAAACATTAATTAAACTTTTGATGAAAGTTTTGAAAAAATGTAATTCAGAAGACATGGTTGTTGTTGTAGGAGGTGTGATCCCACCACAAGATTATGATTTTTTAAAAAATCTTGGAGTGGCTTGTGTTTTTGGGCCGGGTACTCCAATCCCCAAAGCCGCGCGTGAGGTGCTCGCGGCTATCAGTAAAAAATCCTAAATTCACTGAAACTCGTAAAACAATGTACAGAAAAAATATCCCTGCGCTGAAGGAAATTCTACAAGGTAACCCTAGAGCAATAGCTAAAGCCATTACTCTACTAGAAAGTACTCGTCCAGAATCGTTTCAGCAGGGACAAGATTTACTTGAATCTCTTTTACCATTCTCAGGAAAAGCTTTGCGTATAGGAATTACAGGAGTTCCTGGGGTAGGTAAAAGTACATTCATTGAGGCTTTTGGACTTTTCTTAATTGAACAGGGACATCGTGTCGCTGTACTTACTGTTGATCCCAGTAGTCCACTTACCGGTGGAAGTATTATGGGTGACAAAACACGAATGAATGAATTAGCACAGCATCCAGATGCGTTTATTCGGCCTTCACCTTCTTCGGGTGTTCTTGGAGGTGTTGGCAGAAAAACACGAGAAACTTTATTGATTTGCGAAGCAGCTGGCTACGATATCGTTATTGTGGAAACCGTCGGTGTCGGACAGTCTGAAAGTTTAGTGGCCTCAATGGTTGATTTTTTTCTACTCCTAATCCTCCCAAATGCAGGAGACGAGTTACAGGGAATTAAAAAAGGAGTACTAGAATTGGCAGATTTAGTTTTAATCAACAAGTCTGATGGTGAACAAGAATCAATGGCTAAAACGACACAAGCCGAATACCGGAAGGCTTTACATTTTCTCTCCTCCACAAAATCTTCTTGGACTCAGCAGATTTTACTTTGTAGTGCCTTGGAAAAAAGAGGGATAGACACTGTTTGGAAGTCCGCAAAAAACTACCGCAAGGCACTTAGGGAATCAGGCGAGTGGGAAACGCAGCGTAGAACTCAAACAGAAAAATGGATGTGGTCATTGTTGGAAGAAGGACTAATGATGAGTTTCCGAAACCTTCCAAATCTTCAAAAGAAAATTTCAAAATTGGAAGAGGCTGTAAATTCTGGAAAAATGCTACCTACCACTGCCGTCAAGCAACTTCTCAATTCCTGGAAAATTGGTTGAATGAATTTTTATTCTTGTAGTTCTACCACTATAAACTAAGTAGAAACAGCAATACTTCAATTTACCCATTCTAGTACAGTCCCTCAAAATCTCAGATAAAAAAATTATGCTACATTTGACAAAAAAGCTCTAAGGTTGAAGTTTCAGTGACTAATGAGTTGTTTAGGATTTTAAGAAATCACAATTTTGAAAACAAAAATAATTATGTCCACTTCAAAAATGACATTGGCAAACAGAATAAAAAGTACTGTGACCAGTTGTTTCTTTTTTTTAAAGAGTTTTCCTTCTCATTGCTCGTATCTTCAGTTACTAATCTCATACCAGGAAAATACAAAGTTAATAACTAAATACACTTTTTAGCTGTCGGTGGGAGGTTAGATTTTTTGCGATTACAAACCTTACTTCATAAAGCTAACACTGTTACGAATTTTTGATGGTTAAAACAATTTTTCCAACATGTTTTTTCAGTAAAAACATCTCTTGGGCTTTAACAATATCTTCCAGAGGAAAAGTTTTAGCCACAATAGGCTTAATTTTCCCACTTTCAATATATTTTATGAGATTTGCAAAAACATTTGACTCTAAGACTGTGCAACCAAAAAAACTTAAATCTTTCAGGTAAAGCGTTCTAAGATCAAGCTCGACAAAAGCACCCCCAATTGCACCAGAAACTGCGTAACGTCCACCAGGTTTCAATATTTCAAGAAGGGATGGCCAACTATTTCCACCAACAAGATCAATTACTAAATCAATATTGTTTGGCCCTATTGCCTCAACCACGCTCTGCTCACAATTAAGAGCCTTCTTAGCCCCAAGTTTAATCAGGTCTTGAGATTTTGAGATGCTGGTTACAACAATAACATTCGCACCTCTGGCCTTTATTAGTTGAACTGCGGCAGAGCCGACTCCACCCGAGGCTCCCGTCACCAGTACCAAATCGCTTGATATAACTTTGGATTTAGTTAGCATATTTTCCGCAGTGGAATAGGAACAAGGGAATGATGCAAGCTCAACATCACTGAATGTAGTCTCTACACGATAAGCATGCCGTGAAGCAACTACAACGAATTCAGCGAACCCCCCATCGCACTCAGAACCCAAAAACCATGGCTTAGACAAAACCTTACCTTTTACCTCTCTTAAGCAAGGCTCAACCAGAACTCTTTCTCCAATTCTATTTTGACTGATTTTTTTGCCAACTTCCACTATATGTCCGCATACATCTATACCCTGAATAAGTGGGAATTCAATTTCTTTCCCAGACCAACTAGCATCCTTACTCGCAGCATCACCTTTTGAATACCATGCAGTTCTTGTATTGATATCTGTGTTGTTTATTGCAGCAGCCCCAACTCGAATTAGAACATCATGAGCTTTTGGTTTTGGAACTGGGATATCATTCCTGACATCTAGCTTGTCTAGTCCTCCATGGCCAGTTAGCCAGACTCCTTTCATAGTTTTGGTTAACTCAGACATTAAGTGTTTCCTGAAAACTGAGACTTATACAAATCAAAGTATCCGGTCAAAATTTAATTATAAAACCGGTTAAATTTTGATCTGTAATTACAAAAAATAGTTTTTCGTGAGCTGTTTTTTACCCTGAGACTTAATCTATGTAGTAATGAAATTGTACAGGTTCTCCTCCCCGTTCAACCTTAAGTGAGATTTCCCTCTCAGATTGGAGGACTTCTAGTAACCTGAGAGCTTTACCAACTGTATCCACAAGGAAGCCATTAATTTCTAAAATGATATCATTTTGTTTCAATCCCAATTTTTCATAGATACTTTGAGCTTTGATGAACTGAAACATAAAATAAGGTTTTTCTTCTTTCATTGTAGGAACAATTCTGGCGTCATTAAGCAGTTGTCCAAAATTTTCGAGTTGTTCATCTACCCAGACACGCTGAAAATGAAATGTTTTTTTACCTTCAACTGGATTCAAAAGTGACTCTAAATTTTCACTGACAACTCTTCCTTTTGGTGCAACTACAAGAGCTGTTGATTTTTGCACTGTTTTAGTTTTAACATTCTTTGATTGAATTACAATAGATTCTTCTTCCTCGAGTGCTACTGAACTTATCATCCAAAGGGACTGCTTTTTTTCTTTATGTAGTATCAATACCCAGCGGTCCTTGATATCAAGTACTTTTACACTCTCAGGACCACAATCTTTTTCACGCTGAATTGTCTTTGGATCAAAACATTCACCAATCCCATATATGACATATTTATTGAGACTGTCTTTCTTGCTAATGAATGCGAATGAGCTTTTTCCACCATAGAGCATGGTTCCTGTCAGTGCTAAAGCCAATCGAGTGTGCTCGACTTTTTCTTCATCTGTAATTACCGGCGATATAATTTCTGATTCGATGATCAAAGGTGTAAATTCTACTACTGTTTTTTGGGCATTAAAAATATTACGCTCTAAAATTATATCAAATGTTTTTATAGATTTACCTCGATCTATAGGAAGCTTATCCGTTTGAATTTGGAAAGATTTTGGAGATGAAATTGATATTGACAAAACCTCCTGCTGAAGCCACGTACTAAGAAGTGAACCTCCTATGTAGGAAGCAACTCCTACAAGAAAAATGTTAAATAATAAAAGAAGGATAGTTGAGGAAATTTTCATAACATGTAATAAAAACGGAAGACCAGGATAGAGTTCAAAAGAATCATTTGCGACCTACAACAGTCTTTTTCTGACCAATAAAATCTGCAGCAAATTGAGCTCCCAGCAAATACCCTTTAACTCCAAGCCCCACTAATTCTCCTATAGCAACGCCCGAAAAATGAGACTTATTTCGAAATTCCCCAGGCATATGAACATTGGAAAGGAGGATTTCTAGAAATGGAATTTCTACACCTAGGACAGCTTCCCGAAGACCAACACTGATATCGGTGAATTCCCCCAGATTCAAAAGCAAAAAATCTGCATTTCTGTGCTGATGTAGCCAGTCAATAAGTTCCCATTCTGCATTCGATTGGAATGATTCACACTCAATATTTTGTTCACAAAGCACTGATGAAACTTGTTCTTCAATTTTACTCAACCTCATTAAACCATATTTTTCTGAATCAAGAGTTCCCAGTAGGTTAAGGTTCGGACCATTTAAAAGGAGTGTAGTAGCCATAGTTGAGAAATCAACTGTATTAATAAAATGTTTCGAACTATTTGTTTCTAGAATTACTATTTTTACTAATTAATCAGACTAGTACTATTTTCGCAAAAGCTAAAGACTGTGAAAAAAAACAAGTGAATTGAAAAATGACTTCCCAGAGATTTTCATCTAGCTAGCAAGTTTTGGACGAATTGAATCATGAATTCCAAAGTTAGTGATTCCTGATCACGATGTGGAGAATGGCCACAATTATCCAAAAAGTGTGTTTCTACTAAGCTTCCTGAATGACGGACAACAGCCTCTACCTGGGCAGAGGTTCCATATTCGTCGTCGTTTCCTTGGATAACCAATTGTGGCGATTGGATTTTTGACAAACATGATTCGATATTCCATTCTTCAAATTCTGGATGAAGCCAAACATCTAACCAACCATTGAAAGCACATTCTATATTACTACCATGATGTTTTTTAAGAAGCTCACGTAGATTCCCTGATCTAAAAAGCTCGCCCACTTTTTTGATAGACCGAATCGTTATTTTTTCGCAAAAAACATGGGGCGCCACAGAAATGATACCAAGCAATGATTCAGTTGGGTTTTCTCCTGAATTTATTAAAGCAATTGAAGCTCCATCCGAGTGCCCAACAAAAATGTATTTTTTGAGTTTACATTGCGCTATAATTTTTGGAAGTATTTCCAAACCCTCATGATGCATGAAATTTAAGGGGCGGGGAAGTTCACACGCATCTGAATTACCGTATCCTAGTCTACTATATACCAAGGCACCGCACCCGGTTTGTTGGGCTAATTTTTCAGGATAGTCTCGCCACATTGAAACACAACCCAACCCCTCATGAAGAAACAACAGAGTGGGTGACTCTTCAGGAGGTGGACCATACCAGACTGATTCCAGTTTTTTACCGTTTAAGAAAAGATCCAAAATTTGTTAATATGTTTGGAGTTATGTTTCACGCCTGTTGAAAAACAAGTCGTTCGTAGAGAAAAAACATTAAAGCTACGAAACTCGCCAGCAGAACAACCAGCACTTTAAGCCCGATGAAAGTTACAGTAAAAATAAAAAAATCAACTATACAAAAAAATTTACTTTATAACAAAGTACAACAAAAAT
>Ga0066836_10002318_pt1 | contig 10181 bp, 9 predicted proteins | sample ETNtaG_18_FD_71568 | JGI IMG/M metagenome (GOLD analysis project Ga0066836, IMG submission 71568) | Marine microbial and viral communities from oxygen minimum zone, Eastern Pacific Ocean - ETNP201302SV91 | ecosystem: Environmental > Aquatic > Marine > Oceanic | place: Pacific Ocean: Eastern...
TTTCCAAAAATCTTCATCATCTGGAGGGTCTGCTCTCCATGGATTTTTTTTAATCCTTAATTTTTCTCGATAAACTGTTGTTTCAATTTCTTCAAATAAACTTTTATTGTTTAATTTTTTTAGAATTTTTTTGATTGAATTATTAGAAACATCACTCAAAAAGTCTTTTTTATTATTAGCTAATTTAACAATCGGCCAAGTTTTAGGTTTTATAAGAATTTGTTTGTAACTCTTTTTCAAAATTTAAGTTAGATTATATGTTGAAATAAAAGTAAAAATAGAAATATGTTTACTAATATTAAAATTGTATTTATTTTATTAGTATGAAACTAGAAAAAATTATTTTTCAATTAGAAAAAGAAATGGTAAGCTTTAGAAGGTTATTAAAGAAATCCATTTCAAGTAATAATATTTTAATTGATGAAGTAATAAGTTATATTTTAAAAAGAAAAGGAAAACAAATTAGACCCGTAATTGTTTTTTTAAGTTCTGGGATTTGTGGTAAAATTAATAACTCTACACTTAGAGCAGCAGTCTTAATTGAAATTTTACATACTGCTACTTTAATACATGATGATGTTGTTGATGAATCAAATTATAGAAGAGGTTATTTTTCAATTAATGCTATATGGAAAACTAAATATTCAGTATTAATTGGTGATTATCTTTTATCAAGTGGATTGAATTTTTCTTTAGAAAATGATGATTTTAAATTTTTGAAAGTTTTATCTAATTCTGTTAAAGAAATGAGTGAAGGAGAAATAATTCAGATGAAAAAATCAAAATCACTTGATTTAGATGAAAAATTATATTTTAAAATAATAGAAAAAAAAACAGCTAGTTTATTTATGGCTTGTTGTGAAATGGGCGCAATATCTAGCTCAAAAAATATTAAAGATATAAAAAGATTAAAAAAATTAGGATTGAATTTAGGTTTAGCTTTTCAAATTAAGGATGATCTTTTTCCTTATATTGATTCAGAGCCAGGGAAACCGATTGCTAATGATATTTTACAAAAGAAATTAACACTTCCTGTAATTTATTCAATTAACAAATCTTCATACTCGGATAAAAAAAAGGTTTTAAATGCCATTAAAGAAAAAAGAGATATAGAATATGTGCTGAATTTTGTTAAAAAAATGGGTGGAATAGATTATGCTATTGAGAAAATGAATTTTTATATTCAAAATTCAAAAAAAATTATAGATAATTTTAAATCATCTAAATATAAATCATTGTTTTATGTTCTTTTAGATTTTTTATCAAATAGGAATAAATAATATTTTAAAAATAAGTGGTATAAAGTGGTATAAAGTGGTGTAAAATGTAAAACATTTACTAAATTTGTTATTAAGTGGTTTATATTTTGACACTCACAGTTATGACTTTTTTTACAAGCGAATTTGAGTGCAAGTTAGATGCTAAAGGTAGATTGGTTTTACCTTCAAAGTTAAAATCAAATCTACCTGAAGCTTCTATCAGGCAGATTGTTATAAGAAAGGGTTTTGAACCCAACCTTATTGTTTATCCTTTAAATGAATATAAGATACTTCATAATAAAATCTCCTCTTTAAATGAATTCAATTCAGAACAAAGAAAATTAAAAAGAAACTTCTTTAGTAGTATTGTGCAGGTTGATCTAGATAAAAATGGAAGATTTCTTATTCCAAAAAATATATTAATTCATGCCAAAATAGATAGAGATGTAATTATTTGTGGAATGGGAAATGTTATTGAAATTTGGAATAAAAAAATATATAAAAAATATTTAATAAATAATTCAGAAACTTATTCTGAGTTAGCTCAAAAATACCTTGATGATTAAAAAATATGGACTATCATATTCCAGTAATGCTAAAAGAAAGTATAAATGGATTAAATATTAAGCCCGATGGTATATATGTAGATCTTACTTTTGGTGGTGGTGGACATTCCAAATTTATACTAAAAAAGTTATCATCAAATGGTTCCCTTTTTTCTTTTGACGTTGATAAAGATGTAATAAAAAATGTTAATGATATAAAGAATAAATCTTTTCATTTTATTAAAGCTAATTTTAGATTTTTTAGAAATCATTTAAAAATTAGTGGAGTAAGTAAAGTAGATGGAATATTAGCTGATTTAGGTATCTCATCCCATCAAATTAACTCTAATATAAGAGGTTTTTCATTTAAAGGAGATGAAAAACTTGACATGAGAATGGATAATGATTTAGAATTTAATGCTGTTGATTTATTAAATACTTATAATAAAGATGAGTTAATAAATATATTCAGTAAATATGGTGAGATTAGAAATTCAATTCAATTATCAAATTCAATTATAAGAAATAGAAAGAAGAAAAAAATTGAAAAAAATATTGATTTAATAAAGATAATTAACCCTTTTGTTAAAAAACTTAGAGAAGAAAAGTATTATGCAAAGGTTTTTCAGGCCATAAGAATAGAAATAAATGATGAAATAAATTCTTTAAAAGATTTCCTTTTACAGTCTAAAATAAGTTTAAATAAAAAAGGAAGATTAGTGGTTATATCATATCATTCATTAGAAGATAGATTAATTAAAAATTTTATAAATAAGGGAAATTTTATAGGAGAGGTAGAAAAAGATTTTTATGGAAATCAAATAAGAATTTTTAAATCTATTTGTAAAAAACCTATTACCCCTTCAAAAAATGAGATAATAAAAAATCCAAGATCAAGAAGTGCTAAACTTAGAATAGGAGAAATAATATGAATTTTATAAAAAAATTAATATCAAATTATTCTGAAAATAATTTAATTAATTCAGTTTCAAATAATTATATATTAAAAATATTTTATGTTCTTTTTTTTGTATTAATATATATTGGGAATCAACATTTTGTTGAAAAAAAAATTAGAGAAATTAATAAAATGGAAAAAGAAGTTGAAGAATTAAGAACATACTTTATAACTATAAAAAACAATTATATGTTTTCTAAAAAAGAGTCTGAAGTATTAAAAAGAGTAAAGAAATTAGGATTAGAATCATCAAAAGTTCCACCAGAAAAAATTATTTTGAAATAAATGAATATAAAAAAATCAATCTTATTTAATGCAAAAATTAGTTTTTTAGTAGTTGTACTTTTTTCCTCATTAATAATTTATAGAATATTTATTCTTCAATTTAAAGAAGGTAATCATTGGGATAAAATTTCTGAGAACATGAATCTTTCTTTATTAGATATTAAAGCAAATAGAGGAAGTATTTTGTCTGATGATGGAAGTATTTTAGCAACTTCACTACCTTTTTATAAAGTAGCATTTGATCCATCAATAGTTAATAATTCTTTATTTAGTGAAAAAATTGATTCTTTAAGCTTACTTCTTTCAAACTTTTTTAATGATAGAAGTAAAGAATCTTATAAATCATTAATTAAAAAAGCAAAAGATTCTGGAAAAAAGTATCTTACCCTTAATAGGAAAAGAATTAATTATGAAGAAAAAGAAATTTTGTCAAATTGGCCAATTTTTAATCAGGGTAGGTTAAAAGGGGGAGTTATATTTGAAAAAATTGAAAAAAGATACAGACCCTTTTCCAAATTAGGTTATAGGACAATAGGTTCGGTCGATGAAAATTATAATGGAACAGTAGGTTTGGAGTATAGTTTTAATAATTATTTAATTGGAAAAGATGGAAAAGCTTTATATCAAAAAATTGCAGGAAATAATTGGAAACCAATATTTGACGGGAATGAAGTAAATCCGGAAAATGGATATGATATATTGACAACAATAAATATTAATATTCAAGATATTGCGGAAACAGCATTATTAAATGGTCTAATAAGTAATAATGCTGAATATGGATGTGCAATAATCATGGATGTGAAATCTGGAGATATAAAAGCTATTTCAAATTTAAGTAGAAATTCAAAAGGAGGATATGTTGAACTATACAATTATGCCATTGGATCACAGGGGTCAAGAGAGCCTGGGTCAACTTTTAAGCTTGCAAGTATGTTAGCATTGTTTGAGGACTCCAAATTAGAATTAATTGATACTGTTGATACAGGCCAAGGAGAATATAAATTTTATACTGAAATCATGAAGGATCACAAGGAAGGAGGGTATGGAAAAATTACAGTTAAAGATATATTTGAACAAAGTTCAAATATTGGTGTTGCTAAACTTGTAGAAGATCAGTTTAAAGATTCTCCAAGTAAGTTTTTAAACTATATTAATAAATTTGGTTTAAGTAAAGATTTAAATTTTCAGATGATTGGATATGGCAAACCTTTTATTAAAAATTCAAAGGACTCATCTTGGAGCAAAGTATCTTTACCATGGATGGCACATGGTTATGAACTTAAAGTAACTCCATTACAAACTCTTAGCTTTTATAATGCAATAGCAAATAACGGAACATTCGTCAAACCTTTAATTGTTAAGGAAATAATTAAAGCAAACAAAGTAATTAAAGAATTTGACATTGAAATTTTTGAAGAAAAAATTGCTTCAAAAAAATCAATCCAAAAAGCAAAAACCTTATTAGAGGGTGTGGTTGAAAGAGGAACTGCTAAAAATATTAATAATAGTTATTATAAAATTGCTGGTAAAACTGGTACTGCAAAAAAAGTAATTAATGGGAGATATGTAAATAAATATTATACTTCTTTTGTTGGATTTTTCCCATCTGAAAAACCTCAATATAGTTGTATAGTAGTTATTGATGAACCAAAAAATTATAGAATTTATGGTAGTGATGTTGCAGCTCCAGTTTTTAGAGAAATTTCTGATAGAATATTATTAACAGATCACAATGTTTTTAATGAATTTCAAAAATCTGAAATTACAAATAATAATTTTCCATTAATAAGATCTGGGTTTAGAAATGATTTAATTGATATATCTAATTATTTTGGTATTTCAAATCATTCAAATACTAATGATGATTGGGTTAAAACGAAAGTAGTTGATAATTCAATTTATTGGGAGAGCAATAAAGTAAGTATTAATTTAATACCTAATGTAATGGGAATGACCTATAGGGATGCTTTATATATATTAGAAAAAAGAGGATTAAATGTTAATTTTTCCGGGTCTGGAAGAGTTAAAAATCAATCTATTTTACCTGGAAAAAACATAAAAAATTATTCAACTATTCATTTGAGTTTAAGATGAAAAAAAATATGAGTCAAATTCTATCTGGTTTAAATGAAATTAACATTTATGGTGAAAAAAATGTTTTTATAAATGGAATAGCAAATGATTCTAGAAAAGTTCAAAAAAACTTTATTTATGTAGCAATTATTGGTAATGATTTAGATGGGCATAATTTTATTGATCAAGCAATAATTAATGGAGCTAAAGTTATTATTTGTTCAATAATTCCAAACAAAATAGAGAAAACTATAACATATATCTTAGTTAAAAATACTAGAAAAGCACAAGGAATAGTTGCTTCTAATTTTTACAATAACCCATCTAATAAAATAAATATTATAATGGTTACAGGAACAAATGGAAAAACAACAGTAGTAAGTTTATTTTACTCATTATTTATGAGTATGAAAATTAAAGTGGGAATGTTAACAACTATTGAAAATAAAATTAATAATGAAACCTATATGTCAGATTTGACAACTCCCGATTCTATACAATTAAATTATTATTTGAGTAAAATGGTTGATCAAAAATGTAAGTATTGTTTTATGGAGGCTAGTTCTCATGCAATTGACCAATTAAGAATATATGGTATAAAAATTAAAGCTGGTATATTTACAAATATTTCTCATGATCATTTAGATTATCATTTAAACTTTAAAAATTATATAGATTCAAAAAAGAAACTATTTGATTTATTAGATAAAAAATCAATAGCTTTAGTTAATAATGATGATAAAAGATCAAATTATATTTTACAAAATTGTTTTGCAAAAAAATACTATTATGGTATAAAAAAAGATTCAGAGTTTTCAACAAAAATTATTAATAATTCTATAGAAGGGTTAAAATTAAGAATAGATAACAGGGATATTTTTCTTAAATTAAAGGGTAAGTTTAATGCATATAATTTTTTATGTATTTATGCTGGTTCAATTATTCTTGGAATTAAAAAATCAAATTTATTGGAGCATATTTCAAAATTAGAAAGTCCTAAAGGAAGATTTGAATTAATTAAAAATGGCATTGGACCATCAATTCTTATTGATTATGCACATACTCCCGATGCTTTAGAAAATGTTTTAAAAACTATAAAAGGATTTAAAATTAAAGGAAAAATTATATCACTATTTGGAGCTGGAGGTGATAGGGATAAGAAAAAAAGATTTTTTATGGGTGAGATAGCATCAAAATATAGTGATCAAATTGTACTTACTTCTGATAATCCAAGAAATGAAGACCCATATGATATAATTAATGATATTAAATTAGGAATAAAATATAATAAAAAATTAGTTATAAATGTAGATAGAAAATCTGCAATAAAATCTACAATATTTAATGCTGATTCAAATGATATAATTTTAATTGCTGGAAAAGGACATGAGGATTATCAAGAAATTAAAGAAAAAAAATACCCATTTGATGATAAATTGGTTGTTAATAGAATATTAAATTTAATGAAGATATAATTATGCTTTATCATTTATTTGATTACTTGGATAAGACTTTTGATTTTTATGGAGCTGGAGTATTCCAATATATTTCATTTAGAGCTGGAATGGCTTCATTTCTATCTCTTTTAATTAGTATGGTTTTTGGAAAATATATAATTTCTTTTTTAAAGAAAAATCAATTTTCAGAATCAATAAGAGACTTAGGTCTTTCAGGTGAAAAAGTAAAAAAAGGAACACCTACGATGGGAGGAATTATAATTATTTTATCTATAGTCATACCTACATTTTTGTTTTCTAAACTAAGTAATATTTATGTGATTATAATGCTAGTTGTTACAATTTGGATGGGAATAATTGGTTTTTTAGATGATTATTTAAAAATTTCTAAGAATAACAAAGATGGATTAAAACCAAAATTTAAAATTTTTGGTCAAATTTCTTTAGGAGTTATTGTTGGCTTAATTCTTGTATTTAATGATGACATTGTAGTTAGAGAATTTAATAATCAAAATACAAACGAAAATCATATAGATACTAAAGAATTAATAACTACAATTCCTTTTATAAAAAATAATGAATTTAATTATAAGTGGTTATTACCGGAATCATTAAATGAATATGCATGGATTCTTTATATAATTGCAGTTATTTTTATAATAACTGCGGTTTCAAATGGTTCTAATCTAACTGATGGCCTTGATGGTTTGGCTGCTGGTAGTTCTGCAATTATTGGAATAACATTAGCCATATTTTCTTATCTTTCTGGAAATATTATTTTTTCAGATTATTTAAATATTCTTTATATACCAAATATAGGAGAGATAGTTATTTTTTGTTTTGCTTTTGTTGGCGCTTGTATTGGATTTATTTGGTATAATTCATATCCTGCCCAGGTATTTATGGGAGATACAGGAAGTTTATCGATAGGAGCCATAATTGCTGTATTATCTATAATAATAAAAAAGGAATTATTAATACCTATCTTATGTGGAGTATTTTTTATTGAAAGTTTATCTGTAATAATTCAAGTAACTTATTTCAAGTATACAAAAAGAAAATTTGGAAAAGGAAAGAGAATTTTTCTAATGGCTCCGCTTCATCATCATTATCAATTAAAAGGAATTCATGAAACAAAAATTGTATCAAGGTTTTGGATGATTGGCATTTTACTTGCGATTTTAACTTTAACTACATTAAAATTGAGATAAGAAATGATTTATAAATGGATATTAGATAATATTAAAGGTGATAAATGGATTTGGTTTATAGCTTTATCATTATCAATTTTAAGTCTTTTAGTAGTTTATAGTGCCACTGGCTCTTTAGCATATCAAAAAATGCAAGGAAATACAGAGTATTATCTTTTCAAACACTTTTTTTTAATTCTATTAAGTTTTGTTGCAATGTGGTTTACTCATAAAATTGATTATAAGTATTTTTCCCAATTAGCTAAAATTAGTTTATTCGCATGCATACCTTTATTACTATTCACTTGGAAATTTGGTTTAAACATAAATGATGCATCTAGATGGATAAATATTCCAATTTTAAACCAAGCTTTTCAACCATCAGATTTAGCCAAACTTTCTTTAATTGTTTATCTATCAAGTTATTTATCTAAGCATCAAATGAATATTCAAAATATTAAACAGACACTTATTTTTCCTTTAATTTGGATTTCTGTGATATGTTTATTGATTGCCCTAACAAATTTTTCAAGTTCAGTTTTATTATTTATAACATGTATTATTTTGCTTTTTATTTCAAGAGTGCCAATAAAATATTTAACAGTACTACTTATAAGTTTTGTTTTTGCAGGTTCTATTGCAATGTTTATTGGTCAAAGAGGTAAAACTGTAATAAGTAGATTTGAAAATTTTATTGAAAATAAAGAAATTCCTTTTCAACTCAAACAAGCATATATAGCTGTCTCAACAGGTGGGTTATTTGGGAAGGGTCCAGGAAAAAGTAATCAAAAGAATTTTTTACCACAATCATATTCAGACTTTATTTATGCAATTATTATTGAAGAATATGGTTTATTGACCGGTTTATTTGTTTTGATTTTATACTTAATTCTTTTGTATAGGGGTTTAGTTACGTTGATGAAGAGTGAAAGAGCTTTTGGTGGGCTTTTAAGTGCAGGGCTAAGTTTTGCTTTAGTAATTCAAGCTATAATTAATATGTGTGTCGTAGTTGGTCTTTTGCCAGTAACAGGATTAACATTGCCACTTATAAGTATGGGTGGAACATCTCAACTTTTTACGGGAATTACATTAGGGATTATATTAAGTGTAAGTAGATACAATGAAGATGAGAATAATAATAATTTAGTTTATGACAAAATCATTTAAAGAAAAAATTAAAGTAATAATTTCTTGTGGTGGAACGGGTGGACATATATATCCAGCTATTGCAGTTGCTAATGAAATAAAAAAACGCAATAAAATGAATGAAATACTTTTTATAGGTTCAAATGATAGAATGGAAATGAAAATAATACCAAATCATAATTTTGAAATAATAGGTCTATGGATTAGTGGAATTAAAAGAAGCAGTTTATGGAAAAATATTATTTTTTTTGGAATTCCTTTTATTTTAAAAAACTTATTCTTACCGATTAAACTTCTTTCTTCTGTTATTAGGTCTATTTTTATAATTAATTCATTTAAACCAGATATAGTAATAGGCTTTGGAGGGTATACAAGTGGTCCATCTTTAATAGCATCAATATTATCTGGAACAAATTCAGCAATTCAAGAACAAAACTCTTATCCAGGTATAACCAATAGATTTCTTGGCAAAAAAGTAAATTTAGTATTTGTTGCATTTAAAAATTTAGAAAGATTTTTTTCAAAAAATTTATATTATTATGGCAACCCAGTAAGATCTAATTTATTGAATATTAGTAAATCAAAAACAGATGCCATTAATTTTTTTGGACTTAAAAACAAGAAAAAAATCTTATTAATAATAGGTGGAAGTCTAGGGTCAAAGACTATTAATGATAGTATATTGAATAATTTATCAAAAATTAAAAATAGTCCTTATCAAATTTTATGGCAAACTGGTAAAAATTACTATGATGAAATTTTATTGAAAAAAGATGATATTCCTTCAAATATTATTTTTATGCCATTTATAAAAGAGATGAATTATGCTTATGCTTCTTCTGATATTATTATATCAAGAGCAGGTGCTTTAGCAATTTCAGAATTATGTGTGATTGGTAAACCAGTAATATTAGTTCCATCTCCTAATGTTGTGGAAGACCATCAAACAAAAAATGCTTTATATTTAAAATCAGCTGGCGCATGTGAAATAATTAAAGATGAAAATGCAAGAAGAGATTTAATTAAAAAATCTTTTAAATTATTGAATGATAAAAACAAAATAAAGAAGTTAAAACAAAATATTTCATTATTTTCAAAGCCTAATGCAACAAAAAAAATTGTTGACAAATTATTAGATAAAATTATAACATGAAAAACTTTTTTTTAAAAATCAGATATTTATTTTTCTTTATATTAATATGTGGGTTAATATTTATTTCATTTATTAATAAAAAAGAAAATAATCTGATTTTTAATATTACAAG
>Ga0066836_10002319_pt1 | contig 10175 bp, 11 predicted proteins | sample ETNtaG_18_FD_71568 | JGI IMG/M metagenome (GOLD analysis project Ga0066836, IMG submission 71568) | Marine microbial and viral communities from oxygen minimum zone, Eastern Pacific Ocean - ETNP201302SV91 | ecosystem: Environmental > Aquatic > Marine > Oceanic | place: Pacific Ocean: Eastern...
ATAATGACTAGTTTCACAACTGATGAAAGTTTATTTGAAAATTGGCATTATCGAAGGGACCCAACACATGTAGTTTTTTATAATGAAACTACTTTTCAAGTTATTGCTTTTCAAAACAATTGGGATTGTGAAATAGTCAAAAAGGATATCGTTCTTATGAAAAAAAAATAATCTTAATGTTCATAGACACTTGAAATAGAGTAAAGTAATGCCAATATATATTTTGTGATGCCAATAATGGGTCACATAAATTAAACTGATTAATGCTGCCTAAATGGGGCATTAAAAAGTTCTCGCTAATTATAGGAGAGTTAATATGACTTTTATAACAACACCACTAATGCGTTCTTTTGTTGGTTTCGACAATTTGTTTGATGAATTCGAAAGAATGTCCAGTTTTACAGACAACAACTACCCAGCGTACAACATTATCAAAACAGGCGATGAAGATTATCAAATTGAAATTGCTGTCGCTGGCTTCAATGAAAATGAAATAAGTATTGAGGTAAAAAAAGGCTTGATGACCGTTGAAGCCTCAAAAGCTAAACTATCCAATGAATATCTTCACAGAGGTATTGCTGAGCGTTCGTTTACAAAACAATTTAGACTTGCTGAAAATATGGAAGTAAAAAATGCGGATTTGAGAGACGGCTTGCTTACCGTTAATTTATTCAGAGAAATTCCTGAAGCAGAAAAACCAAAACAAATAAAAATTAATACACCAGGTTTAATTAAAAAAGCCGCTTCAGCTTTGAGCTCTAAAAAAGTTGCATAGCTATACAACTTAAAACCTTTTCACGCTGGTGGCATTTATTTGTCACCAGCTTAATATGATATTCATAAATAAAAATTAAAGTAAGCTTGGCAACCAAGTAGAAAATATTGGAAAAATTATCATCAAAATTCCATATAATATTCCAACAAATGTAAATAATGGCACCTCTTTAAACGCACTGCCTGGATTTTCTTTTATGACGCTCGCTGAAGTATAAATCCCTACACACACTGGCGGGGTTATCATTCCTATTCCTGCAAACGCAACAAACACAACGTAAAGATGAATTAAGCTTTGATTAAAAGATAAAATTATAGCTGAAAATATTGGAATTGTTAGGTAAAAAACTGGAACAATTTCAATAAAGGTCCCCAATATTAGGCAAATCAAAGCCATCGCAAACCAAAAGAAATTCAAACCCACGCCCATTTCAGTAATAGAAGAAATAATGAGTTGAGGAAATTGGGTGTAAGTAAATACTTTGCTAAGAAAAGTAGCCATAGCAATTATAGAAAATATAACGGCAGTTGTAATGGCGGTTTCTTTTAAACTTTGCACTAAAGAACTAATTGTTAATTCTCTATAAATAAAAAACCCCATGAAAATTGCCCAAATTCCTGAAACTGCTGCAGATTCTGAGGGCGTTAGAAGGCCGCCATAAATCCCGCCTAAAATAATAACAGGCGTTAGTAAGGCTGGGAAAGCTTTAACTCCTGAAGATAGTTTTTCAAAATTAGTAGCAGGTTTATATCTTCCGATATGACGACATTTAAACAGTACAAGTGCTATCATAAACACTAACAAAATTAGCCCAGGTATTACACCGGCTGCAAAAGTTTGAGATACAGGAACATAAGTTAAAGCACTGTATAATATTGCTGCGTTTGAAGGTGGTATTAATGCCTCTAATAGGGCAGCTGATGCTGCTAAAACAACTACAAAAGGTTTTGGATAACCTTCTTCAATCATTTTGGGCATCATGATAGTTCCAACAGCGGTAATTGCAGCTAAAATTGATCCACAAAAAGCAGCAAAAAATCCCATGGCAATTACCATCGCAACACCAAGACCGCCAGGCCAATGGCCAACAAGAGAAGTAGCAAAATTGACTAACCGATTTGCTGCTCCACCTCTTAGCATGACCATTCCAGAAAAAACAAATAAAGGAACTGCAATAAGAACATGCTTATTCATTGCCTCAAATGCCATCTGAATTAATGTTGACCAAGGTAAATTTAATCCCCAAATTGCAGCAATAGAACTACCTAATCCAAAAACTAAAAAAATTGGTACTGATAAAAACAATAAAATAAAAGAAATTATAATAGAGAAGGCAAACATTAAATGAACCTTTCTCTTTGAATGTCTTCAAGAGTGGTTAAGACCAACTCAAAAGAAAATAGACCTAGTATCACAAATCCAACGGGAAAAGATAAAAACATATACCATATAGGTATATCTATCTCGAGTTCCATCATTTGACCTAAATTATAAAATAATATAGTCGCATCCAGTCCAGCCTTAAAAAATATAAATGATGAGAACAAACTAACAAAATATACGAATAACTTTACAAATTTTATTGTTTTGTTTGTTACTATAGAACTAACAAAATCAACCTCTATGTGATTACCAGTTTTAAGTAAAGGACCTAACATTGGGAAAACTAACCAACTTACTAAAGCAGGTGGGAGTTCAATAAACCAATCAAATCCATGACCAGAGATATACCGTGTTAACGCACTTGCGGAGAGCGCTAAAACCATTATGGCAACTATGACCATTGCAATAAAAAATGTTATTTTATTTAAAATTCCATTAATAAATTGCAATGGCCTTAGAATATTTTTCATTTGATATAAAGTTTGATTAAATATTTACTTTCACAATCTCTATATATCAATTTGCAACAAATGCTTCAGCTGCCTTCAGAGCGTCTGAATCAAATTTATCTTTCATTGCTGGCAATACTTTTTCAGACATCAGTTTATCAAACTTATCTCTTTCTACTCCGGCTAATACAGTAATTTTTCCACCTCTGGCTTCAAACTCGGAAATAACTTCTTCTCCAACGCCTATAATTTTACTTGTGGAAACATCGCCAATTTTTTTGCCTGCATCTAAAACAACTTTTTGCAAATCATTAGGCAACTTATTGAACCAGTCACTATTAGCCATTATGTATGCATCAGCAAAGTATTGATAAGGTTTCTGACCAAATTTCAAAAACTCCCACCAGCTATACGCTCTGATACTTTGAGGAGGTGTATTAATAGTATCAATCATACCGGTTTGAAGGGCTGTATAAACTTCACCTGTCTTCAGTCCAACTATTTTTGCTCCATACGCTTTCCACATTGGCTCCTCTGCTCCAATTAGTCTTCTTGCCTTTAAGTCTTTCATGGCATCAACGCCAGTAAGTTCCCTTGCTCCACTGAAGGTCATTACAGGTCCAACTGGATTATACATTATTAAAGTGGAATTAGTTTTATTAAGGAGGTCACCCCAAATTTCTGATCCTTTGTCTGACTTTTGAAAAAATTCTCTTTGCTGCTCAAAAGAAGCAAATAACCCTGGTATAGTTGCCACATTAAAGTTTTTATTGATTTTTGGGAACCCTACCACGCCAACCACTCCACCTAAGTCAACTGCTCCAGATGTCACGCCAGCCATGATTTCACGAATTCCAAAAAGTTGACCTGAATGGAATACTTCTATTTTTAATCTTCCATCAGATTTTTCAAAAACTTCATCTACAAACATTTGAGCATGTTTGGTGCAATGATGCTTGTCATTCCAATGCATTGATAGCCTTCCTGTATACTCAGCTGCATAGAGTGTAAAAGAAAGGCATGCCAATATAACTGAAAACAAGCTGACTTTAATATAGCTTTTCAGTTCATATAGTATTTTAAAAAAAATCATTAATTTCCTCCAAATTATGTTTATCATTTAAAATCTTACCAATTTAAAATAAATAGTAAATACAATTAAATTCTTTTGATAATACCAAAAATTTTATTGGCCTAATAATCAATAGTGGATCATTATCGTTTTTAATAATTATGGTTGGTTTATAGAATGCATAAAATAACTAAAATATTAATATTACTGCCCTTTATATTTTCTCCATCATTTTCTAATTCAAATGAATTTAATCTCCTAATAAATGAAGTTTTTCCAAATCAAAAATTAGTTTTTGGAGTGAAAATAATAAGTACAGAACATACGCCCTCAAAGAGCATTGACAAAGCATCGAGTATTTTAGTGCAATGGCTTGACAATGATAACGATGGAAAACCAGACAATAAGATGGTTATAGACGCATTAATTCAAAATAATGGAATGTTATTGATAGGAAAATCAGAAAGTGATTTTGAGGATAGTTTTGATACATTGATTGAAATATTTGAAGAAAGAAATTTGGACATTGATAACTTTGAAAAATCAATAGTTGGATTAATGTCAAATGAACCAAATATTGCTTACCTTGAAGAAATCCTCCATCTCATTACACAAGTCGGTTATGCAAATGCATACCCAGAAATATTTGGAGAATTTAAAGGTAGCCAAATATCTAAAGCAATGGATGTTGCACGCGGTGGATATTTTGAAAATACCCCAACTTATTATCCTGAGAAAGCCTGGTATCACTATGATGATCAAACCTGTGATTACTCTTGTATGATAACTGAGTATTTTTATTGGTCCCTGACTAGTTTATTAGGAGCGCAAAAAAATAGATTTGAGGAAATATCCAATGAATGGGAATTAAATACTCCTCAAAAAATGAAAAAAGATGTTTTAATACTAAAACTTTTTGAAAACTCCAAATTTAAGATTCCAACAAAGCTACCCAAGTTTTAAAAACTATGAAGTTTGAGACTAGAAAAATGAAAAAAATCTTTGTAGTTGCAGCAATAATTTTCAAAGGAGATAAAATTCTTTGTGTTCAAAGGGGTTTTAACAAATATAATTATATATCAGAAAAATATGAATTTCCTGGCGGAAAAATTGAAGTTGGTGAAAGTGATGAAGATGCATTAAAGAGGGAAATTTCAGAAGAGTTGTCAATGGATATTGAAATAAGAAAATTTTTTATGAAGGTTAATCATCAATATCCTGATTTTCATTTGAATATGAAAGCATATGAATGCACATGTAAAAACAATACTGTCATCTTATCTGAACATTTAGATTATAAATGGCTTAAAATTAATGAGTTATTAAAACTAGATTGGGCTAAAGCTGATTTACCTATCATAGAGAAATTAAAGATTTTATAGAATTTATGATACTGTCATATTAAATAAAGCAACAATTAAATAAGTGTTGGATCGATGACCGAAATAATAATCAAAAACGGAACAATTTATACAATGAACCCAAAACTGCCTAAAGTTAGTGCTTTAGTCATTATGGATGGAAAATTTATATACGTTGGAGATGATATTAATGCTCTAAAGTTAGCTAAAAAAGACTCAAAAATCATAGATTTAAAAGGTGGAACCATTACACCTTCATTTATTGATTATCATGTCCATGCACATGATGGAGCTCGATCAAAATTATACGAAATAAAAATTCCGACTCCAAATTCTCTATCAGACCTCGTAGATAAAGTCGAAACAGTTTGCAAGGACTTTGAACCTGGTGAATGGGTACGTATATTCAATAATAATGTTCTGATTGCAGAAGAATTAAAGACAGACAAAGCAAGAAAAATGATAGCTGAGGTCTCTCCAGACAACCCTGTCCTAATTAATCTTATGTATCATAGTAGATTTGCTAATGAAGTTGCGTTAAAAGCTGCTGATCTATTAAATGGAAAATATAAAGGGAAAGGCGTTGTTTGCGATCCTGTTTCAAAACAACCAACTGGACTTCTATTAGAGCAAGCTGGCTCTCTAGTATCAAGAGTATGTCCACAATTTTCAACTGAGCAACAAATAAATTCTGCACTGGAAAGTGCTGAGATTTTTAATGCTCTAGGTGTTACTGGTTTCCAACACGCAGTAACTTCAGCAGCACAATTAGATGCATATAAAGCCCTTGATGAAGCCAATGAACTAAATATTCGAGTTAGTGCATGTATTGCAACAGATACTTTGATCGTCCCAAAGGAAGAGGGTATCGGTATGAAAGTAGCTAAACGACATAATGAATATCTTAGTAGCAGAATTTGTGCAGATGGAGTTAAATTCTTTATGGATGGAATGGTGCCCCTAAAAACAGCAGCAATGTTAGAACCATATCTATGTGAAAATGAAAACTACGGAGATTTAGCATTTACAAAAGAAGAGCTTGTAGACAAAATGCTTCCTTACGATAAAATGGGCCTTAGCATCAAAATTCACGCGGTAGGGGATGCTGCAATTCGTTCATGCATAGATGCCATTGAAGAAATTAGAGCAATACACGGCCCAGGGAAACCTCATAGTATTGCTCATTTGACTTACATAACTCAAGAAGATATTGCCCGATTAAAAACACTGAATATTGTTGCTGATTTATGCCCACCTATTTGGTTTTTTTCTGATATGATTAGGAAAAATGAAAAGCTTTTAGGCAAAGAACGCGCTCATCGAATTTTTCCAATTTCAGATATTTTAAAATCAGGAGCTCTTGCTTGTGCCTCTACTGACTGGCCAGTTTTGGATATAATGCCCAATCCATGGTTTACTATTCAAACAATGATTACAAGGGAAAACCCATCAGATCCTTCTTTGGGAAAATTGGGTGCCGATCAAGCAATTACTTTAGAACAGGCACTGCCACTCTACACCATCAATCCAGCTAAGGCCATGGGGTGGGGAGACCTCACTGGTTCAATTGAAGTTGGAAAGTCAGCAGACTTTATAATACTTAATCAAGATCCATTCAAAGTACCTGTTAGCGATTTATTAGAAACAAAAACAGTTTCAACATGGTTTGAAGGCAGAAAAGTCTTTGAGATTGAAAAATAAAAGGAGTTTGCATTATTTTTCAACACAAACCCCTTTAATTAATTCTTATTTATAAACAGTATATAAAGACTGCATTGATTGCTTTAAGAACTAATTACTCGTTGTATCGCAAATGGGGTGTGAGTTTGTATTCACAGAAACTCACCAATCGTGTCACAGCAAAATTAATAGTTAAATAAATTAGACCTGCCACTATAAATATCTCAACTGGAGAAAATGTTTTGGCTATTACTAATCTTGCTATCCCCGTTATATCCATTATGGTTATAGTACTTACTAGTGAGGTGGCTTTAACCATTAAAATCATTTCATTTCCGTAGGCTGGAAGTGCTTGCCGAAAAGCAATGGGTAATATTATCCTCCTATACAATAAAAACCTACTCATTCCTGTTGATTTTGCAGATTCAATTTGACCTAATGGTACAGACTGAATGCCCCCTCTGATAATTTCTGAACTATAAGCACAAGTATTCAAAGTCAGCGCAAGTATGCCACACCAATATGCTTCTTTAAAAAAAATCCAAAAAACACTTTCTCTAACCATTTCAAATTGGCCAATCCCATAGTAGATTAAAAAGATTTGCACTAAAAGGGGAGTTCCTCTGAAATAAAATATATAAGTTTTTGCAAAAAAATTTAAAAAAGCATTATTGGATAATCTTAGTAATGCCATTCCAACTGCAAGAAATAAACCGATAAACAAAGAAATGGTGACCAGTTGAATAGTGATATATGAGCCCACCAAAAGTTTCGGAAAAGTATCTATCATTAATTCATAATTCATAGCTATTCCCTTCTTACCCCCCTATTTCCCCAGTTCTCCAATCTATTAAAAATTCTATTTGAGAAGGTTGTTAAAATTAAGTAAAGAAATGCAGCTGCCACATAAAATGTAAATGGTGAATAAGTAGAACCAGAAGCAACATGCGCCTGTCTCATTATTTCAACTAGTCCTGTAACCATTATGAGTGCTGTATCTTTAAGAGTTAGTTGCCAAACATTACCTAAACCTGGAAGGGCATACCGCAAAACTTGAGGGATTAAAATTCTTGTGAAAATTAGAAATTTGTTCATCCCAACAGATTTTGCTGCCTCAATCTGCCCTAAAGGAATAGATAAAAAAGCTCCTCTCATTACTTCAGTAGAGTAAGCCCCTGAAATCGCACCAACAGCAAATGACCCTATAACAAAAGCATTAAGTTCTATATAACCGTAATAGCCAAATAATTTTGCCAAACTCATGACAGCATTACTACCACCAAAAAATAACAAATAAATGACAAGTAATTCGGGGATTCCGCGAATAACAGTTGTGTATGTATCAGCTAAAATGCGTACATATATTTTTTTTGATAATTTTGAAATAGTACCAAAAATAGATATAAATAAACCTATGCCCATTGCTGACAAACTAACCATCAGGGTTACTAAAGTTGCTCTCAGCATCTCATCGCCCCAACCGTTGTCACCTAAGGCTAATAATTCTAATTCCAAATGTTACTCCCAAAAAAAAAGAGCGGTAAAATAATTATAGCCGCTCTTCTTTATAATTAAAAATTTTTATTAGCTACATTGAAATATCTTTACCAAACCATTTAGTAAAATGTTTAGCTAGGGTTCCATCAGCTCTAGCTTCATCAATAGCTTTATTAATCATTTTCAAAAGATCAGTATCAGCTTTTCGTAAACCAGCTCCAACTCCAGCTCCAAAAGGGCCTCCGCCAAGATTTGGCCCAATAAATACTACATCTTTTCCTTTGTCAGTAGCCATAAATTCTTCCATAGACCCCTTATCTGATAGCAAAGCATCAATTCTGCCTGCTATTAAATCTAATTCAAGATTAAGTTGAGTGTCATATGATTTCATTGTAACTGTATCGCCTAGAACTTGCTTAACAAAATTTTCATGTGTGGTAGAGCCTTGGACTCCTACAACCTTACCAGATAAACTACTCTTTAGAGCATCTATTAATGCAGTAGAGGCGCCATCTAAAGAATCCATGTTAACTTTGCCTGACGCTTGTAAGCTAGCAAGAGAAGATGACTTCATTACAGAAAAAGAAGCCGGTTCATTAGCATAGCCTTGAGAAAAGTTAATTACTTTCATTCGCTCTTCTGTAATCGACATTCCTGCAATAATTGCATCATATTTACCATTTTGTAGTGCTGGAATAATTCCATCCCAATCCTGTGCAACTATTTCACATTCAGCGTTCATTCTTGCACAAAGATCAGCAATCAAATCTATTTCTGCACCTTCAAGCTCACCTGCTGCATTAGTTCCGTTCCAAGGTGGGTACGCACCTTCAGTACCAATCTTTATCTTAGACCAATCACCAGCAAAAGACACGGGAATGGCTAGAAATAAAACAGTCATAAGTGTTAAAAAAAATCTTGTTATCATATTATCTCCTCCTCAATTTTCTTTATTTATAATATACCATAAAAATTAGATGGATGTAAAAACTTTATAAATTAGCCGCTAAAAATTGCTTTAATCTTATTGATTTAGGTTTATTAAAAATGTCATTGGGTTTGCCCTCTTCTTCAATACGCCCTTCATCAAGAAAAATAGTTTTTGAAGACACCTCTTTAGCAAATCCCATTTCATGAGTAACAATAATCATTGTGCGACCCTCTTCAGCAAGTGATTTCATAACCTTTAAAACCTCACTTACAAGTTCAGGATCAAGGGAAGAAGTTGGTTCATCAAATAACAAAACATCAGGTTTCATAGCTAATGCTCGTGCAATCGCAGCCCTTTGTTGTTGGCCTCCAGAAAGACTGGATGGATATTGACTTGCTTTTTCTACTATTCCAACCTTTTCCAGAAGTGACAAACCATTTTGTATGGCTTCATTTTTTTCAATTTTTTGAACATAAATAGGCGCTTCAATAACATTTTGAAGTATCGTCATATGTGACCATAAATTAAAGTCTTGAAAAACCATACTGAGTTTAGATCTAATTCTATCAACCTGGTTTTGATCAATTGGATTAAGTTTACCATTTTTATTTCTTTTCATTTTGATCAATTCACCTTTTACAAGCACTTCTCCTGAATCAGGTGTTTCTAAAAGGTTTATACAGCGTAAAAATGTACTCTTTCCCGAACCACTTGTTCCAATAATGCATATAACTTCCCCCTGTTTTGCAGTTAGCGAAACATCCTTTAAAACTTCTAAACTTCCGAAAGACTTTTTTAAATTTCTAATTTCTAATGCGCTGGTCATATTGATTTCCACAAAAACCCAGTATAAGTATTTATATTATTTAATTAGAACATAATTAATTTAATCTTTAAATAGCTTAATGATTTTTGTAACCTTTTACTTACCAAAACTTAATAATATGGCAACACAACTTTTCCATTGTAGTTTTATAAATTTAGCCAATAACCGCAATTGGACATTTTGGTCCTTATTTACTTTACA
>Ga0066836_10002321_pt1 | contig 10174 bp, 9 predicted proteins | sample ETNtaG_18_FD_71568 | JGI IMG/M metagenome (GOLD analysis project Ga0066836, IMG submission 71568) | Marine microbial and viral communities from oxygen minimum zone, Eastern Pacific Ocean - ETNP201302SV91 | ecosystem: Environmental > Aquatic > Marine > Oceanic | place: Pacific Ocean: Eastern...
GATGAGCATGGCTTCGACACGGACAGACCCGCTGAAATTCATTGGCGAATTCGCGCTGGAACGAGTGAAATTTCACGAGGGAATCAACCCTTCCAACAAGGCACTCCGATCGGGGCTGATTGGAGTTGGGAGGGGCTTATGGATTTGACAGATAGTGGTTCAATCGAACTGCTTCCCGGTTACATTGTCGATGTTTGGATTACCGGTTCCGATGAAGCAGGGAACCCATACTTGGCCGAAAACAATACCGAACACACACCACTTGTTCAATGGCGATTGATTCGAGTCGGCCCAGAGATTGATTTGCGAGGTGAAGGAACTACAATTTCTTGGGAAAATCCATCTCCAATCGGTGGTGATATGGCGAAATTGAAGATTCAAGGAGCCAATAGCAATGAGAATGCGGGAGAAATCACATTCCTGCTACTTCGTGAAACATCTACGGATCAGTGGGTTGAGGTGCCCGATGTTGAATCGACTGTGAGTGTAGATTCTATGGCCAATTGGTCGGCTGTTCTAGAACTGCCCACAACCGAAGTAGACGAAAGCGAGATTCACAGGTATCAACTCGTGGCACGTGATCGACACATAGACATCGATTGGGTCACGATCGAACCGCTTGAGGTCAAGCCGCATACGGCACGCGATGGTGAGGCTCTTTCACAACAAATCGGTGAGTCAAAGGGTCTGTTTGTATTGTACATCATCGCTGTTGCATCACTCTGCTTTGGCGTTGCAATGCTGGTTCTTTACCGACGCGAGAAACAATCGCAGTTCGACGATGAAGCAGCTTTACTTGAACAATCAGAAATCATCGAGGCGGGTGAAAATACCGTTGCACCACCGCCCAATTTTGAGAACATGCCCCCTCCCTTGAATGTCGCACCCCCACCTGGATTCGCGACTGCTCCTCAGCCAGCAGATGTCGCTCCTCCACTCGGATTTGAAAGCGCACCAGCCCCAAACCCACTCACCCCCTCGCCAGTCGTTCAGGCCACAGCGCCCCCACCGGAGGTCAACGTCCCCCTCGACTTCAGTGATGGCGTATTTTCTCGTATTGTCAATGCACACGGAATACACGACGCCCCTACTTTCCTTTCCTTTGCGAGCAATTTCGATGCAGATGGCAATGGTTATCTTCGCCAAAGCGAGTTGGAACGCGCCGCCACTGAATATACCACAGGTGGACACAATCATATCCTCACTTCAAACAAATTTACGGATGAGCAGTTGATCGCCGGTGGTTGGACACAAGAACAGATTGATGCCGCACGGGCAAACGGTCAAATTTAGTCATCGAGGGTTCTCATGACAGGCGATTTACCTCGAATCCCAATCCCGGGGCCAGACGCAGATAACACCGAAAAGATGGTGTTTTTGCAGGAGCAAATTGTCAACTTTTTGCGACAATATTCAATGCCCTTAATCGAAGTCTCACTCGTTTTGTCAAAGTATACCCGTCAACTGACTGAAGCCCTCACCACTCAGGCGGTGGCCCAAGGGGAAACGCTCCCCGATATATTGGCGCAACCTTGGCCGATTCTGGGTGAAAGTGGGCCCATCGAATCAAGCGGTCCCCCTTTGGAAACAGTTCTTGACAATCTCGATGATGACCGCATGGATATTCTTGATACAATCTTGCGATCTTCCATGGTCGCAACTGAAATGCCATTGGCTGATGCATTGATGCAATTGCGCCAATGGGAGCATCTAGTTCGCAATCAATTGGCGGAATCAAAGGCGACCGGCCAACTCTTTTCGCCACTTGAAATTCCAGAGGATTGGTGACTAATTCACCCATTCCATAATCCGGCGCTTATTTTCAGCTTCTGAGACCGCCATCATGGCAACCCTGTAGGCATCAATAATCGACCAAGCCCAAAGCACTGGCCAAAGAATCAGTGTCAAGACGAGAGGTAGTTGTAGCAACATCCAGTCGAATCCTTTCTGGTGCTGGCGATTGAAATGCTGGCCGAGGAATAAGAATGGGACTGCCGCAAGTACTCCCGCGATGAGGGGTTTCAATGAACCCCATGCACCTACACCAGCCGTCAATTCAGTCCAAATCAGTCGAATGGCTCCGAGTGTATTTCGCAATCGGCCGGACGAGGGTGCGGAATTTTCGGCTGGTAAAGACACCACCAAATCCTCGTCACCCGCGCTCGCCATAGCCTTCACTCAACCTTGCCTACTCGTCCATCCTGTTCAATGCTATGCTGTTCTTGCATCTCAAATCACCATCCACCTGGTCGATCCGCGATTTGGTTTGATTTCCCGATGACTCTTGACCATTGCAGTGCAACTAAAATATCGAGGACGACAATCCCCCACAACACATAGTGGAACGGAACTCCTGAACGAGTGATGATACTCGAACCATCCATCGAAAATTGCATGGCAATGATGGCTGTAAGAAATGCAGCGACGACAATCGTCCACATCCTTCTCTTCCGAGAAAAGGTACTCTGTTCCTCAAACGTTTCCGGTAACACCCGCATTCCCAAAACGACACGCAACCATACAGGCAAAAGTCGGCGGAAGTTGTTGAGGGATTGCGAACAAATCCAAAGGCCAAATCCCGCTCCGATTAGAATACCTGTCCGAGTGGTTAGGCCACCATCTTCCATTGCATCTAAGATGGCGGTGATAAACGCTGTCGCTCCAGCAGCATACGTGAGGGCATCGGCCAGAATCAGGGTCCCATCAGCTCCATCGCGCCCTGATTGATCCTCAAAGCGACCCATGCTGTCTTGTTGGGCCTTGAACTCCAACTCTCTGTCGTCCATGACCCCGGTTGCTGAGGTCATATCCATAATTGCTATGTCCATTGAGCGGGTGTTTCCTCACAATGCAGACCCGAATTTGGCTTACCGGATTTGAGCCATTTGGGCAGCATGAGGAAAACCCATCCAAAATATTGGTCGAACAACTGCTCGGAACAACCCAAATTCACCAACTTGAGGACATACCACCTTATGGATTTGAATCCGAGTCGGTTGAACTGACCTATTCGGGAAAAATCTTGACCGTTGATGAGGATGGTAGTCGGGCAAGCCTTGAGCACTTGGAGCATGTTGACGCTGTCGTTCATGTCGGTTTGAATGAGAAGGCTGAAAAAATCCGGTTTGAAATGTGTGCAATCAATGAATTGAATTTCCGAATTCCCGACAATAGTGGACGAAAAATCTCAGAAGACTTCGTGGATGAGTCGGGTTTGCCATTGTTACATACGACTGCACACCGCCCCTCCATCAACAGTTGGTTCTCAGGGAATAATGCGGTTGAAATCAGTGAAGATTGCGGACAATTTGTGTGCAATGAAACCTATTATCGAACACTGAATTCAATCGAAAGAAATGGCTGGCAATCTAGGGGCCGGGCACTCCCTGCAATTTTTGTTCACATCCCTCCCTTTGAGTTGGTTCCAGAACAACAACAACTGGAAATTTTGGGTGAACTCTGTGCACATGTTGTGCAAAAACCGATCGTACAAGTTGTGGGCGGCGTCATCCTCAATTCAAACCATCAGATACTGGCTTGCAAAAGAGCTCCAGACCAGGTCATGGCAGGATATTGGGAATTCCCTGGTGGCAAGGTCGATTCGGGGGAAACTCAGTTGGAAGCCTTGATTCGAGAACTGGATGAAGAATTGGGAATCAACATCAAAATGGCCACACCCATCGATACAATCGAACACGATTACGGTTCAATGATTGTACACATCACCTTTTTTTCTGGTTCTTTCACAGGTCAGGAATTGAACCCGTCAGTCCATGACGAATGTCGCTGGGTATCTGCATCGGAAGCAAAATTGCTGAACTGGCTACCTGCGGACGTTGGATTTGTAGAACACATTACGGCGTTAGGATTTGAGAATCTCTAATCATCTGTATGAATCGTTGGGCGACCCTTTTGGTCAAACCATTCAGTTACGCGACCATCGGAGCGCATGCTCAAATCGTCTCCAACCTCTCTCGGCACCTCTCGTCGACCCGAATGCCATGTCGCCTCTTGAATCCAATCGGCCAAGTCCTCACCCTCCAGTTCGACTTCAATGACGCCACCCACAGTTTGCTCCGACTCTAGAACGAATGCAACCTTTCCGGACAATGCTGCCTGTCGAGAAATTAGGAATTTCGTCGTTGTTGGGGATTCGCCACCTCCCACTCCACTCCTCAAGTTCAGCGACATTGAATCCAGCGCTGTATCTAGAATACGCTGTTCAGCAATCAATTCAAGGAATCGATCAGGTGAAACACCTTCACACACAAGTTCAATCACACCACGTTTCACAGGAAAAACAGATTCTTGCGGCACATTTTCGGAAGAAAAATCTGGGAAAATTTTCAGCACTGCATCCACACATCTTGGCCCGACTTCATGGGCAAAAACACATGTTGAAACGGTGACATGTGGTAAACGGGTCATGGTGAACAGCATGATGTTGTCCAAAGGCACTTTTTCTCGCTTTCGGGCACGGAACCTTGACACCCCCTAGATAGTGTGGGCGTTCATGGAACCCACATCTGTGGTTGTCACGGTCATCCCAACGTGGCAGGAAGTCACGCATATCGAGCGTTGTCTTCGGAGTTTCATGGAACAGACCTACCCTTCGCATTTACACCGAATCTTGGTCCTTGATGGCGGATCTACCGATGGAACAATTGACATCGTCCAGCGCCTTACTGAAGAGAGTGAAAGCAGCGGTGGTCCGCAAATATCGTTAATTCACAACCCATTCAAATTTGTCCCTCACGCCCGGAACTTGGCTTTGGATCACATGGGACAAGACGTTGATTTCATCTTGGAGATGATTGGGCACGCATGGGTCGCCCCAGATCATATCGCCGTAAGAGTTGGACGTTTACATGCGATTGAAACCCAGCTTGGATCACGTCTTGGAGGGTTGGGGGCCAGAGTCATTGAATCCGATTTACCACAGGGTAAAGTCGAATCTTGGATTGAAGCCAGCCTAACTTCCCCCTTGGGTGGCTCAGGCCAATTCGCACGATTCTCAAAAGAGGGTCCGACAAAAATTTCGCCATTCACATTGTATCGCCGAGAGGCTGTAGAAGATGTAGGGGGTTGGAATGAAGGATTTATCACAACACAAGACAGTGAAATCAATCTGCGCTTAATCGCCAACGGTTGGCCATTGTGGAGAACTCCAGAAACGCATGTTAGGATGGCGAAACGGACCACTGTGAAGCAGTGGTGGAGAATGGGTTACCGGTATGGTTTCTGGCGAATGAAACATGTCATCGATGCGAAATCACGCATGCGAATCGGGGAATTTCTACCTTGGATCGGTCTTCTAACAGTTCTTGGTTTTGCCATCGATGGCCAATCTTCGTTTTACATACCCAACTTTTTGTGGCCGATCATCGCCTATTTGGGTACATTATTCCTCGTGGGAGCGAATGAATCTCGGATTTCAAAGAAATCATCGATGTTATGGGGTGTTCCATATTTGTTGATTTTATTGCACACCTCCTTCAGCATCGGGTTATTGGCTGGTATTTTCCGCCCTGGTAAGCCCCCAAATGATCGAGTTGAGTAGCGGGTCGTCCAATAGGTTCCTTGAAATCCGAGTTTGAAATGGTTGAATCATGGCGGATGAAAAGAACCAACTTAACGCTTGGATTCTTTTTGCCGCACCAGTCTTTGTGTTCATTGCCATTTACCAATTGATTCCAGCGATTTCAGAGCGCCTGATTACCGACAGGATCGGCTTGGCCATCTACCTCTTAGTGTCCGTTTTGATTGGATTTTTCTTGTTCCGAAACTCCCGTACAATTCGCGATCATGAATGGCACCGCCGCAAGCATATCAAGCGCTTACAGAAGGACTACGCAGCTGAAGATCGCGGAATTTGGTCCAAGGCGGACTTGGCGATGTCTGAATTGGAAGCAGATGCTCAAGGAATCGAGCAAGGCCTGATGTCAAAGAAAGCATTGCAAAAGCTCGATGGTTCGATTGCCGAGTTAACAGGGGAACGTTTGACCGACGAAATCGAAAGTCAGGACTCAGATCAAGACGATGTCGAATTGTTCACAGAATCTGAACATGTCCGCCGCTCAACCTCACGGGTGACTGGAGAAAGTGGCCCCGTTGAATCAGTACAAGGTGTTACCCACGCACGTGCCGAGCCCGACAAAGGTCTGATTGGTGGTGTACTTGACAAACTCAAAGAAACCGCTGTACAACAGGAAACATCATCCGAAACGTCCTCTATCCAAGCTTCTGAATTGCCTGCGGATGACTGGTATTCTCAGGAAATGCGAGGGGTTTCGACCACCGGGTCGAACACTCCATTATCGACGTCCGTTGGGAACAAGTGTGGAAGTTGTGGGCATAGCAACGCTGAATCCGAATCATATTGTGAAAATTGTGGAAACAAGCTCTGATTTTGAAACGTCGGGTTGAATAACAGGCGGCAGGACGCGGGAACACTGGGGTATCGTAGATGGCGGAGAAGCGCGATTACTACGAGGTTCTTGGAGTCGGCAAAGACGCCAGCGAATCCGACTTGAAGAAGGCCTTCCGTAGCCTCGCAAGAAAATACCATCCTGACAAGAATCCTGACGATTCAGAAGCCGAACATTTGTTCAAAGAAGTGCAAGAAGCCTATGCTGTATTGTCGAATCCCGATCAGCGCAGGCAATACGATATGTTTGGGCACGACTCACCTGGAGGTTCACCATTTGGACCTGGTGGATTTGAGGGCGTCAACATCAATCTTGACGACTTATTCAGCGGTGGATTTGAATCGATATTTTCGGGGATTTTCGGCGGCGGCGGTCGCAGTTCCCGGGGGCGAAGAGGAAGCGATGTGTTATTGCGTCACACAATTACCCTTGAGGATATTTTCGACGAAGCCGAAATGGAAATTTCAGCAAATCTTTCAGTGGCTTGTGAGACCTGTGATGGGACGGGTGCGAAATCGAAAGATGATATCCAGATGTGTTCCACTTGTGGTGGCGAAGGTCGCATTATCCAACAAGCCAGAGTAGGGCCTTTTGTCCAACAGATGGTTTCCGATTGTCCCGATTGCCACGGACGGGGCAAAACAATCCGAAATCCCTGCACAGATTGCCAAGGAACAGGTTCGACCAAGCGTGAGCAGAAGATGCGCATGAATATCCCACGAGGAGCGGAAGAGGGACTTCGTCTTCGCCAACGGGGTAAAGGAGAGCATATTTCCAATGGACAACCCGGGGACCTCTACATTCAGATTCAAGTTGAACCTCATGCTTGGTTTGAGCGCGATGGCCCCGACCTCATCATGGCCCTCCCCCTCGGCTATCCAGAGATGATGCTGGGGACGCGTGTTGAGTTACCACACATCGACGGCGAATCACTGGTCATCGATGTCCCTCCGGGTGCCAAACCAAGTGAAACCCTTCTGATACGAGGGAAAGGGATGCCAAATCGACGTGGTCGTGGAAGAGGCGATGTAACCGTGTTGTTGAAACTACACGTGCCCGAGAAGTTCAACAAATCCATGCGCTCAACACTTGAGGACATGCTCCCTTCATTTGGTCTCCCTTCAGAGGAGATTGAAGATGCGGTTCGGCGCGAGGCTCAAGATCGAAGGTATTGATCATCCATCCATCAGAAGCGCACGAGCGGGAATGGCAGCCAATGGTTTCCCCTCGACGAGTCCGGAGAGGTGTAGATCAAGTCCAGTTGCAGTCCCTTCCAGTTCCAATGTAAGGAATCTGGTCGCCCCAACATTCAGAGTATCAAGGAAAATTTCATCACCATCGAAAAGCGATGTTGGTGATACTTTGATGATTTTCCACGAAGGTCCACCTGCCGCTTCAAATCGGAGAGCAGCCAATTCCCAGGGTGCGATTTCAACATGAATCCCGACCAGCAAACTACCTTGTTCCATACGCCATGCTTTCAGAGTCACAGATTCGGTGTGGTGAGACAATGCCGCTTCTCCCATCTCAGCGATTGTTGCTCTCCATTGGACTTCCTCAAGCATCTGTAGCGCACTGTTGATTTCGTGTTCCTCAGCGTTTGTGGTGATGAGTTTCGACAATCGTTCACGCAGACGCTTCAAGCGCCCTCGTTCATGAGCCTGAACCTCATCGGAAAGTTTGGTTCCCCGCAAACTCCACAGAACATAACCCATGGGTGCCAACATTAGCAGACCGATGCCGATGTAGAACGGAATGAATTCCTTCCATCGATCCACAATAGGCCCAGCTTCAACGGGTTTATCCTCCTCGTTGCTGACATTGATGGTTTGCAAAACAAGGTGATAGGGCGTGGTGCCAATTGCCGAATCGGGATTTGTCACCTTTACAGCATGGTAGCCAGGTGTCATGTTCAGCCCAACAGTACCAACCCCCTCAGCAAAGTCTAGTGGCGAAATGAATTCCCCGGTATTGTTCCATGATTGGATTTGTAAAATTTCATCGCCACCCTCAATTGTTGCAATTAGGCGATGTGTTTCCCATGCCTCACCGGGTATGAAAATCGAGTATACATCAACAACGTCTTGCTCGCTCAAATTACCGTCGGTTTCCCAGCGTGTATCCTCGATGACCACCGCATCGTTCTGGATGATGTCTTCATCGATATTATTCGGACAATCATGGTAGCACAGTGCATCTCCACCTGACAGAATTGTTTTGTTCAACTGCCACGGAGCAGCAGCTGCAATCGTCTTCGCCGAGATTGAGAATTCATATCTCTCGTGGCGAGAATCTACATTTGGCGTGTGGATTGTCATATTTCCATAAAAGTTGTCAAATTCCAATGAGGTCACATGTCCGCTGGGAAGATGAGTCATATGGCCGACAAATTCGGTCATCTCTCCCCCAAACCACTGAATCTCAATGTCTGCATTCCCACCGGTCGTGAAGTAAGAACGATCGCCCACCGAATCCAATTCATGGACATATCCTGCAGCGGTCTGTTCATGCAATTCAACATCCTCATCGGCCGCGTTTGAATGAATGAGGATTCGATAGGAATTCGGAGATGTGAAATTGGTATTTGAGATTTCAATCCACATTGGATTACCCCTTCCACTACTGAGGAAGGCTGTCATGTTCGCCTCGGCTTGACCGTGAAGCAACCCATCTTCGCGAACTTCGATTCTTAGAGGTTCATCGGCATGCACCAAGTGTATGAAGTGAACAACTCCAAATTCATCACCCAATGTGATGTTGTCTACATCCTGAGGGTCACTCAATTCCCCTTCGAAAACGTATGTTGGGGTATCCTGTCCTTCCCAATCCAATGATGGGTTGTCGATTGTATCTACACTGGTGAGATGTTCTGCAGGAATTGATGATGCTGAGAGCAAAATGAGTAACAACGCGAGAACTACGGCTCGTGCGCGCATGTGCCGGGCCTCCGGCCCGCCACCTTTAGAATCATTCAAGTCAAGTGCATAGACAGCCCCGTTTGATGGAACACAAGCCCTTGGCACGAACCGTGATGGCGCGATGGCGTCATGCACGTATTTTCGGTCTCGGAGATCGTTCCTCACCGGGCTCTTTTACACCTGGATTATGCTTGACATCACAAGATCCAGAAATGGATGTTGAATTGGCACCTTTTGTCGTTGAACACAATTCTGAAATTTTGCCAGCTTCTTTATCGATAACGGCTCGAGGAAACTGGTCCTTCCCTTTCGGTGAAAACGATGTGCCTGAATACACTGCCAACGAAGGTCACACCCTCCCTCCAAGTCTACAAGATGCGGATTCTGGACAGGGTCAAAGCACAGGTCCGATGTTGCCGGTTTCTTGGCAGCGCTTGGTTCATGATGCCACATTGCTAGATACAGATTTGGAGCCTGAGATCATCGTTCTACAGGACGCTCTGCAGTTGGCTGGACACCCGGGCCGTTTAGTGCAGACCATCCATCTCATCCGCGAGCGCTTTCCCGCCGCCCTACTATGGGCCCCCGGGCTTGGCGGTCCTGACAATTGTGCAATCCTCTCATGGTTCGGTTTGGATCTGTTTGATTTACGCCGCTCGCAACAAGCGGCAGCGTATGGGATTCTATTGACACGCGATGGCCCAAGACAGGTAGATTCTACCAGTGGAGAATCTGCGGAGATGAGCGCCCAACTTTCGGAATGGAAGGCCTCTTTATCTGCGACTAGATCTGCCATTCAAACCGGAACATTACGCGAACTTGTGGAGA
>Ga0066836_10002323_pt1 | contig 10171 bp, 8 predicted proteins | sample ETNtaG_18_FD_71568 | JGI IMG/M metagenome (GOLD analysis project Ga0066836, IMG submission 71568) | Marine microbial and viral communities from oxygen minimum zone, Eastern Pacific Ocean - ETNP201302SV91 | ecosystem: Environmental > Aquatic > Marine > Oceanic | place: Pacific Ocean: Eastern...
CCAGGGTCGCCCATGAGCTCAAACCTCATCCCATTGGTTGGATCAGCGTGCCCACCAGTGGTTGCTAATGATTTACCTGCACTAAAGATGCGGGGTCCAATGACGTATTTGTTGTTTATTGCGTCTCTAAGAGAATTGTTTATGGGGCCACCAAGGTCTCTAACTGTTGTGAATCCAGCCATCAAGGTTCTTTCGGAAAACCTTATTGATTTAAATGCATAGTCATCAAGGTCAAGAGTAAATCTTTCCATGTATCTTTTTGGATGAGACTCGCCTGAGAGGTGAACATGCATATCCATAAGACCTGGTAGTACAGTATAATTATTAAGGTCAATTAGCAAATCGCCCTCACCGGGGTCTACATATCCATCAGCAATCTCTATTATGGTTCCGTTTTTTATTAAAAGAGACACCACCTTTTGTGGTTTGTTTACAGTACAATCAATTAAAAGACCACAGTGAATAATTGTTAATTCAGCCTTTGAGGTAGATAGAAAAAGTACAAAAAGGCAAACAAAGGCTTTTTGTGTAGATCTCAACTTAATTTCTTTCTAGTGTTGCACTTTTATAGATCAATTGCCCCGACAAAAAGGCACTGTTTACGCTTCCACCCTGAACCCCAGCGTAGGACTCAAAAACCCCTTGAATAATTTTGGGCACATGGTTTTTTATTTGGTTTTTTCTATAAGGTGTTAGTTTTTCTAGTGCTAGCATTATGTTTGGGGTTATGTCTTTTTCTTTTTTGATAGAAAAACCTGTGGATATAAAAGACTTGAACAATTTTTCCATTTCATCGTGTGTTCTAAAGTCACACCAAAGAAAGAAGCCACCCCTTTTTAATACTCGTCTAACCTCAGAAAGAAACTGGTTAATGTTTCCATAGCAGTGTGACGACTCAATGTTTAATACAACATCAAACTCAGCACCCTCAAAAGGCAAAGCCTCAGAATCACCCTGCACAAAAGAAAGTCCGGGCTCGCGATAGGATGATTGGCATAGATCAACAGCGTCTATTGAAATGTCTAAACCTGTAACAGTGTTTGTTCCTAGGTGTTTCTGAACGTAACACGCCCCACCTCCGCGACCTGATCCAATTTCTAACACAGAAGAATTAGAAATATCAACCTGTGTCGCAGTGTGATGATAAAGTTGGATGGGAAATCTTTCACTCTCATCCCCACCAGAAAGGCTTGGGTGAAAATCCTCTTCATAATAACCATAATTCATAAAACGAAAATCATGGTGTTGCGATTTTCGGGCAAACAAATTATACCAGAAACGCCAGAACCACCTTTTTGTTGATGGAGAAAACTTTATAATTGATACAATTATTTGTTGTATCATTTTTGTTGAGGTTTTTCCATGACCCTGTCTGCTCTAAATTCTAAATACCATCGCCAAAAAGCCTTAAAGAAGGGTATAAGGCGAAGTTTCAGCGGAATGTATGCCGTTCTCCAGTCCCTTTTAATGGCGCGTATGATTTTTTGAACACAAACATCAAGGGCTATGGACTCTTTACTGTGTTTTCTTGGTGGGGTGTTTTGTTTTTTCCCATCTGGACCAAAAGCATTACCCCTGAGGTTTGTGTCTCTTATCCACCCTAAAATTGCCTCAAGAACAGTTATGTCTTTTTTGTTTTCAATGGCAAGGGTAGAGAGGAAGCCGTGCAGAGCATGCTTGGAGGCGGCATATCCAGAGTGCCTAGGAAAACCCATAAGAGCCTGTCCAGTCGAGCAACTGATAATTTTTCCCCGTGATTTTTTAAGGTGTGGTAGGGCAGCATGCACACAGTTTACAGCACCTAAATAGTTTACATTAAGAAGGTCTTTGAAAAAGCCAATATCGCTTATCTCATCAAAGCGAGCCCACATACTTATGCCCGCATTTAATACTAGACCATCAACCTTTCCAAACGTCTTAATCGTTTGTTCAACCATGTTTTGACATTGCTCTAAGATTGTTATGTCAGTTTGGATGGGAATCGATTTTCCACCAGAGTTGTTGATACTCTCACAGACCCTCTCTAGTTCATCTAACCTTCTTGCGGCGCACACCACCAATGACCCGGCGCTAGATAGTTGCTTAGATAGTTCCTCACCAATCCCAGAAGAGGCCCCAGTAATGATGAATACTTTTTCTTTCAAAAACATAATTAAAACACCAAAAACCGACTCAATCTAATACAATGTTGTTTTTTACCCCAAAAACATTATCGGGGTCTTGCGCTTTTTTTATTCCCTGAATCATTTCTATGCTCCCCTCAGACAAGGTGTCAGACATAAAATCTTTACGAAGTTTTCCTACACCATGGTGATGAGATATGGAGCCACCATTTTTAATGAAATTCGCTCTCATTTTGTGCTCTATGCTTGTAAATATATCTTCAGGGTTTTCAATGCCATCGTAACTCATTGCTATTGTGTTATACATGCATACTCCCGTGTGGTATATTTTAGAGATTCGTGAAGTGAAGAAGGGCTTTCCTGGGAGGCCGTGTTCTTTGTGAAGTTTGTTCACAAGTTCATGAGCCCCTTCTTTAACTTGATTTATTTTTGACCAAGGCACAGCTGTTTCCATGGTTTCCCCAAGAATATTTTGTGTGAATATCAATTCTCTTATATATGCAATCACCATTGTGGCCAGATAGCCGCTCCTTCCCGTGCTTTCTCCTGCAAGAATTCCATCGTGCTTTTTGGCTAAGGTCTTTAGGTTAGTTCGTTGATGTAAAACCTCCTGACGAGAGCCTTCTATTTTGAAAACACCAGCAGTGAATTTTTCAGGATTTACCCCTTTTACGTTAAAAAGGATGTATTTTTTAAACCGATCTAGGGCACCCGCCAACCCTTCTTTTTCTTCTTTCAGTGCATTTCCAAGCCTGATCTGTAGGTTGTCTGCCAGTCTTGCGCTAGCAGGAACCATGTTAGAATGAAAGAGGTCATACATGAAACTGACGCCGGTATCCCAATCTTTAAAAATTATGGACTCATAGGCAGAAGACTCAGGTATTCGGTGCATTTTTAAGGTTGCTTTTGTTATTATTCCAAGATTCCCCTCAGAGCCAAATAATACATTTTGGGCTTTAATACCAAAAGAAGACCTAGTGAGGGGTTTGATTTGATTAATGGTACCGTTTGGCGTGACCATGGTTAGGTTTTGAACGATGTCTTCTATGTTTCCATACCGATGTTTTTTCATTCCTGCAGCATTGGTAGATATCCAACCACCGACGGTTGAAAATTCATAACTATCAGGTTCATGACCAACCGTAAACCCCTCTTTATTAAGTTTTTCTTCAAGAGCCTTACCTGTTATGCCCGCCTGTACGGTCACCAGGAGATTTTCCTTGTCTAGTGACTCAACCGCATCCATTCTTCTGGTGTCAACAGAAACGACCATGCGACTCTCTTCCTTTGGGGGCCGAAGAGCATTTGTCACGTTGGTTCCTCCGCCATATGGAATCAGACAGACATCGTGCTTTTTGGCTAACTCTATCAGTTTTTTGGTTTCTTCTTCGCTTTCAATGTAAAACACAAGATCTGCAAATTTTTCCAGTTTATTGTATAATACCTTGTATACTTCATCAGTGGAGTGCTGTCCATGGCTATGCAGAACTCTTTCATTATTTTCGCTTGTATGTCTATCTTCCGAAAACACCTCTTTTAGTTCTTGAATGAACGACTCATTTACGCGCGGCTCAACAACATGCTTCTCTTCTTGCTCAATAATTTTAGGTTCTATTTTAAACTGAACATCAAGGATCTCTTCTACAAAAGGAATAAAATTAGGAAGTCTTTTACCGCAGATGGGATATCGGTTTCCAGTAAACGAGACAGACATGTCTTCATTAATTACAAAACCAGAGTCTTTATAACCCCATTTGTGTCCCCAGTTGGAATCATTGATCCCAAAAAATTTATTTTTTCTATCCATAGAGGGAAAGAGCCTTTTCTTTTATGCTTTGTTCGAGTTCGAGTGTAATTTTTTGTATCGCCTCATTGACCTCATCCTCAGATGAATTCACGCTTTTCAAAAATGTCCTAGGATAAATTGGCTCAAGAATGTAAACATTAATTTTGGTTGGCAGACCAAAAAAAATCTTTCCACGCGGCCAAATTTTATGCGACCCATGAATAACAGCAGGCAAGATGGGCTTGTCTAGGTTAACAGAAAAAGTTGCCGCGCCTTTTTTAAACGGCAGCATTCTTCCCGGCTCACCGCGCGTACCTTCAGGGAACAAGATAAGGTTTCGCTGGCCATAGTCCATAAACGCACCACAGAGGGATTCCGATTCTTTAATTGATAATTTTTTATCCTCAGAAGATTTCCGGTCAACAGGAATCAGATTCATAATTGTATTTACAGCGACCCTTTTAAGCGAACTATCAAACCAATAGTCTCTAGCGGCCAACATTCCAAAATGATTGAAATCTTTTTTTGAGGCCACCGAAAGGAGAGCCACATCCATGTGGCTATTGTGGTTGCTACAAAAAATGAACGATGAACTCGGAATGTTTTCTCTACCAAAAACGCGCAACGGGGCATATGTAGAAAAAACAAACTTTGAATATAGATAGAAAAGAGTTTTGAATATCTTAAAGAAAAAGGGTTGCTTCCCCAAAAGATATTGGTATTTGGGGTTTTGGAGCACATCCATGAAAGACTTTATTTTCTACCATATTTCATGTGAGCATCGGTAAAGGTATGTGAACCAATTGCACAAACAAGAGAAATCTCCAGTGCAAGTGTCGCACCCGCAATGATTTCTGCTAGTTTTCTGGATGAATGCTCGCCATCAGCGCACCCTAAAAGTTCCAGATTCCTTTTTTGCATTTTAAGCCTTGTGCCACCACCAACGGTGCCAACGGTTAGAGAGGGGAGGGTTAGCTTGAATTTTAAACCATCATCTCTTTTTTCTAGTGCAAACTGAGCGCCGCTATTTTCTGATGCGCATGCTGCATCCTGCCCCGTTGCCAAGTATATTGCGGTAAGGGCGTTTGAGACATGGATACCATTTCCATTTGTTCCAGCCATGCTTGATATGATTGGGTAATAAGGCCATGCATCAAAAAGAATGTCTGGGTCCACCTTTAGAATTCTTTTCATAACGCTATTGTTAATGGTTGTTTCTACTGTTACACCGTGACCACGACCAAGCAACATGTTCCTGGCAGATGCCTTTTTGTCGCTGTTTACATTAGACTCTAAAAAGTAATTTTGATTTGTTTCTTTTTGAATGAACTCACAAGCAACCTTTGCTGCTAGTGTAACCATGTTTTGTCCCGCGGCGTTACCGGTATCCATTACAATATCTAAAACAACATAGTTATGAACGGTATACTGATCTATCCTCAACACCTTTCCATATCTAGTTGTTGTTTCTGCCACTGCCATTATTTTGTTTTTATTGTTGTTAACCCAGGTTTGAAATTTTATGCTTTCTTCTAGGTTGTCAAAAATAAAGACAGGTGCCCTTGAAAGTTCCTGTCTAAAATGTTTTGCTTTTGTTCCACCACACATAGCCGAGGCAAGCATGCCGCGATTCATCGACATGGCAAGCGTGCCTTCGATAGTGCAAACAGGGACGCAGAACTCCCCCTTTGCATATACACCATCTAAATGGAGTGGACCCACAACCGCCATTGGAATATTTATGGATCCAACATGGTTCTCTATTATGCCTTGGAGTTCTTCAGGTTCATCAGGTAGTGTCTCTCCAATGTCAAGACCTGAAAAGTTTTTGACCCACTCAACACGAGCAGAGGAGTCTTCTCTTTTGTATCCTCGAGGTATGGATTGATTTTTCCCGTTTGTTTCTTCAGTCATTAATGTTCTTTTGTTTTTTTAGTTTTCTGATCCCAGCAAACAGTGTGGACCGGTCGTATATTTAATATCGGTATATCATTGAAATACACGGGAAGGTACAAAGCGTTTTATACAAAAACAAAAATATAAATAACCTCGAAATTTTAGGTTTTCACACATAAAAACCCGGTGGTTTCACCCCAAATAACATATTATATTATATAAACGGTATAGAAAAGTTATGATTATTAAGAAGACAATAGTTTTTGTCTGTTTCTTGAGTTTTGGGTTTGCACAATTCAAGCCTGATTTTATCAGAGGCCCCGAAGAAGATCCGTACCACAATTCTGATGAGGTAAGCATGGAAGATGAGACAGAAAACAGGTTCAGGCATCGACAGATTTTCACCATGGGGTTTTCTTTATTTAGAGGAGCTCCGCTTTCAATGTATTCATATACAAATGTATTTAGTTATGACATTCGAGAGGACCTTGTCGCCGATGTCAAGATACATGGACGGTTTGTTCATGGCGCATATCAGGACCTGTGGGGTTCAGATGCATATACAAGACCTCATTTGGCCATGGATGCTGGTGTGCGCTACTCGCCGATGAACAATGGTCTTTTTGATATTCGAGCCAGAACATATCACGATGAATGGTGGAATGGTCAGTCCATATATCTGACCTTTTTAGGCATACCCATAAAAAGACTATATAAATCAAAGTCTTTTGATGAGTATTACGGGCCTAACCCCCTAGACTGATTAAAAAAAAATTAAAAAATTTCCAACTCCCACAAAATGAAACCCATTAAAAAACATGAACTTTTGTTTTTGGGCCTGTTGATACCCCATGTTTTTATGTTTGCGCAAACCAATAAAAACACCCTGATTCAAGATCAAGAAACAAGGTTTAAAAGCATAAGACAACTTACCTTTGGAGGTGAAAATGCTGAGGCCTATTTTTCTTCAGATGGGAAAAGATTGGTTTTCCAGTCACACGATGGAGACTCCTTATGCGATCAGATCTATATAATGGAAATTTCAACGAAAAAAACTAGAATGGTATCCACTGGAAATGGTGTCACGACATGTAGTTATTTTGAATACCCGAACTGTGAAAATATTATCTATGCATCAACACACCTTGGTGACAGGGCCTGCCCTCCAAAACCAGACTACAAAAAAGGCTATGTGTGGAAGTTATATCCGGATTATGATATTTTTCATTCATCCATGGATGGCGAAAGAATCAGACAACTAACAACCTTTCCTGGATACGATGCTGAGGCAACCATGGCTTTTGACGGTAGCAAGATATTGTTTACATCCATGGCTAGTGGGGACCTAGACATTTGGTCAATGAATGTTGATGGCTCTAACAAACTTCAATTAACAGACCGGCTTGGTTATGATGGAGGAGCCTTTTTTAATCCCCAGGTAACAAAAATAGTTTGGAGGGTATACCACCCAACCTCATTAAAGGAAATAGAAGATTATAACTCTCTGTTATCAGACAATTCAATTCGCCCAATGGCACTTCAGTTGTGGACTATGAACACAGATGGGTCAGGTAAGACACAGGTCACAAACAATAATGCTGCAAACTTTGGTCCCTATTTTTTTCCTGATGGAAATAGAATTATTTTTTCATCAAATTTGCACGACCCAAAAGGTAGGGATTTTGATCTTTATGCTATCAACTCTGATGGAACAGACCTAGAGAGAGTCACCTACTTTAACGGTTTTGATGGTTTTCCAATGTTTAGCCCAGATGGCAGGCTTCTGGTTTTTGCCTCTAATCGAAACCAGGAAAAAAGAGGAGAGACAAACTTGTTTATTGCAGAATGGAATCACAGATGAAACAGATAATTAAATATACAGTGTTTTTTTCTTTTATATGTGCCCAGTCGGTCAATGACGACCTTGCCTATAGGCTGGTACTGGACAAACTTGATGGCGCAATACCAGAGGCCTATGTGAGGGAGGCCTTCTCACACGGAGAAGTAAAGATCCATGAAGAAATTGCTCAAAGATTTGCAAAGCCTTATGAAAAAAAATCGTGGTCAGACTATAGAAAGATATTTGTTAAAGAATCAAGGATTTCTGCAGGTGCAAGGTTCTACAAGGAAAATATAAAATTAATAAAATCAGTTTCTGATAAATATGGTGTTGACCCCTTCATTGTGGTAACCATCGCTGGGGTTGAAAGCAATTATGGCGTTCACCATTCCCAGTTTTCTGTGTTTAATGCATTATATTCTCAAATACATGATATGCCAAAACGATCAAAATGGGCCACAAGAGAATTGGCAGAGTTTTTGAAATATTGTTTTAATGACCAACTAGACCCACAAGAAATAGGCGGTTCATATGCTGGCGCATTTGGATTTGGGCAATTTATTCCATCTAGTTTTACTCGATATTCTGTGGATTTTAATGAAAATGGTATCCGCGAACCGTATAGTTGGCCAGATGTTTTGGGTAGCATTGCAAACTACCTGAGAATGAATGGTTATTTGGCAAACAGTAAAGACTATGGCAAGGATGGCGACATATACAAGGCCGTTTACGCCTACAATCACGCTGACAACTACGTGATGGCAGTTTTAGAGCTTACAGAGAAAATAAGAGACCGCATCAACTCTAACCAATAAAAAGAGTTAAAAAGAAACGTCAAGAACAACCTCATTGCCATTTCTTTTAATCACGAATGGCACCACCATTCCCTTCTTTAGTTCTCCAAGGCGATCCATGTATTCATAAATATCCTTTATGGGCTTTCCGTTTATTGCTTTGATAACGTCTCCCTTTTGCATTCCTGCGACTGCAGCAGGACCATCCTTTTTTGATATTGCATCTACCTCAAGACCCACCTCTGTGCTTCCATAAGAAGGCATAATGCCAAGGGTAACGTTGAATCTTTTACTGGCTGGTGTTTGAGGTTGTTTTGGACCCGATTCGGAATAATTCGGGGCCTGGTTTGTTCTCGTTAGATGGTGTACTACATCGTAGACAAGGTTTACAATATCTGTTGTGCCCTGAAGGTTTATGTTCTTCCAGGTGTCATCCGGAGTGTGATATTCATCATGAAACCCAGAAAAGAAAAACAAAACAGGAATGTTTTCAGAGTAAAAAGCCGCATGGTCGCTGGGTCCAAACCCGGGTTTTGACATTGAAACATTGAAGTTTCGACCCTTCTTTAGGCTGTCTATGAGGGGCTCAAAAGAGGGAGAGGTTCCAACCCCACCCACAGTCACAGTAGAGTCTTTCATTCTTCCAATCATATCCATGTTTATCATTGTAATTACATTGTTAAGAGAAATTACTGGGTTGTTAACAAAGTGCTTTGCTCCAAGAAGGCCTTTTTCCTCAGCATCAAAACCAATTAATAAGACACTACGCTTTAATCTGCTTTTTTGGGATGCTAGTTTTTGAGCAATTTCCAGCAATCCGGCAGTTCCAGATGCATTGTCATCCGCACCAGGATGAACAGCGTCTTCGTCTGGTTTTCTAGACCCAGATCCAGGGCCACCTCTTCCGACATGGTCAAAATGGGCACCGATAACAACATACTCATCTCTATGTTTTCTATTTCCACTTCGTATTTCCCCAATTACATTTGCTGCTCTTGTTTTTATGTGTTCTAGGTCTATGTTTGTTTTTAGGGTTTGGCCCTCAATCTCAAAGTTTATTGACTCAAGAGATCGATTCATTGTTTCTTGGATTTTTTGACGAGACCAACCCACGGAACCAAGCAACTTATCCGCAACATTATTGGCGAGGTGTACCACAGGTATTCCCGCATCTTTATATCCCGGCATGTATTTTAGCGGGTAAAGACCCTGGTCTTCAATTTGTGATATGAACACAACCCCCGCCGCTCCCATGTCTCTTGCTGTCAGCATTTTTTTATGAAGGGGAAAATAAGGCGCATAGGGCGAGTGTTGAGACCCTCTTTCTGGGCCATGCCGCATAATCACAACCCATTTTTCTTTGACATCAAGACCATCATAATCATTCCACTTTAGACCATCTTCGTTAACGTTAAACCCGTAACCAGCAAAGACAAGTCCGCCCTCTGTATGTCCACTTGATGAGAATGAAAGAGGCAGATAGTCTTTCTCCGGGGTTAACGAGTCCCCATTGATCAAGGCAAAGTTTCCATGTTTTAATTTTATTCCAGTGGTTATGTCAAATGGTTGTACAAATGAATTTTTAACGCCAGGTCTCACCCCATAGGATTTAAGTTGTTTGACCATGTACGCTATTACGTCTTTGGAGCCTCTTGTGCCGGGGTATCTGCCAGACCTGTTTTCGTGTGACAAATATCGGATGTGCCCCATAATCTCATTGTTTGTTATGTCG
>Ga0066836_10002324_pt1 | contig 10170 bp, 7 predicted proteins | sample ETNtaG_18_FD_71568 | JGI IMG/M metagenome (GOLD analysis project Ga0066836, IMG submission 71568) | Marine microbial and viral communities from oxygen minimum zone, Eastern Pacific Ocean - ETNP201302SV91 | ecosystem: Environmental > Aquatic > Marine > Oceanic | place: Pacific Ocean: Eastern...
CAAAGTGCATTTACTTTGACGCAATCACCAAGAATCATAGCCAAAATCCGGCAAGAGCGAAACAAATTTTACCAAACTGAGCTTGCCTCTACGTATCTTCAGACTCTTAAAGAGGTAATGAGGGTGTCTGATTGTGAAGAATTAGTGGGGAAGGACAATCGGAATGACAATCATGTAACAGCTTACTCTACTTACTTTAATTTCTTTATCGATGCTCGGTACAATATGTGATCGGCTATCCTTCAAGTCAAGACGAATCAGACCGTTTCATCTATCAATCTGAATGCTTTGTTATTGGAATAGTCCCATACGACCCAAGAAATGCGGTTCTGTTTTATGAACTTGATGTACAGAGATGTCCGTCTCAAACTACCAATCCCGATATTTACCTTTGGTATGCAAACCTTTAGATAACCAACCATACAACACCAACTATTCGGTAGATATCATAAAAAACCCTCTGAACCCATTTAGAGACAATGCTCCTATGGTATATTGATTATTCTGAATAGATTTTGGCGCCGTTTAAAGTATAGAAAAATCCTAAGGCATAAGAGATAATAATGATATTTTTACTTGCTTGATAAATTTATTTGGTGCTAAATTAATTTATTAATTTAAATACATGGGTGTAGGAATTAACTTAATTAAACAATTAATTATCTTATAAGAAAAGGAGATAAAGTGTATAAAACCGCCATAATAAATATAGGTAAAATAGTAAGTGGAAATTGGAGAAAACCATTTAAAAAAGGAGATGGAATTTTAATGGATCGAGGTTTAATCAAGAAAGTCGGGACATTGAGTAGAGATGATATTGAAAAATGTGAATTTGTTTTAGATGCAAATGGAATGACTGCAATACCTGGCCTAATAGACTCTCAAGTTCATATTGCATTTGGTGATTATACCCCCCGTCAAAGGGCGATTGGATTCCTTGAAAGTTATCTCCATGGAGGTGTAACTACATCAATAACCGCTAGTGAGGTTCACGTACCCGGAAGACCTACAGACCCTGATGGAGTTGTGGCTCTTGCAGTTGCAGCAAAAAAATCGTTTGACAATTATAGGCCTGGAGGTATGAGAGTACATGGTGGAGCTGTAATTCTGGAGCCGGGATTAACTCAAAAACATTTTAATTATGCAGCTGAAAAAGGAGTCTGGATAGCTAAAGCTGGATTTGGACAGTTTAAATCTGCATTTGAATATAAGCCATTTGTAAAAATGGCACAAAAAGCTGGAATGATAGTAAATGTTCATACTGGTGGTGCTTCAATCCCAGATTCATCTCCAATTCATGGAGAGCATTTACTTGATATGATGCCTGATGTCTCTTTTCATGTAAATGGGGGGCCAGTTGCTATGCCAGACGAAGATTTCGCTAGGGTAATTAATGAAAGTAAAATTGCACTGCAAATATGCCAAGCAGGGAATATAAGAACTGCACTAATGTGCCTAGATATGGCAATAGCCGCAGAAGCTTTTGACAGAGTAATATTTGCAACTGATACTCCAACTGGAACAGGTGTAATGCCACTTGGAATGATAAAAACTATTTGTGAAATGTCCTGTCTATCTAGTTATTCGCCAGAAATGATGATTTCTGCCGCAACAGGAAACAACGCATTAATTTACAAACTAAATAACGGATTTATAGAACCTGGAAAAGATGCAGATATTATTCTTATAGACGCTGGTTTGGGTTGCAGCAAGAAAGATGCTTTGTCCTCTATAAAGAATGGGGATTATCCGGCGATCACAGCTGTATTTACGCAGGGTATTCCAAGGTTTATTGGAAGATCTAGGAATACTCCCCCAGCAACTAAAAAAATTAAGGTATACAAGAATAATATTCTTAATTCATTTGATCCTGGTAGACACACTGTTTGAAATATAAAATTTTCATTTGAACAAATTAGCAGTGTTGAGAAATATTAATATTAATTACTTATATCTAGAACCTATTCTGTTTTATAAGGTGCTTCAGCTGGCATGTCGTAAAAACTTTTTTCATTAGCACCATGCATGAACTCAATTAACCCTTTTAAATAAATAATTGTTTGATCTGGAGCAGCTACAGGTTTATTTGGACATAAACCATAAGTATCTATGAATTTTGAATTGCCGGCCAAAGCATTAAATGTAGCTACTAAGCATTCTTGAGTAGCAAGCAAATTGTATCCACCTTCTAAAACAAATACTAGTCTGCCTGAACAAATATTAGCCGCTAGATCTTTAATTGATTTTGTCAAATCGTAATAACCTTGTACGCTTAAACCTAAGACAGATGAATGATCCATCCAATGCGCATCATACCCCATGGCCACCAATATTATTTCTGGTTTAAACTTCTCAGCGACCGGAATTACAATTTCTGAAAATCCTTTCATATAGCTATAATTGTCACTCCAAGTTGGCATAGCAACATTATAGTTATAACCTAAACCAGCTTCTGTACCAGCTCTTAAACTATCACCAGTGCCAGGGAACCAAGGATGTTGGTGAAAAGAAACACACAGTACATCATCACTTGCATAAAATATCTGTTCTGTTCCATTACCGTGATGAGCATCAAGATCAATTATCATAACTTTGTCAAGATTATGTTCTTGAAGTGCATAATTTGCCGCGATTGCAACATTATTAAAGATACAATAACCCATTGCATGAGTAGAGTGAGCATGATGTCCTACTGGTCTCATCATAGAAAAAGAATTATCAACCATTCCTTCTAATACAGCTTTTGTAGATGCAACAGCTCCTGAAGCACCTAATCGTGCTGAGTCCGCAGCATACGTGGTTAAATATGTATCAAAACTGATCCTTTTTTTATTATTTTTTGAAAAATTCTTTACTTTTTCAACATAACTTTTAGTGTGAGCACTTAAGACAAAATCCCATGGTATAGTATCTATTTGAATCCTTTTAAGTGATTCAAAAATTTCGTTGTTCCTTAAGTGGTTAAATAAATTTTCTAATCTTAAGGCTGATTCTGGTGATTCGTGATTCGTATGTTCTGAAAAATTTGTATCATAAACTAGTCCTGTAGACATTATATATTCTCCGTATAATTTCTGAAAAATCATCATTGATAATTTAACAAAAATTATAATATTTTCAAACTATCTTTATGAAAATCGAACAATCCATTTTTTCAATTTTCATCAAAAAGGCAACTCGCCAAAACTAAAACTAATCTTATTTTACTGATATTATATATTATATTAATATATTTTGATTTATTATAAAAACTTAAAATAATCCTTGACAAGAAAATTATAGCCACATATAATGCTTGTCACTTACAAGAAACACATATTTTGGAGATATAAAATGGCGATGGAAAAATTGGATCTAGTAGTAAAAAACGGAACCGTTGTGTTAGGTGGGGGTAGGTACCGAATAGGAGTAGGTGTTAAAGATGGTAAAGTAGCTCTACTGGCACCTGAGGAAATGATGCCAGATTCTAAAGAAACAATAGATGCAAAAGGAAATTATATTTTGCCGGGAATAGTAGATTCAGAAGCCCACCCCGGTTGCTATGTTCCATTTGATTATGATATGCGAACAGAATCTAGAGCTGCTGCTTGCGCTGGTGTCACTACTTGGGGGATTCAGGCACCAACTACTAGGCTAGGTACGAAACCATTTAAAGAAGTTGTAAGTAGTTCTGATGTTGTTTCGTTTAATGAAACATTTCCATCCGGAAAAGAAGTAATCAATTCTGTCAGTCACGTAGACGCTTATTTGACATATATGTTGGAAACCGATGAACAGGCTCATGAAATCCCTCAATATGCAGAAGAGCACGGTGTAACATCATATAAATTATATCTACAAACAAGAGGCATGAAAGGCATGTCTGAAGATGACGACACGAACTGGCCTAGCCGTAGAGCAGGGCTTGGTACTGGTATAGATGATGGAACCGTTTTTCTAGTAATGGAGCAAATCGCTCATCTAGGATATCCTGGTATAGTTCATATCCACCCTGAAAATTGGGAAATAGCCAGGATATTTGAAGCGCGATTAAGAGCTGCTGGAAGGACAGATTTTGGCGCATGGACAGATCGTTCTCCAGATTTTTTGGAGGCACAGCATATACGAGCATACTCATATCTCGCAAATCAAACACCTGGCCATGTCCCACTTTATCTGCAACATTGTACAACAAAACTTAGCTTTGAAGAAGTTTTAAAGGCAAGGGCTGAGGGATTAGAAGTATATGCGCAAACAGGACCTCCATGGCTTTGGGCTGAACCTGATATGGGATGGAGGATAAACGTACCACTAAGAAGAAGAGAAAATATTGATGCGCTATGGAAAGCTCTTGCTGAAGGGATAGTGGACGTTGTAGGTTCAGATCATGTCGTTGGATGGGAACCCTCATCATATGCAGAAATGTACAATCCTAAAATATGGGATTGTCGTACCGGATTTAGTAGAGTTGAGTTGTTTTTACCAGTTTTACTTTCGGAAGGAGTCAACAAGAATCGGATTAGTATTGAAAGATTGGTGCAAGTTAGTTGTGAAAATCCAGCAAAGACGTCAGGTTTGTGGGGCCAGAAGGGATCTTTGCTTCCCGGGTTTGATGCTGATATGGTCATTATTGATATCGGTAGAGAAGTTAAAGTTGGAAAGGAGCATATTAACACTCGCTCTGGTTGGTCTATTATGGAAGGACATACCTTTAACGGTTGGCCGATAAAAACTATACTTAAAGGTAAGGTCACAGCAGAATGGGCAGATGATTCCCCTGGAATGCGCCCTGTAGGCGAACCGCGTGGTTCTTATTTGCCTCGCAAATTAAGACCAAAAAATGAAATCATTAATGTAGGAAGTCCAGCAAGAATTGCTGTTACTGACAGATGGGAAAAATCTGACTTTGATCGGCCTGGTTTTTCAAAAGAAACTCTGAGGTATACAGAAGTTAAAAACACTTAAACTGTTAGGTAAAATAGTTAAGTCTCTAATAAGTTAATTAATGGCAGATAAATTAATAACTTTTGATAATGTTTCGAAAAATTTTGGGGCTATAAAGGCTCTGGAAAATGTTAATATAAGTGTTGATACCGGTGAATTTTTAGCTTTAGTTGGGCCCTCAGGCTGCGGTAAATCTACAATTCTTCGCATTGCATCAGGGCTTGACGAAATATCTTCTGGCACTTTGAATACTAGAACAAGTAAAATCGGGTACGTTTTTCAAGACTCTACCTTGATGCCTTGGAGGACTGTAAGAAAGAACATTGAGTTTCTGGCTGAACTTGAAAAAATAGATAAACAAATAATTAAAAATAAAACGAATGATATAATCGAGTTAGTAGGTTTACAAGACTTTACTGAACATTATCCCATCGCATTGTCAGGTGGGATGAAAATGCGGGCTAGTTTAGCTAGATCTTTAGTTTTGGAACCAGAACTATTCCTATTTGACGAACCATTTGGAGCCCTTGATCTTATAACTAGGGGTAAATTGAATGTAGATTTAATGCAATTATATAACTCTAAAAAATTTACATCTTTATTTGTTACACATTCAGTAGAAGAGGCGTTGTTTTTAAGTTCTAGAGTTTTGGTTTTCTCTGGAAGGCCGGGGAAAATCGTAGGTGAGTTTACGGTTCCATTTAAGTATCCCCGAGCTTCGGAGATTCGCTATTCTTCAGAATTTGCTGAATTATCTGGAAAAGTTGGAAGGGTGCTAGAAAAATTTTCATGAAAAATTTGAGCGACTAGATGATATATCCTGTTTTAAAAAAATCTATCCCTCCCTTATTAGTATTTTTTTTCGTAATTGGAATACACTACTCTATTACTTATGGATTTTTGGAGCCTACAAGAAGGTTCTTACTTCCACCACCTCACTCAATAATTTATGAAGGATTTTTTGTCCCAAAACATAGAGAGGAAATTCTAAGAGGTCTTTTTCTAACCACAAAAGTTTCTTTTATTGGACTTTCAATAGCATTCGTATTAGGGTTTTCTGTCGCTCTCCTAATGAGCCAAGCAAAGTGGATTGAAAGATCATTGTACCCATGGGCAGTTTTTACACAGACAGTGCCAATTTTGGCTCTAGTTCCAATAATCGGTTTTTGGTTTGGGTTTGACATTCTGGCAAGAATAATTGTTGTTGTAATAATTTCAATATTTCCAATTATTATTAATACTCAAACAGGTTTAAATGGAGCCAGCAAAAATCTACATGACCTTCTAACATTACATAAAGCAAGTAGATGGACTCGTGCAACAAAACTTATGATCCCATATGCTCTTCCACAAGTGTTTACTGGACTAAGAACTTCTGCTGGCTTGGCAATTATAGGGTCTATAGTTGGTGATTTCTTTTTTGGCAGAGGTAGCCCCGGACTAGGAATGCTACTAAAGGTGTATAGTTCAAGATTAAGAACTGAAGAACTTTTATCAGCTACTTTCATGGCTTGTTTATTAGGTATAACAGTTTTTTGGTTTTTCTCATATCTAGGCAAGAAATTGGTTGGTCATTGGTCTGAGGCGTGGTCTTCATAAAAAAATTTATCTTTATTAAAAAATAAATTGATGAAAAATAAATTGATGAAAAATATTTATCAGAAAAAAATAAATTTTTTCAGTAATGGAAGGAGAGGACCCCCAAATATTTGTTTTGTTAAATTCGTTAATATTTCTTTCTTTATAAACATTAATCTAAATCATAAAAAAGGTGAAAATGAGAATTAAAGCAATAATAACTATTTTATGCATATTTTATTTGTTAATGTCTTCAAGCGTAATGGCAAGGTCAACCTCATTAAAAGGGATTTGTCCTAGCCCCCTGGTTATTCAATTGGATTGGCAGCCAGAGTCAGAGCATGGTGGAATTTATGAGTTAGTCGGAGATGGATATAAAATAGATAAGGATAATAAAAAAGTAACTGGACCTCTAATGGCTTCCGGGGAAAATACTGGAATAAATGTGGAAGTTCGAATCGGTGGTCCTCCAGTAGGCTTTCAACCTGCACAAGCACTTATGTATGCTGATTCAAGTATTTTTATGGGCTTTTCTCGAGTAACAGAGTTAATTAGTAGTTATAAAGATCTACCAATTGTGGCTGTTATGGCCACATTGGATAAGAGCCCGTTTTCAATTTATTGGGATGCTGCAACTTATCCAGACGTAAACAGTATTGCAGATCTTAAAAAACGTAATGTCACTATAATGTTAGGGCGACCTGATATAGGTTGGAAATATTTTATTGCTAAAGGGATAATGAATAAATCTCAAATGGATCTTAGTGATATGGCAAAGCCTGCGGCGTTTATAAGTGCAAATGGTAAGCTTGCAGAGGCTGGTTTTGCGACAGCAGAACCATTCCTTTATGAAGTTGAAATAGAAGAATGGGGTAAGCCCGTAAAAGTTCAGCTTCTTCACGATGCTGGATTCCCTGAATATTTCCAAGCATTAGCTGTAAAGAAAGAAGATATAGATAAAAAAGCAGAATGTTTAGAAAAACTCGTGCCAATAATACAGCGTTCTCATGTTGAGTATATTCAAAATCCGAATGAAACTAATAAGTTAATAGTAAAGTTGGCTGATACTTATCTTACTGGATGGGTATATACAATGATTTCAGCTAAATTTTCTCATAAACAACAATTAGCATTAGATATTGTTGGTAATGGCGAAAATTATTTTATCGGAGACTTCAACCCAAAAAGAGTGGAGAGACTGATGGAAATAGTAGGTTTTGTAACAGATGTGGATGTATCTAGTTTAAATCCCAGGGAAATGGTAACAAACAAATTTTTAGATCCGTCGATTGGACTATAATTAATAAACTGTAATCTTTGAGGCTCTCTATGGTCCAAACAAAATCATAGTGGAGCCTCATCCAGGAATTAATGTTGGTTTTGTACTATCAAATAGCGAAATATATAAAATAATTGATCTATGTCTCTTGCCCGAAAGCTAACCATGTCCGATTTTTAGGAAACAGAAATGATCTTTGGATGTTCATATTATCTTTTCTAAAACTGGAAAAGTATAATATTTTTTTGAGTAGAATGGAGAGTTTGTTCACGATCATTTTAGTTTAATATTTTCTTAGTCGACTCAAACGGTTTAAAAATATTGTGATACCCAAGGATATATCCACCCACTTCCCTTTGAATGAACTTAAAATTTTAAGTTGACCCTGTTACAAATGTACCTGCGTTTCAAAAATTAAGAGTAGCATTTTTAATACTTGTGTAAAATGAGTTACAGAATGCGATTTAATTTATTATTTGCGATCAAGAGAAGAGCCCAATAAAGAGCCCAATAACATATACATCTATTATTGAAATTCCTAGACTGAGAAGAACAAATTTTTCTATAAGAACTTTCATAAACAAAATAAATATTATAGTTATTATCTAAAATAATATCTTAGTGAAACCTAAGAAGAAGAAAATATTATATGCTAGTTCGCGGTAAATATATTTTAACTTCAGCAAATCCAGAGGAAATCCTGGATGGTGCTTTCAGGGTTAAAGATGGTCTTATTTCTGAAATTGGGAAATGGAAGGAATTAAGTTCAAAATTCCCTGAAGATACTGTTATAGGTGCTAAAAATGATATTATAATACCAGGTTTGATCAATGTTCATGGCCATTTTTCAGAATCACTTATAACTGGTATTGCTGAGCAATATACACTATGGGAATGGATTCAGGCTCTAGTTGGTCGTGCAGCTCCTGTTTTAGACTATGAAATGGCATATTTTGGCACCTTACTTTCTGGAATCCAAATGATACAAAGTGGCGTTACTCTAGTCAATGACATGTTTGTTTATGATCCCTTTCATTCTAGGAGTGCAACCACTGGAGTTGTAAAGGCATTAGAAGAATTAAGATTACGAGGAATTGTTTCCTTTGGAGCGGGTGACATGAGATCCGGCATTTCAGTAAAAAAACTATTAAAAGAACATGAGGTTTTAGCTAATGCTGCAGAAAAAAGTAAATTATGTACTTTTAGCGTTGGTATAGCTGCAGTTAGAGTTCAATCTCCAAAATTATTCGACGAGTCAATAAATTTTTGCAAAAAAGGAAATTTTAGTGCACATATTCATCTTCAGGAAATACGAGAAGAAGTTACAGCTGTGAGAAACGAAGAGGGTCTCACACCTATACAGTATTGCTCAAAAAAAGGATTATTTGACAATCCTACAGTGGCTGCCCATTGTGTATGGATTGATACTGATGACACTAAAATTCTAGCAGAAAATTCTGTTGGAGTAGCTCATAATCCTATATCAAATATGATACTTGCTTCTGGGGTTTGCCCTGTACCTGAATTGCGTAGTTTGGGTATAAATGTTGGAATAGGAATTGACGGAGCAGGAAGTAATGACAGTCAAGATATGCTGCAGTCAATCAAGATAACACCATTACTCCAAAGAGTTAAAAAAATGCAAGCGACAGCACTATCAGCACGAGATGCATTTATGATGGCTACTATTGAGGGTGCAAAAGTACTTGGTGTTGAATCTTTTTTAGGCTCAATAGAATTACGTAAGAGGGCTGACTTTGTAATATTAGACGGAGACTCGCCGGCTCTAGCAAACATCCACGACCCTTTTCAAGCAATTGTATATTGTGCTGGTAAAACCGAAGTAAAAGAGGTTTGGGTGGAAGGAGAAAATATTTTTAAAGATGGAGTAATTACTAATGTATCTAAAGATGAGGTGGTTAAAAATTCAAAATTTCAAGCAGTTAAGCTTGTAAAAGCTGCTGGGCTTTCTAAGCTATCAAATTTAATAAATTAATTATTATTGATTAACTTTTTAATATATGAGGTGTTATGGAATTTGACATATTTAAATTTGCAGATGAATATCTGACAGAAACTGACAAAGAAGTCTTTAAAGCAGCTGGTTGGGGAAAGAATGCAGGATTTGGTAATAGACCTGCGATCCTAATTGTTGATGTAAATTATAATTTTTGTGGAGATCGATCAGAACCAATTTTAGAGTCGATAAAACGTTGGAGGTACTCTTGCGGAAGTGTAGCTTGGGATGTATCTATACCTGCAATAATTCAAATTTTAAAACATGCTAGAGAAAAAAGATTGCCAATTATTTATACAACTAATCCTCGCAGAGAAGACGGTTTCGATTTAGGAGTATGGACTTTAAAAAGTCACAGATCAAAAGATCAAGT
>Ga0066836_10002327_pt1 | contig 10167 bp, 9 predicted proteins | sample ETNtaG_18_FD_71568 | JGI IMG/M metagenome (GOLD analysis project Ga0066836, IMG submission 71568) | Marine microbial and viral communities from oxygen minimum zone, Eastern Pacific Ocean - ETNP201302SV91 | ecosystem: Environmental > Aquatic > Marine > Oceanic | place: Pacific Ocean: Eastern...
ATAAATTTTTGCTTGAATATAATTTTCTGATATTAAAATCTTCTTTTTACTTTTGCTTTCTAAATAAAAACTGAATGAACCAATCAATATTATTAATAGAATTACAAATGATAAAATTAAAATTTTATTCTTTTCATAAAATCTTCTTAATTTTGATTTCTTTGTAATATCGTATTGGCCTTGAATCAAATCTTCTGTCATTTAAATTAAATATTATTTATACACATTTTTAGTAGATGGAAATCTTCTCATTTTTACATCTTGGACATAATTTTTTACACATTTTTCTATTACTTTGTTTAAATTGCTATACTTCCTTACAAATTTTGGTGACAAATCGCTTAATCCAAGCATGTCATCTGTGACGAGTATCTGACCATCGCAGTATTTTGATGCTCCTATACCGATAGTTGGGATTGAAACATTTCTTGTAATTATTTTAGCTAATTTTTCAACAACACATTCAATTATAATTGCAAAAACACCTGAGTTAGAAACTTCAATCGAATCTTCTATAATTTTTTTTTGCTGCATATTATTTTTTCCTTTTACTTTAAAGTTAGTTGATGTTTGAGGCAATAACCCTATATGACCAATAACAGGGATTCCTTTTTTTACAAGATGCTTAATAATATTTACAATTTTTTTCCCCCCTTCTAACTTAATTGCATCACATTTTGTCAATTTCATCACCCTTCTTGCATTTTTATAAGCAATAATTTTATTTGTATAAGTTTTGTAAGGCATATCAAAAACTACCAAACTTTTCTTGGCAAATTTTTTTACAGTCTTTGCATGAAGAATCATAGTATCAATTTTTACATCTCTAGTATTTTTCATTCCATACAAAACCATTCCCAATGAATCTCCTACCAAAATTATATCACAATACTTGTCGGCAATTACTGCGGTATTTTTAGAATATGCTGTCAAACAAGCAATGGGAACTTTATTTTTTTTTTCTACAATTTTTTTAATTGTTACTTTACTCATTTTTTGGCATAAATTTTTTCAGCTTTTTTTGAATTTCATTTTTTTTTGAACAGAAAGATTCACAAACCAATATAAATTGATCAACTAATTTTTTTGCTTCTAGATAATTGGATTGATCAATCTTAATAAGTGTAAGCATATATATTGCTTCTTCATTTTTTGGATTTATTAACAAAACATTATTAAGATTAATTTCCTGTTGTTCTGCGTTATTTTTTAAATTAAAAATTTTTGCAAGGTATAAATAAGATTTTTCACTTTTAGGATTAAATACTAAATCTTTTTCAAACATAATCTTTGATTTGTCTAATTCATTTTTTTTGAAATGTTTTAATCCTTTAGTAAAAAAATCTATTTCTTTGCTAATTCCATTTGAATTTAGAATTAAAAAACAAATAAACAATCTTGTTAAAAATAAAATTTTTCTCATAATTTTCAATTCATCCTTTAACATTATGTATCATATTTTTAAAATACCTTTGCAATAAATGTAGATTTCTTTAGATTCACTCTTACTTGATAAAGGTTTATGCAAAACAACGTTTTTAAAATGTTTTTTTGCCATTTTATTAATCTCTTCAAATATTGAGCCCATAAATATTTTTGACAAAAATGTTCCATTTGATGATAAGATTTCTTTTGCAAGTTTCATTGCTTTTATGCACAAATCGCCTGTTCTGAATGAATCAATTTCTTTTATGCCTGATGTATTTGGCGCCATATCAGACAAAACTATGTCGGCTCTTTGTTTACCAAAGTAATGCATTATTTTTTCACGAATTTCATCTTTGCAAAAATCTCCGTTGATGAAATCAACGTTTGGAATTTTTTCCATAAATTTGATATCAACAGCAAGTATTTTTCCTTTGGTTATTTCCTTGCTAGCAACTTGAGACCATCCCCCTGGGCAGGATCCAAGGTCCAATAATGAAAAATTTTTTTTCATTAATTTAAACTTATTATTCATTTCTATTAATTTAAAAGCAGATCTAGATCTATATCCTTTTATTTTTGATTCTTTAAAAAAAGGATCCCTGTGCTGTTTAATAATCCAATTTTTTGAAATTTTATTTTTTTTCAATTACTTAATATAAGTTTTCTTAAAATTTATAAAACATCTTCATCTTCTTCCTCAGCAATAGAAACAAATGATTTTTTATTTTTTTGCTTATAGTGGAAAAAACTAATAGGAATCAACAAAAGATATATCATCCCAGTTAAAAATAAAGTTTCAAAAGTATAAAAAATTAAAAGACCCACGTAAATTCCAATTCCTAGCAGTAAAAAAATTGCGTAGTGTCTCGGAATTAAAATTCTCTTTAATGAATAAGTTGGTATTTTGCTTACCATTAATATAGAAGTTAATAATACTGTTATTGAGCTTAAAATTGCATAGCTTGGTATTTGAATTATTCCACTTAAGCTCAATATAAGAGGTAGTAGAACAAGACCTGCTGCAGCCGGTGAAGGTACCCCCTCAAAAAAATTTATTTTCCATGACTCGTTTTCTTCTATTACTGTTAAATTAAATCTTGCTAATCGAAGAGCACAACAAACTGTATAAATCAAAACAAACATCCATCCAAATTTTCCGATTTCATTTAATGTCCAAAAATACATTATAAAGCCTGGAGCTACACCAAAGCTTATAATGTCGGTCAAGGAATCTAATTCTTTACCAACTTTTGATGTACCTTTTATTAACCTAGCTACTCTACCATCTAAAGTATCAAGTATTGCAGCAAATCCTATTGCGATTACTGCTGCTGAATAATTTAAATCGATTGCAAATTTAATTGAACTTAAACCTAAACAAACTCCAAAAATAGTTAGAGCATTCGGTAAAAGAGATTTTGGATTTTTTTTTGATATTAATTTAAATTCTTTTTTATTTTCAATCATATTATTTTTTTCTTGCTATTAAAGTTTCTCCAGCAATTGTTTTTTGATTTTCCCTTATCAATATTTTATAATTTTCAAAATATAAATCGACTCTACTTCCAAATCTTATCATTCCAAATGTATCTCCCTGTTTAATCTCGTCATTTTCTTTCACTTCACAAACAATTCTTCTTGCTATTAGCCCGGCAATTTGAACTAAAACTATTTCGTCTCCATTCGAACTTAACATTTTAACTATATTTCTTTCGTTTTCTTCGCTTGCTTTATTGAGAGATGCATTTATATATTTTCCAGGCTTATAAAATATTTTATTTATTTTTCCTGAAGAAGGAACTCTGTTTACATGACAATTAAAAACATTCATAAAAATACTTACTCTTGTAAATTTTTTATTTTCTAGGCCCATCTCTATAGGTCCATTTGCTTCTGTAACTTGTGACACAACTCCATCTGCGGGGCTCAACAAATAATTTTCATCATTTATTGAAAATCTTTCTGGATCTCTAAAAAAGTAATACACCCATATAGTTAAAGCAAAACTTATTAATCCTAGAAAATTAGAAATTAATAAAAGAATGAATGTTAGAACGACTGCTATAGCTAAAAATCTATAACCTTCTTTATGTAACTTTGGAAATAAAAAATCTATCATATCAATATACTTTATAATTTTACGTTAATATGTATATTAAGTAATTAAATTCAATTGTTAAAATTAAGATATAATGGCAAAAATTAAAGTAAAAAACCCAGTAGTTGAGCTAGACGGAGATGAAATGACGCGAATATTATGGGATTTTATCAAAAAAAAACTAATTCTCCCCTATCTAGACCTTGATATTAAATATTATGACCTTGGTATAAAAAATAGAGACAAAACATCTGATCAAATAACAATAGATTGTGCTAATGCTATAAAAAAATTTGGAGTAGGTATTAAATGTGCAACAATTACTCCTGACGAAAATCGTGTAAAAGAATTTAAATTAAAAAAGATGTGGAGATCTCCAAACGGAACAATAAGAAATATATTAGGAGGGACTGTCTTTCGTGAACCCATAATTTGTAAAAATATTCCTAAATTGGTACCCAGTTGGACTAATCCAATAGTAATTGGAAGGCATGCTTTTGGTGATCAATATAGAGCAACAGATTTTACAGTTCCAGGTAAAGGTAAATTAGAAATAAAATGGACCTCTGAAGATGGAAAAGAAAAAAAAGAATTTGAAGTTTTTAATTTCAATGGTCCCGGTGTTGCTTTATCAATGTATAATCTAGACCAGTCAATAAAAGATTTTGCCAGAGCTTGTATGAATTATGGTCTTAATAGAAAATGGCCAGTTTACCTTTCTACCAAAAATACAATTTTGAAAAAATATGACGGTAGATTTAAAGACTTATTTCAAGATGTTTATGAAAAAGAATTTAAGAAAAAGTTTAGTGAAAGAAAAATAACTTACGAACATAGACTTATAGACGATATGGTTGCATGCGCAATGAAATGGAATGGTAATTATATTTGGGCATGTAAAAATTATGATGGAGATGTGCAGTCAGATACAATAGCTCAAGGATTTGGTTCGTTAGGTCTTATGACGAGTGTTTTGTTGTCACCAGATGGTCAAACTATAGAATCTGAAGCTGCACATGGCACGGTAACTAGACACTACAGATTGCATCAGGAAGGGAAGGAGACCTCAACTAATCCTATAGCTTCTATTTTTGCTTGGGCTAGGGGCCTTTATCACAGAGGTAAATTAGATGGTAATGAAGATTTAAAAAAATTTGTAAAAACTTTAGAAACTGTTTGTATAAAAACAGTTGAGGATGGTTCTATGACAAAAGATCTAGCTATATTAATCAGCAAAAATCAGAAATATTTGACAACAAATCAATTTTTAGAAGTAATAGATTCTAATTTAAGAAAAAACCTCAGTTAATTTTTTTACTTAAAGTTTTGAAAGCATCTTCAATTTTTTCTTTATCTATTCCACCTGCCTGTGCAAAATCTTTCCTGCCACCTCCACCTTTTCCTCCAAGAACTTCAGAGGCAATTTTTACAAGTGACACCGCATTATATTTATTTGTAAGTTTGTTTGTTATTCCAACTGCAACACCTACTTTACCTTCAAAGGTAGAAAATCCAACCACTATACCTACTTTAATTTCTTTTTTACTTTGATCTATAATGTTTCTTAATTCCTTCGGGGGAAAATCAATAAGAACTTGATGTCTTAAGGTAAAAGATCCAATTTTTTTATCTTTGATAATATTCTTATTTTTATCCTTAACTATATTTTGAATTTTAATTTTATCTAATTGTTTGTTTAAATTTTTGATGTTTACAAATAGTTCTAAATTTTCTTTATAATCAGGTTTAACCTTATATTTTAATAATTCTCTCTTAATTAAATCTATTTGATTTTTCAGATTTTCTTCTTTTAAAGATTTGTCCTTTTGTAAAGATTTTTCATAATTTTCTAATTGCTTGTCTCTTAAAGCCTCAATTCTTCTGACTCCAGCAGCAATTGATGATTGATTGATAATTTTGAACTTACCAATATCTTTAATATTTTTTACATGCGTTCCTCCACAAAGCTCAGTGGAAAAGTATCCTCCATTTTCTTTACCCATAGATAAAACTCTAACTTCTTCTCCGTATTTTTCTCCAAATATAGCTAAAGCTCCTTTTGCTACTGCTTCCTTTGGCGTCATAATTATAGTTTTAACATCAGCTGCTGTTTTAACCATTTTATTTACATGATTTTCTATTTTTTCAATTTCTTTTTTTTCAATGGATTTATTGTGGCTAAAATCAAATCTAAGTTTTTCAGGACTAACAAAAGATCCTTTTTGGGTAACATGCTTACCAAGAGTTCTTCTTAAAGCTTCATGCAGTAAGTGTGTAGCAGAATGATAAGCTCTTGTATTATTTCTTCTATGAACATCAATTTCAAGATTTACAGTTTGGTTAACTTTTAAAGATCCTTTTTCGATTTTTCCATAATGAACATGAAGATCTCCAATTTTTTTTTGAGTATCATTGATAGCGACCTTGCAATCATTAGAATAAATTATTCCTTGATCTCCAACTTGACCTCCGGATTCGGCGTAAAAAGGTGTTTGATTTGTTATTATTTCAACTTCATCTCCAATTTTTGCTTCATCAACAAAATCTTTTCCTGTCGATATTTTAAGAACAACTCCTTCAAGTTTATTAAATTCATAACCCAAAAATTCTGTTGGACTAATTTTTTCCCTAACTTTAAACCATTTTTCTTCTAAAAATTTATCACCAGATCCTTTCCAGTTAGCTCTTGCTAATTTTTTACTCTTTTCCATTTCTCTATCAAAACCAGCGTTATCAACTTTTATATTTTTATTTTTTAAAATATCTGCTGTAAGATCTAGTGGAAATCCATAAGTATCATATAATTTAAACGCAACTTCACCAGGAAGAGAATTGTTTTTAACTTTATTTAAATTTTCATTCAAGATCTCTATTCCCCTGTTAAGCAATGAAGAAAATTTTTCCTCTTCCGTCTTTAAAGTCTCTGCAATTAATGGTTCTGCTCTCTTTAGTTCCGGGTAAGAATCTGACATTTCACTAATTAAGGTTGGTATCATTTTATAAAAAATTGGTTCCTTGCTACCAAGTGTATGTGAGTGTCTCATTCCTCTTCTCATTATTCTTCTTAGAACATAACCTCTACCTTCATTTGAAGGTAAAACTCCTTCTGCAATCAAAAATGAACTAGCTCTGAGATGATCAACTATAACTCTGTGACTTGATATATTTTCTTTAGTTACTTTAGTTTTGCTAAAGTTTGAAGAAGCTTCGATTAAAGTTTTAAAGTGATCTGTTCCATAATTATCATGTGTTCCTTGAAGTAAAGCTGAAATTCTTTCTAAACCCATACCAGTATCTACGGAAGGCTTTGGAAGATTTATTCTTTTATCTTTTGAAACCTGTTCGAATTGCATAAATACTAAGTTCCATATTTCTATGAACCGATCTCCATCTTGATCTTTACTTCCTGGAGGTCCTCCTTTTAGTTGTTCACCATGATCATAAAATATTTCAGAGCAAGGACCGCAAGGACCTAAATCTCCCATTGACCAGAAATTATCATTTGTGGATATTTTATAAATTCTCTGTTCAGACAAGCCGGCTATTTTTTTCCATAATTGAAATGCTTCATCATCTTCTGAATATACGCTTACACTAAGTCTCTCTTTGGCTATCTCAAACTCTTTAGTAAGCAAATTCCACGCAAGTTCGATTGCAGTATCTTTAAAATAATCTCCAAAAGAGAAATTTCCTAACATCTCAAAAAATGTGTGGTGTCTAGGTGTGTAGCCCACATTATCTAAATCATTATGTTTTCCGCCTGCTCTAACACATTTTTGAGATGTAACTGCTTTTTTATAATCTCTTTTTTCAAGACCCGTGAATACATTCTTAAATTGAACCATACCAGAATTAGTAAACATTAATGTTGGATCATTACCTGGTACTAAGTTGCTTGAATCCACTATTTGATGATTCTTTTTTGAGAAATAGTTCAAAAATGATTTTCTTACATTTTTTAATGTTTTTGTAGCCATCTATCTAATAAATACAGTTTTTTAGAATGATGTCTATAAGAGATGAAAGGCGCTTTTATCTGCGCCTTTCTTTAAGGGAGCTAATTATTAGATATTTAATTTTTTTTACCAGTGTCTGGTTTTTCAACCGTCTGGTTTCCTTCTATTTTCTTAGAAATAAGACCGGCTTTTTCCCTAATAGCCATTTCAATCTCAGCGGCAATCTTAGGATTTTGTTCTAGGTATATTTTCGCATTTTCTCTACCTTGACCAATTTTTTCCCCTTTGTATGCATACCATGCACCTGATTTTTCAACTACACCGGCTTTTGAACCTAAGTCTATTAATTCACCAGATTTGCTAATTCCTTTTCCATACATTAAGTCAAATTCAATAACTTTAAATGGTGGAGAGACCTTGTTCTTAACAACTTTAACTCGTGTTGCGTTTCCAATGATTTGATCCTTGTCTTTAATAGCTCCTATTCTTCTTATATCCATTCTTACTGAAGAATAAAACTTTAAAGCATTTCCTCCTGATGTTGTTTCTGGATTTCCAAACATAATCCCAATTTTCATTCTTATCTGGTTAATAAATATAACCATGGTATTAGTTTTTGCTATTGAACTTGTTAATTTTCTAAGGGCTTGGCTCATCAATCGTGATTGTAAACCTACATGATGATCTCCCATTTCGCCTTCTAGTTCTGCTCTTGGGGTTAGTGCTGCAACAGAATCAATTACTAAAACTGAAATTGATCCTGACTTAATTAATGTATCGGCTATTTCTAATGCCTGTTCACCAGTATCTGGTTGAGATATTAAAAGTTCCTCAGTCTTAACTCCTAATTTTTTTGCATAAACTGGATCCAAAGCATGTTCAGCATCAACAAATCCACAAATTCCTCCAGTTTTTTGCGCTTCGGCTATTACTTGTAAAGCTAAGGTTGTTTTTCCAGATGACTCTGGACCATAAATTTCTATAACTCTTCCTTTTGGAAGACCACCTATTCCAAGTGCTAAATCTAAACTTAAAGACCCTGTCGATATAGATTCAACATTTACAGCAGTCTTTTGTCCAAGTTTCATTACTGAACCTTTTCCAAAATTTTCATCTATTTGACTTATTGCTGCATCTAAAGCCTTATTTTTCTCTTTGATTTCCGTTTCTTGGTTTTTACCTGATTTAACTATTTTTAAGTTGTTTTTAGTCATAATTTGCCTCTTTTTTTTTATAATTGCTTAACGAATCATAGTTACAAATGTACACATTTTGTTCTTTTTATCAATAGCTAATTTTAAATAGCTAATAACGGGCTTTTTTTCATGACTATTAGAAATTTTACTGTTTTAAGTTTAACTGATTAGCGGTTAACCTGCCTACTGCTGATAGAAGGTTAAATTGTGATATAAGGAAATTTCTTTCAGAGCTTGCCAAATTTATTCTTGAATCCAATAAAATTGTTCGTGACTGAATAACTTCCATTGTAGTCCTGCTACTTCCTGATTCGTATTCCAAAGTTATTCCTTCGTTAGCAATTTCTGCAGCTTTTACTTGAGATATTATTGCTTCTAAAACACTTTTTGAAGATTGATAATTAGACCATGCATTAGCCACGTCTGTTTCTGTTTTCTTTTTACTATCTTCGAATAAAAGCTCTTTTTGATTTCTAAGTTCTTGAGTTTTTCTTAAACTAAATAAATTGCTGCCTCCAGCAAATAAAGGCCATGATGCAGTAGCTTTTACAGTTTGTTGAGTTCTTTCTTGCACAGTAGAACTAAAATCATCCTGTTCAGCAACTTTATAAGACAAAGTAGCTGAAGGCGAAAGTTCAGAGCCCGCTATAATTACATCTAATTTTGCTTGTTTAAATTCTAATAGGGCTATTTGTAAATCAGGATTTTCAGTATTAGATATGTAATAGGCAACACTTAGACTCTCCGGTAATTTTAAATTTATTTTTACATTTTCCTGAATATTTTCTGATGGAATTTTTCCTATAACTTTTTCAAAATTAGCTTTACTAGTTACCAAATCATTTTGAGCAGCAATTAGTTGTGCTCTTGCTCCAGCAAGGGACGATTCTGATTGGGCTAAATCTGTAAGATTTATTTCACCTTTTTCAAGCCTATATTGATCTGTTTCAACTTGTCTTTCGAGTAAATCAATATTCATCAAATTAATATTAACTTTTTTTCTATTTAATAACAGTTTTGTGTGAGCTTCAGCAGCTTCTAATAAAATTTCTTGTCCAATTTTTTTAAGTTTAAATTCCGCCAGTTTTTGTCCATGCTTTTTTTTCATAAAAGTTGCTACACCGCTCCCACCTTGAAAAATTTTTTGCTCTATTGTTACTGATTGTTCGGCAGGTTCAAAGTTTGAATCACCAGCCGAATTTGCATTGTCTTGTTCACTAATATAACCTTCTAATGTTACGCTTGGAAGAAATTCACTAACAGATTCTCTTTTCTCTTCTCTTGATGCGCGCATGCTCGCTCTTTCTGCATTTAATTTGGGATTATTTAAATAGGCTGCGCTTAAAGAATCGAACAAAGTGTCAGCTTTTAAGTCTGTAAAACTTAAAGTTAACATAATAATTAGGATAGCTCGAAATTTATATTTCATATTTTTTATCTAAATAAAATTTTTTTAATTTCATGATTTTTTTTTAATAACACAACTATT
>Ga0066836_10002328_pt1 | contig 10167 bp, 9 predicted proteins | sample ETNtaG_18_FD_71568 | JGI IMG/M metagenome (GOLD analysis project Ga0066836, IMG submission 71568) | Marine microbial and viral communities from oxygen minimum zone, Eastern Pacific Ocean - ETNP201302SV91 | ecosystem: Environmental > Aquatic > Marine > Oceanic | place: Pacific Ocean: Eastern...
AAAAAAAAATAGAAAAAAAACAAGATACATCTTCACCATCAATTGATGAGGGGGAAAAAGAAATCAAAAATGAAATTGCCAGAAGTGATCTAATTAATAATACAAATAGAATAAAAATTGAAAATGAAAATATTAAGGGTTCAATATCATTAGAAGGAGCAATTATAGATGACATCATCTTCAAAAACTACAACGAAACCATAGGTGGTGAAAAAAAAGTAATTTTTTTAAATCCTAAAAACTCATCAAATGAATATTTTATTGAAACGGGCTGGGCTACTGGTGGAGCTGAAAAAATAAAATTACCTATGAATGATACGGTTTGGAAGGTTAAAGGAAATAACACTCTGACTCCAACTACTCCAGTTGTGCTTGAGTGGGACAATGGAAGTGATCTAGTTTTTTCTAAAAAAATTGAATTAGACAATAAATTTTTATTTACAATTACTCAAAGTATAAAAAATAATTCCAATAAATCTTTCCAATTTTATCCGTATGCGCAAATAACTCGAAATGAAAAACCTAAAGGAATGCAAATATATATTTTGCATGAAGGTTTTCTTGGTGTCTTCGGAGATGAACTTAAAGAAAAAGATTATGAAGACATAGAAAAAGAAAAATTTACAATTAGCACCCCGAAAGGCTGGCTTGGTATTACTGATAAATATTGGTTAACTGCGATAGTACCAGAAAAAGGAAAAGAGTTTAAAGCAGAGTTCGTGGCAAAAAAAGGAAAATATAGAGCTAATTTCATAATAAAAGATGCAACTATTCTTAATCCTGAAAGTTCTATTAAAAATGAAATTAATACTTTTGTTGCAGCAAAAGAAGTAGCTGTGATTGATAATTATGCCGAAAAATTAGGTATAGAAAAATTTGATTTAGCAATAGATTGGGGTTGGTTTTACTTTTTTACAAAACCATTATTTTTCATCATTGATTATTTTTTTAAACTAACTGGAAATTTTGGTTTAGCTATTGTTATTATAACTGCTTTGGTTAGGTTAATATTTTTTCCGCTTGCAAATTACTCTTTTAAGTCCATGGCAAAAATGAAAATTCTTCAACCAGAAATGCTTAGATTAAAAGAATTACATAAAAATGACAAAGTTAAACTACAACAAGAAATGATGGCTTTATACAAAAGAGAAAAAGTCAACCCAATCTCTGGCTGTTTACCAGTATTAATTCAAATTCCATTTTTTTTCGCAATTTATAAAATGCTTTACGTAACTCTAGAAATGAGACATCAGCCATTTTTTGGTTGGATAAAAGATCTTTCTGAAAGAGATCCAACTTCTGTTTTTAATTTATTTGGTCTAATTCCTTGGGACCCTCCAACCTTTTTAATGATTGGGGCGTGGCCAATATTAATGGGCATAAGTATGTATGTGCAACAAAAATTAAATCCGACTCCACCGGATCCTGTTCAGGCAAAAATATTTATGTTTTTCCCACTTTTTTTAACAATAATATTAGCCCCCTTCCCATCTGGGCTGGTCGTTTACTGGACAGTAAACAACATTTTAACTATTGCTCAACAATGGGTAATTATGCGGGGAACAAAAGTAAAAACAGTCTAAATATCTAATGTCCTTAGCAAAAAATTTAGATGATAGAATAAAAGAGTTTTGGCCCAAAAACGGACCGGCGGTTGAAGAAATAGAAAAATATATAAAAAAATACTCAAAAGAAAAAATAGTCATAAAATGTGGGGGTCGTGTACTTTTGGATCCAGAACTGTTTAATAATTTTATTAACGACGTAACAATATTAAAAAAACTGGGATTAACTCCTATTGTAGTTCATGGTGGAGGACCAAGAATAAAGAAAAAATTAGATGAATTAAATATAGAAACTAAATTTATTATGGGATTAAGAGTTACCAATGAAAAAGTCATAAAAATTATTGAAGATGTTATGATAGAATTTAATAAAGAAATCGTTGATGCCTTAGAAAAAAAAGCATGCAAGGCTAAATCAATCACGATTAAAGAAAATAATGCAATTTACGTTGAACAAAAAAATATAGAATTAGGTTACGTGGGTAAGCCTACTAGAATTGATGATCAAATAATAAAAAAAATTTTAAAAGAAGATTTTATACCAGTTGTTTCTCCAATGGGTCTTGATGAAAAAAAACAGGCCTATAATATTAATGCTGATACAGCAGCAGGCGCGCTGGCAAGAAGTTTAAAATCAAGAAGGTTGATGTTGATGACCGATGTTGAGGGAGTTTATGACAAAAGTAAAAAATTGATATCAGAAATTAAATCCACTGAGGCAGAAAAACTAATTTACGACGAAACTATTAGCGAGGGAATGATTCCAAAAATAAGAACTTGCATTAAGGCAGTGAACAACGGAGTTAGAGGTGTCGTAATTATTGATGGCAGAAAATCTCATTCAATACTTTTTGAACTATTTTCAGATAAAGGCTCAGGCACGCTAATAAGGAAATGAAAATATTTCAGTCAATTAAGTGTTGGATATTTGATTTGGATAATACTTTATATTCAGGTGAAACAAAAGTTTTTGAACAAGTTAATAAAAAAATGTCAAAATATATATCCAATAAACTTAATGTCAGTATAGATGAAGCCAAAAAAATTCAAAAAAATTACTTTCATAAATACAACACTACTTTAAATGGAATGATTAAAAATCATAAAATTGATGCAAACGAATTCTTAGAATATGTGCATGACGTGGATATAGACTTTCTTAAAAAAGATATAAAACTTGGTGAAGAACTAAAAAAACTCAGCGGGAAAAAAATTATATTTACTAACGGTTCTAGAAAGCATGCAATAAATGTCACTCGAAGAATTGGGATTGATCAATATTTTGATGATATTTTTGATATTATAGATTCTGAATTTGTGCCAAAACCATTAATTGAACCGTATACAAAATTGATAGAAAAACATAAAATTGACCCAAATTTATGTGTATTTATGGAAGATATTGCAAGAAATTTAAAACCGGCATATGAAATGGGCATGAAAACAGTTTGGATTGAAAATAACGAGCCTTGGGCAAAAAAATTTTCAGATGGTGATTTTATTAATTTTAAAACAAATAATCTATCTGAATTTTTAAAGAAAATTAATATTGAAAAAGCTGCGTAATGAATACAGATTCTTTTGAAAAAATTATAAATGAAGCTTGGAATAACAAAAGTAAAATTAATTCCAAATCTGATAAAAAAATAATCAATGCTATTAGTAAAACAATAGATTTATTAGATTCTGGTAAAATACGTGTTGCTGAAAAAAATGACAAAGAATGGACTGTTAACCAGTGGATTAAAAAAGCAATCCTGCTCAGTTTTAGAATAAACAAAATGAAAATTTCTAAAGGTCCTTATGCTGCTTGGTTCGATAAAGTTGAAGGTAAAACTCATAAATGGAATGAAAAAAGATTTATCAAAGAAGGATTTAGATATGTGCCGAATGGGGTCGTGAGAAAAGGAGCATTTATTGCAAAGAATGTTGTTTTGATGCCCTCATTTGTAAACATTGGAGCGCATGTAGATGAAGGAAGTATGATAGATACATGGGCTTCTGTAGGTTCTTGTGCACAAGTTGGAAAAAATTGTCATATATCAGGTGGAGCTGGAATTGGCGGGGTGTTAGAACCTATGCAAGCAAATCCCACAATCATTGAGGACGATTGTTTTATAGGAGCGAGAGCTGAAATAGCTGAAGGTGTTATTGTGGAAAAGGGTTCTGTTTTATCAATGGGTGTTTATATAGGAGCATCGACAAGAATTATTGATAGATCTACAGGAGAAGTACATTATGGAAAAGTTCCTGCTTATTCAGTTGTTGTGCCTGGAGCTATGCCAAGTAAAAACAATCCGGACGGACCATCATTATATTGTGTAATAATCGTAAAAAAAGTAGACGCAAAAACAAGAAGCAAAACATCAATTAACGATTTATTGAGAGACTAAAAACTCATGCCAATCAGTGAATTAAAGCTAGCAAAAGAATTGATTCGTAAACCGAGCATTACACCAAAAGATGCTGGAGCTATTAATCTATTAGCAAAAAATTTAAGATCTCTTGGTTTTAAATGTAAGATAATAAATTTTAATAATATTAAAAATTTATACGCAAAGCTTGGAAAATCTTCTCCAAATTTCTGTTATGCTGGTCATACGGATGTTGTTCCGCCAGGCAATATCAAAAGCTGGAGCGTAAACCCATTTAAACCAGCAATTATAAACAATAAACTAATTGGACGTGGCGCTAACGATATGAAAGCATCAATTGCTTGCTTTGTAGCTGCAGCAAGTAGATTTAAAAGTAAAAATAAAAAATTTAAAGGCTCAATAAGTTTATTGATCACTGGTGACGAAGAAGGATTAGCAATTCATGGAACAAAAAGAGTTGTTAAATACCTTAAAAGAAAAAGAGAGAAAATCAATTTCTGCTTGGTGGGAGAACCAACTAACCCTAATAAACTTGGGGAAATGATTAAAATTGGAAGAAGAGGAAGTATAACTGGAAGGCTAACTGTAATGGGAATCCAAGGTCATGTAGCCTATCCCCACAGAGCTAATAATCCTTCCGATACAATGGTTAAAATTTTAAAAAAAATAAAAGAAATAAAATTAGATAAAGGAACAAAAAATTTCCAACCGTCTAATCTAGAAATAACAAAAATTAATATAGACAATCATGCTGATAATGTAATTCCAGGATCAGCTGAAGCTGTGTTTAATATTAGATTTAATGACAAACATTCTTCTAATTCTTTAAAAAGAAAATTAAATATAATTTTCAGATCAATTACAAAAAAAACTAAATCTAGATTTGATATAAAGTATGACGTTTCAGGTGAATCTTTTTTAACAAAGCCAAACAAAACAACATACATGATTCAAAATGTAATTAAAAAAGTTACTAAAATTAAACCAAAATTATCTACCGCAGGCGGCACTTCTGATGCAAGATTTATAAGAAAAATTGCGCCCTGTTTAGAGTTTGGTTTAGTTGGAAAAACTATGCATAAAATTGATGAATCTGTGTCTATTTCAGATTTAAAAAAATTAACTAAAATATATCTAAATATTTTAGAAAACTATTTTAAATGAAGACGGGAATTGTAACCACTGATACATATTTAAATCATGATACAGGTCAAGGACATCCCGAAAGAGCTGACCGCGTAACTGTTGTTATAGATCATTTAAAAAAAATAAAATCAAAAAATTTAATTTGGAAAAAACCAACCAAATTTGATCTTAAATATTTAGAATATGCTCACGATAAAGATTATCTAAATAATGTAACTGAATCTTTTCCTAAACAAGGTTTAAATTTCTTAGACGGAGACACAATAATATCTCCCGGAAGTAAAGAGGCTACAAAAGATGCTGTGGGTTCCATTTTAACTGCCATAGACGGTGTAATGAAAAAAGATTTCAATAATGCTTTTTGCGCTGTAAGACCTCCGGGACACCACGCAGAAAAACAGAAAGCTATGGGATTTTGCGTCTACAACAACATAGCTGTTGGTGCTTATTATTTGTTAGAAAAGTATAAATTAAAGAAAGTGGCTATTATAGATTTTGATGTTCACCATGGAAATGGAACGCAGGACATTTTCTACGATAACGAAAAAGTATTATATATATCATCTCATCAATATCCTTATTACCCAGGTTCTGGATCCGCAAATGAAAAAGGAAATAAAAATAATATTTTTAATGTTCCTCTAAATGCAGGTACAAAATCTCATGAATTTTTAAATGCTTATGACAGTATTTTTAAAAAACTTAAAGAATTTAAACCGCAGTTCATTTTATTATCAGCTGGGTTTGATGCGCACAAAGATGATCCTCTTGCACAAATTAATTTAGAATCCAAAGATTACTATACTTTAACAAAAAGAATAATGACTCTTGCAAAAGAGCTTTGTGATAAAAAAATAGTATCTATTTTAGAGGGCGGTTATGATTTAAACGCTTTAAGAGAAAGCGTTGATTATCATGTTAAATCTTTAATGGAATAAATTAATATTTTTTTACTTATTAAAATTAATCCAGCCTGCTTGATAGTGTGAAAATAAAAGATTTGCTCGTACATGGCTGGCATATTCATGAACAAGAAAACCTTTGCCACCAATAGAAGGGGGGGGAGATTTCAAAATTTCCCAAGTTCCTTTACTAGTATTATCTGTGTGGGATAAATTTCCATTTGCAGGAGAATCGTCGACAACTACTAAAGTTTCGGGTCGTAAAATTTTATTAATCGCAGTTAATTCTTTTAAGTGATGAGCCGCAGAGGGGTACGGATATCTCCAGTCTACATCGAAAGAATCTAAATAAAACATTGATACTTTAGTTTTGTCTTTTAAAAAGTTGTTGGAAAGATTGTTTAAATAGCGAACACTATCCTCTGTTGTGATTTCAACATTTTCGCTCACTGCTTTTTTGCAATTTTCTGTAGATTCTTTGCTTATGTCTACAGTATAAACTTTTGAATTTTTTCCTCTTGATAGAGTATATTTGTCAAATATTAAAGTACTTTGCCCATCTAAAAAATTATCTTTGACGCGTAAGCAGCCAGTTTCTACAATTATAATTGGCGTTGGTTGAGAATCTAAATATTTAAAAATTTTTCTAAAAGAAATTTCCCTATTGCCTAATTTATTTCCTAAGGAATCAAACCATTTATAAAAATCCAAATTATTATTCATCATTCAACAATTAATATATAATTTTAGTTAAATAAAGACCGCATGCAGGTGCTGGTGGGGCACATTTTGTGCGATTTTTTGATTTAAATGCGTTTTTAAAAATATTTATGTTCCACTTTCCTTCACCTAAATATTTAATGCAACCTACCATCGATCTAACTTGTTGTTGTAAAAATGATCTGGAAGTAAATTGTAAAGTAATTTTGTCTTTATTTTTATTTATTGAAATTTTTTCCATAGTTCTAATTGGGGATTTGGCTCCACATGATGCGGCTCTATAGGTTGAAAAATTATGCGTTCCTAGTAATAATTTTGCTCCCTTTTTCATAGCTTTTATATTTAGTCTTTTTCTTATCTGCCACGCCTTATTCTTTTGGAGTGTTAAAGGTGATTGTCTATTAATAATTAAATATAAGTAAGTTCTTTTTTTAGCACTAAATCTTGCGTGAAATTTTTTATTAATTCTATCTATTTTTAAAACAGTGACTGGTTTATTACCAATATGTTGATTAATGCCTGGTAAAAAGTTTTTTTTTTTAATTTTTTTTTTCAGATCAAAGTGAGCTACCTGTGCTAGGGCATGAACTCCTGAATCTGTTCTTCCTGCTCCTGTTACCACTACTTTTTCCTTAGAAAAATTAAATATCGCATTTTGTAATATTTCTTGAACAGACTGACCATTTTTTTGAAATTGCCAACCAACAAATGGCGTCCCATCATATTCTAATGTTAATTTATATCTTTGCATTAAGTTAAAATCAAACCTTTGCTAATTTTATTACCTAGTAAAAAATCTTTAGCTGTTTGCTTATTTTTTCCTTGGCGTTGAATTTCTAAAATTTGAATAGAATCTGATTTGCATGCTATAATTAAATTTTCATCAATAAGCATGCCCGGTTTACCACTTGCAGAAGATTTGTTTACTCTTAATACTTTAAAACGCTCGTTTTTATACTCAAACCATGCCCCAGGATTTGGACTTAAACTGTGGATGTGAGACACCACTCGACTTGCTTCTAAATTCCAATTAATCCTAGTTTCATTTTTATCAATTTTTTTTGCATAGGTAGCTTCGGAATGAACTTGATCAACAAATTCAGCTTTATCATTTTCTAATTTTTTTAGATTTTCAATTAATAAAGCAGCACCTATTTCTGAAAGTTTTTTTTCTATTTCGCCATAAGTTACGTTCAAATCCAATTTTATTTCTTTTGATGCCAGCACGGGTCCGCTATCTAATTTTTCTTCAATCTTCATAATGCTGACACCCGTTTCCTTGTCCCCATTCATTATTGCTCTTTGAATTGGAGCGGCACCTCTCCATTTAGGAAGTAACGATGCGTGAACATTAATAAAACCAAATCTTGCAGTATTAAAAAATTTTTTTGGAATTATTTGCCCATATGCAACAACTATAACTAAATCCGGCGATAATTTTTTAAAAATTTTAAATTCTTCATCATCTAAATGAAAAGGATTTCTAAAATCTATTTTATTTTTTTTAGAAAATTCTTCTATAGGCGATGGATGAATTTTTTGCCCACGTTTAGATTTTTTAGGCGGCTGCGTATAAACTTTTAAAATATTAAATTTATTTTTAACCAAAGCTTGAAGAGTTGGAACCGAGAACTCTGGAGTTCCCATAAAAAATATTTTGAGTGGCATTAATTTATTAGTGAATTTAGACTACAATTCTGTCAATGACTTTCCTTTGTTTGGAAAGTTTTTTAATAATCATTGTTTTTTTTAATTTAGATAAATAATCAATAAACAATATACCCTCAAGATGATCCATTTCATGTTGTATACATGTTGCTAGCATACCCTTAGCCTTAAGTTCTTGAGGTTGGCCATCGTAATCCATATATTTTACATAACAACTATCCGGTCTATCAATTTCAGCAAACTGTCCGGGCACAGATAAGCATCCCTCTTCATATGTAGACATGTCTTGAGATTTATCAATTATTTCTGGATTAACAAAGAACATTGGTTTTTTTATTCCTTCTTTTTGAGAAACGTCAAGCACTATGACTCTTTTCGGCACGCCTACTTGTATCGCTGCCAAGCCTATACCTGGAGCTGCATACATCGTTTCTACCATATCGGACATAAGTCTTTGTATTTCATCATCAACCTTTTCTACATTTAAAGATTTTTTTCTCAAAATTTTATTTGGTTCAATTAATATTTTTCTTAAAGCCATGTCAGTATGAATAAATTATAAGGATATTATAGTCAAGTAGATGCTAATTTTCAAATTAGCTAAACTCTAACAGGAAGAGCCTCGCTCAAAATATTGTTTCTTATTTTTTTTAAATTTAATTCATTTAATATTTTATTTAAAAAATATACGGTCTCTGGGTCCAGGTCGCTAATATTATCTTCTCCTATTATCTCTACAATTTTCAACATAACTAGGCCTATCTGATTTTGTTTTGCTAAATCTTCCAGATTTTTTGGTACGGATAAATTGGAAGATAATGAGCTGTAATCTAAACTTTCGGGTAAAGAAACTCCGTCTGCTTTTAGAGAATCTAAGACAACTATATCCTTTATAGAAATAAAATATTTTTTATTTTTCTTTATTTTTTTATAAACTGATTTAAAATCTTTTTCTGTTCTACTTATTTTTTCATTATTGTCTAAAAAATGCTTAATAATTTTTGATCTATGTAATATATCATTGTCAAATTTTATTTTTTTTGAGAAGTTTTTATCTAAATTTTGCTCTACTAACTCCACATAATCTTTTGGAATTTCGTCAAAATTAATAGATTTTAAAATAGTTGACAATTCTTCAGCATAAACGGTGAAGAGTTTGTCGCTAATAAATAAATCTTTAAGCAAAAATGCTAAATTTATTTTTCTTTCAATATTATCACTTAATAAAATGCTTTGGTAGATTAAGGCCCTAGCTTTATATTTGGGCAAAGTTTTATAAATTTCTTGTGAGTTGAGCAGTTGGTTAAAATTAAAATCCATTTTGAGATATATTTTAAAAATTTCATCATTATCAAAAGAATTTTGTGCAGCAGCTTGCTCATAGGTAAGTATCGCGTCTTCATCTTCAAAATCTTTAACCTGGATTAAATTGGCTGATGAAAGATATCTCCAAATATGCTTGTTAGTCTTATTATTAGGTTCGTATTCAAAGTTATCAGATGTAATATAAGATAAATAAAAATTCAAAAGATTGTCATCTAGAATTTTTTGAATTGTTTTATCTGTCACTCCCAACAAGTAATTAATCTTATTTTCAAAAAATTTATCTTTAAGTCCTCTTTCTTTTAATAAATCAAAATTCAATTGGGCTTCCTCTTTTTGATCATTATTTATCAAGCAGTAAATCGTAAATTTTTCCAAATAAAGATTTTGCACCTCACGATCTATAAAATTGATTTTTTCACACGCTGATTTAATATCTGCGAAAGAGAGATAATCATTAATTAAAAA
>Ga0066836_10002332_pt1 | contig 10158 bp, 5 predicted proteins | sample ETNtaG_18_FD_71568 | JGI IMG/M metagenome (GOLD analysis project Ga0066836, IMG submission 71568) | Marine microbial and viral communities from oxygen minimum zone, Eastern Pacific Ocean - ETNP201302SV91 | ecosystem: Environmental > Aquatic > Marine > Oceanic | place: Pacific Ocean: Eastern...
TAACTTCGACTGAATCGAGTGATCCATTAACGGTTACAGTCGCTAAAGCACCTGTACCGCCACCACCAGTGATTTCTAGTGCTGGTTTTGATCCAGCATCATAATCTTCACCACCACTATTGATATTGATACCAGTTAGAGGACCAAAAGTAACAAACTCGGAAGATTTGTAAGACCAGGCAGAAACACCGTTAACCCATGATCCAATTGGACTATTTGGAGCAACTTCTGTTCTTGTGGAGATTGTAGAGACTGTTCTAGGGAAACGAAGCAGTTTACGCTGGTTTCCTGGAATCATAGCAGACCCAGTGAAAGGACCAACCTTATAGTTGGGCAATCCAGAGGCAGCAACGTAAACGTAATCGTTATTAAAGAAAGAGTTCTGTACGTTAGAGGTGAATAGTGAAATTACCTCATTAATAGTTGATACTGAGGATTTACCACGGTTCAGGTCAACAGAAAGTAGTATATTACCCTGTGGGACAATAGTCATTGGGGTAGGTATACTATAAGAGAACGAATAGTCGTCTAGACGAGCAGTAACCTCAAATGTACCGTTATAGACAGCAGGGTTTGCACCATAAATGGTAACTTTGTCTTCTACAAGCAAACCATGGGCATTGCCTGTAATAACAGTTGCAGTTTGGTTGTTAAGACCACCAGGAGTGATGCTAGTAACGCTAATTAACTTCTTAACGTTGTATAACCATGATTGTAACCTCTCATCTTCATCAGATGAACCTAGAGCAGCAACATTTAACTTATCTCCAGGCAAATAGTAGGAACCACTGTCCTCTAAGACGGTTGTACCCGCTTCTGCGATACCTAGAACACGTAATTTGACTTCTTCATCAGTTCCTTTGTTTGCATAGACGAAAATGTCCGAATAAATGATTGTGCCAGGATCCCAATCCTCTACAATGGCATTTTTAGACCTAGTACACTCAATAAACTGGTTTAATGACTTTTCTTTGTACTGAACAATCTCTTGATCGTTAATAATGATGGTTCCGTTCTTTTCGGGCCATCCAATAGTCGAGTCAACGGTAATTATGTTCTCTGTAGTTGTTAATGGTTCTACAAGACCTGTTTTATAAGGAATCTTAAAGACACCTGTCAGAGTTTCTTCAGATATTGCTAATTCGTAGATGATATCAGTTCCTTCGATGATGGAAATGACATTTTCGATCAAAACCGATGCATCTTTAACATTTTGGTCAACAACATCTGCTTCCTGAACCAATTGAGCATTTGTCAAGTTAGCAGGGTTACCAGAAATCAGTTGAGCACGTAAAATTGTGTCAACAACCCAAGAAGCATCAGATGGTTTGATTAATTCATCTCTAGGATAGAAGATATCGACTTCTTCACCAAATAGAATCTTAAATAAGTACTGTGCAGCAGTTTTCGTACCTTTAGCAAGGTAGAAATCCTTAATTGTCTTAATAACCTGAATCGGATTGACTTGAGTGTAGTCAATATTGATTGTAGGCATGTATTGACGACGGAACTTGTCAAATACCTTACTAATAATCTGGGAATCAAGGTTTTTAACTGAAGAACCAGAAACATGGTCACTCTGAGCAAGTTGTGACTCTTTTGCAAAGATCTGGTTGTTGTATTTGTCAAAAGTGACAACATCAGATACTCCTCTAGAACATCCGTTAAGAGAAGAAGGTTCGTATTCCTTACCAGATGATAAAATAGTAAATCCAGTGACTTCACCAAATCCAACATCACAAGATGCCTGTGCTGCTAATGGTTCTGCAACGTAAATCTTAGGTGGTTCACTATCTGAATAACCAGATCCAAAATTTATAATGTTAATATCAGTAATTTCACCATTAAAGATAGTTGCTGCTGCTTGAGCACCAGTACCACCGATTGCTTCACCTAATGAACCCTTACGATCATCTACAATGTAGACAGAAGGTGCATCTGTATATCCTTTACCACCAGTTAGGAGGTTGATATTAGTAACACTACCATTCGCAACCGTAACGTCTAAAACTTGAGCACCAATTGGTTGCACAACTCTTGCTCTAGGTGGTGTTAAGTATCCACGACCTCTATTTGAGATATTAACAGCTACAATTTCACCATCTGGAGATACTGTACAATCAGCAACAGCATCAATACCACCTGTAGGTGCAGGATCAATGTAAATTACAGGTGGATTGCTATAACCTATACCACCATCAGTGATTGTGATGGATGCACCATCTAAACGACCCTCACCATCGATGGTAGGATCTGTAATAATAGCACCACTTGGATTTACAAAGGTAATGGCAGGTATAAAGTCATATCCAGAACCTGAGTTAGTAATCTTAATAGATGAAACTGTTCCAGTTGTATCATCTACCTGAATAGAAGCAGTAGCACCAGATCCATTGACCATATCGGATGGTTGTGTGATCTTAACCTTCGGTGGATTGTATGAAGTATAACCTTGACCTCCATTAATTAATCTTATATCTTTAATTCCAGCAACTAACGTCCTCGCTGCTGCGCCAGTACCTTTTTCGGTACTAGATGTGATAGCAACCTTAGGAGCAAAGTTCAGTTTATAACCTTTACCACCCTCCTTAACATTAATTGCCTCAATTTGACCATTTACACCAACACTGGTAACTGCATGTGCACCAGTACCAAAGGAAGCAGACACATATTCGATAGAACGAATATGGAAATTATCCTGATTAGTGATATTAACAAAAAACTTAATTTTACTATTGTTGTCAGTCAACACATAGTCGATATATGGTTGCTGAAGAGTACCATTACGGTTAACAATCAAACCAATTTCAGAAATTGGTGAATATGAAAGACTCTCATAGCTCAATGCCATAGAATCATCACCAGCAATATCAAATACGTTAGGATAAGTTAATTCCTTAACGACAGCATCTGCAAAACCGATATAATATACAATCTGACATGATCCAACTGAGTCAGTACCGATCCTTGCTCTAGGTGGATTAGTAAATGTAATCTGACTACCACTAATGGAGTAATCAACACCAGGAACCTGACTAACATTAAAAACTGTAACTGCAAGGTGTTCAGCAGAAACAGGTGATACAGGGGTACCTAGGAAATTAAGAGGGAATGTAGTTCTAACCCCATCAAATTCCTGAATTGGATTTTCTAGTTCTTGTCTTTTCTTATTAAATTCTTCTAATGATAGTCCTGGAGTGAGGATAGCATCAGGACCACGAACTGTGTTCTCGTAATATATTACTTCATTATCGATCATCACAGATCCATCACGATCCATGAATCCATCGATGGACTCTACTTCGATTAATGTATTTGTTGGGTCAACGTCTTTAATTAGAACTGTAGTTGATGCTAAGACCTTCTGGTCATAGTCATCTAAGTCCAAATAATTAAGAAGATTATTTAGAATATTGTATGGACGACCTGTCTTCTCTTGAGACTTGTAGTACTCAAATAAGAAATTGACAAATTGTTCATCCTCTTCTCTGATAAAGGCGGGAAGTTGATTCTCGACCCTATCGGAAATATTTACTGTTTTTGCAAACATCTATCTAGAAACACGTCGTGATTTCGGGATACGTAAATGCATCCACTGGATATTCGATAATATTTATTGGGGTTCCACCATAGCTCCAACCGCTAAAGTTATTAGGGTCAAAGTTACTGACAGTAGTTGGGTTAGTAACAAAGTCAATAGGATAAACTTCTGGGTTAAAGACCGTAGGATCAACTCCAGGAGGAATAATGATAGAATCAGTAGCAGGATGAACCACTACAGGAATTCTTGTCGTACCATCACCAGTATCTGCTACATTCAGAGGTCCTACACAAACAATACCCTGACCGTAGTCAATAGTACCAATGCTTGCGTTCAGCACAACCTCTTTCTCATTACGAGTAGCAACTAACAATAAGTTGCCTTTACCATCGTCTCTGATATTTACAGGAACTAGAACCTCAGTTGTCCTTGTACCAGATGCGTAGATTACTTCGTCTGCTGGTGTTGCAGTTTCATATGCAGTCTCACCAGAAGCCACTAGATCAGCAAGATTCTCTGTATATCCAGTAGCATAAAACTTACCAGACTTCATGGCAGAGAACTTAGGTGGGCAAGTAGAATCTCCTGCGGTGTTACCACCAGTATCACTTGGGTTAGTAATAGGATTACCAAAATCAAGACATTGGGTAAAGATATTACCGAAAGTGAATTGATCAAGGTTTTGACCCATAGTAAACTGTGTGGTACTACCACTAATGGCATCATCAGAAGCATCAACCATGGAATTAAACTTAGATGCTTCTACACGATCACCAAATCTAGCGTCTCTATTTTGTGTGTTAAATTTGTCAATTGATTTTAAGATTTCCGTTGCCAACTCATTTGCTGACCTAGAAGTCTCGTTACCATTAAAGAACGGATAAACTTTAGGTACAATATAGAAGATACGTGGGTCAACGATGACTGGCTCAATTGATGCCATCGAATACTTTAGTAGTTGGTTCTTAATACGAGTCTTAGTCGTAGTGTTTAGGTTTACACCTGACTTAGAACGAACTGCTATGTAAACTTTACCGTAAATAGGGGGATTTAGTTTCTCACCACCATAAGCAGTTACAGCAGCTGCTTGAGGATATAAGTCAGAGACGATATAAGCATAATCGTCTTCTGTGACTGCTCTGTTCTGCGTTGAGAATGACCTAGGAGCACGGAATTTAACAGATAATGCACTTTCTCTGTCAGTGCCATCTTCCGAACTGTCTATAGTCCCTAGAGACATGCTGGCAGGGGATATGGGACGGTCTGCAGAGTCAATTGCTTGCCCAATAAAGGAGAATTTAGTGCATCCGTTAGCAGCTTCACCAGATGTTACAACATACTTGAGTATGATGAACTCATTATCGATTAATTTACGTCCTAAAACACCATCTCCAAAAACTACCTTGTATCTAAGGTCTTCAGTTTCCTCTAAAAAGTAGTTTCTAGAGGTGGATGTCAATTCTACAACGTTTGTAGATAAAGAATACTCGTCAACTTCTACTGATTGCTCTGTTGGTTTAACAGAAACGGTCAAAATCTCAGTATCTACGTTTTCTGCGGGTATAACGAAGTTCTGTTTCTGAGTATCATCAACAGTATAGTGATATGAAAGCAAGTTTCCCTGATAAACAATCATTTTAGAGAAAGTTGCAAGACCAGTATTCTGATCAACCGATGCTTGAGTATCTTTTAACAAGCAAAATGGAAATGTGTCCGTATTATTTCTAGAAATGAAGACATCACCCTTCTTAATCGTTACAGTATCAGGGTAAGTTTGTCCTCCAGGCAGTGTTGCACACTGTATTACCATTTGTATACACCCTCTTGCCGCTTTTATTGACCTAGGTGTATAATTTAATTGCTTTGCAATCCGAACAATGTTATCTCTTACGGTTGCAGATTCTAAAAACGCCTCATTCATCGCCATGTTAGCGTTAAATGCGGTGTAGTAAGTATTATATGCTAAAGTATCGATCAGATATGACGCAGAAGATCCCTCAAAATCATAATCTGTAAACTCAGTACGTGTACGCAAGTAAGATTTGATCGATTCCTTGATCTCAAAGAAATCTAGCGAGGTTAATTCTGATGGAATCGCAGGCATTTTAGGTTCTTTCTAATAGGAACTCGATATTCTGGACTTGTGATTGACCTACTATTTTATACTCAACAGAAACGTCAACGTCATTAGTAATTGATGAGCTCTCTGGAGAACTCACTACTACTGAAACAGTCTCGACACGAGGTTCCAGTCTTTCTATAGTATTTCTAATTTCATCCCGAAGATCCTCTTGTAGGAACACATCAAACGGTTCGAATAACATTTGAGTAACCCTAGATCCAATTTCATTTTGGAAAGGTCTCTCACCGAAATTTGTAAGCACTAGGTTTCGAACGGACTGTTTTATGGCATTGTCATTACTGACAGAACTAAAATCCTTAGTGTTTGGGTTCGCTTTAAATGAAATAGCGAAATCCTTAAACGCTCTTGAGAAAAATTTCTCTGATCTAAACCTATAGGCAGGCATTATTCGTGGTTATTACTCACTTTATCTTTTATTTATCACACTTTGTAGAAAGTATACTTTAAGAACAGTTCTTCACCCTTCTTAATTGCTCTAATAGTTCTCATATGGTATATCTTTCCCCAATCTTCTTCCTCATAAACCTTGATACAATTGGGTTCTTCACTGTGATTCACAAAACCACCCAAAGGTGTCCTCATAATCTCTTCATCTACTACAACATGTGATATACCAAGATACACATCATCTGGTATATCTTGTGTAGCAAATAAGCCCTGTCCTGCGACAGAGCTATCTTTCACATGTAAACAATTAGGCAGTGCCTTGTACATTATCTACCCTGCCCTCTGTACTTCTTTCTAGCACCATTTCTAGAAGTAGCAGCATACTTTGTGTTCTTACTAGTACCTTGTCTAGTCATTTTCGGTGTGGATGGTACATAACTACCAGTTCCCCATGCACCTGCTGTTGCTTTTGCCATAATAATCTCTAACTTTTAAGATGATAACACATTTGGACTTCCATACGCAACTACGGATGAACAAGGATAACTAAATCCTGGGAATCCGATTCCCAATGGATCCAAAATTCTACCTATTGGTAGCTTGGTACAGTATGTAGCGAAGGTAGTGGCCCATAAGAACCTCATATGACCTATACCCATATCCTCAATCGTCAATACTGAGCAGGGAATGGGTGTTGGGATAGGGCACATTGCCTTTCCACAAGGACACATGTATATGACTATGTTAGTACACGGTGATGGATGGTTAATAAACATATCACCAAAGGTCAAAGTCGGTAGAAAGTTTGTTAGTACCGTTGCTTTGAGTGGACTTAATGTCCCAGTGAGTATCATTGGGAAAGGTGGCCACCAGCAAGTGAACTCCTTTATCCTAATCGTGTAAGGAATTGGTGGAGTTCCACATGCCTGTACACTATGTACAGTAGATGGGATGCATATACCATGCCCTGAACACGGCAAGCCCGTGTAAGGTGCGACTGGTAGTAACATTCCATAAGCCATTATTCAGCATGCTCCAAGTTAGTTTCAGGTATTTTAAAGTTAGGATCGTATTCGGGTCGATCTGGATCAGAAGGATCCCATGATACCTTCGCAATTCGCTCTTTCCCTTTAAGTAATTTAGGAGGATTGACAATAGAAGTCATTTGACCGAAGACTAGATCACATTCAGTGAAGTAAGGGTTACCTACATTACGTACTGTATCACCAAATACTATAGTTGCACCAGTATTATAATTTTTAACGTCCATAGTACCATTAACAGGTCCTAGAATAACCTCAAATTCACTACAAAGTCTAGGATTTACAGCAATTGCTGCGTCAGATACAAAATCGAGTGCTAAATGTCCTGCACAAGGAGGAGTGGCAATGTATCCAACGTCCCAGTACCCTCCTGTGGCGGTCTTATCGGTGCCTGGAGGAGGTTCGGATGGATTGTACCCACAGAATGCATCTAACGGTCCTATGGTGTTCTGAGTGGTTCTGAGATAAGTGTCCCAACACTCGTTAGGAGGGGTCATTGTACCTGCAGCAGGCATTGCTACAGTTATATCTGTATAACTCCATTGTCGTACATCAAGTTCTTGCCCAGTTTCAGGATCTTCCTCATGAGCAATCCATGTATATGAAGTTCCTGGTGAATGATTTGTAAGATTATCTCCTAACCAAACTTTAAACTGTTCATATTCCGAAAATCCTTGCCTATTCCAGTCATAAGTGTTCTCATCACTACCCACAGGAACGAAAATTATGTCCGCTTGGTTGTTTGAGTCCCTATAACAACGTCCTTCTATGCTACCACGTTTGCATGGCCAACATTTTTGGTCACTAGAACCGCCTGGAGGGGTCTTTCTGGTCTCTGTAAGTTTAGGTTCGGGCAAATTCCTAAGGAAATTCATAAATTCTTGCCCCTGAGCACCAGTTGTATGTCCCTCAGTGACCATTGATACTCTAAAACTGGCATTATCCGACTTAGAAGCACAGTACTTGTGTACCATATACCCAAATGCTCGGTTATCACCATCATCATTGGTCTTAATATACGGACAAGGTATGTCGTAGAACCTAGTTGCAGAGTAAAATTTAGGTTGTCCTATCTTAACACACTTTTGTCCACCATTAAATCCATACAAACCACCAACTTGATCTGCTGTTCCGTCCCCATCTCTAGATGCAGCTAGCAATGTAGGGTATTGATTGTCCATAAACTCAGCAAATTCATCACTTCCCTCAATCATTCCTTGCACATCTTCGACTGTAAACAGTGCATCCTCAATAACTTTAGGAAATTCTATGTTAATACACCCTGCAGGGAGGTTATTACACAGAGCAGTTTCCTCTTCTCTGTCTATATCGTTCATTCTTAAGTACCCAACAGGGTATTGAGCAGTGAATCCGTTCATTAAAGTGTTAAGTCCACCGATAACACCGATGTCCATAACGTCCATTTCCTCATCATTAGCAGTAGTACTCTTCTTAAGTTCCTGCTTAAGACCTTTTGGGTGCCTAATTGCTGTCTTATAATCTTCTACTTGCGGTTGTGTGTTAGGACCTCTGATCTTATAGGTCTCTGTTTCCACGTCAACGATATAAATTTGAGGTTTATTGTCGGGATCGAAGTCATATCCTGACCCTCTGTCGGTAATTAGTATCTCTTCTATGGTTCCATTGTCGTCTAGTTTGGTGATTTGTAACTTTGCTTTCCTAAATTCTGTCTTTCCTTTACCCTCACCAGTCTGACGACGTAGTTTTTTCTTCTCTACACTTATTGTTTGGTCAGTACCTGAGAGCTGAACATCACTATTCTCCGAATAAGGCATCAATCTTTCTCTTTCTTGATACGTTTCTTCGTTCTTTTCGTTTGCTATAGCGGATTGCTTCTCCTTAATGTCCTTCATCATGAAGTTATTCTTGTCACCACGTGGGTTATACACGGGATCTTCAGGTGCTTCTAGTGTTTGACCACTCCAACCACCCATACCATGTAGTGTTTTACGTGATAAATCGTTAGCACCTAGTTCAGTTAGCACTGCAGGCTGCTCAATATCGATCTTAGGCTTGATATATCCGAAGCCACCATTGATAATATCGATAGATGCGACCTGTCCTTTGTTGTTTATGTTCGCAACTATCTCTGCTTTGTCCAAAGTACGGGTAGCGATTAGTTGTTCTGGGTCAATTTCTACCTGATAGTACTGAATTTTCTTCGGAAATTCGTATACACCAGCAAAGCCCGCCTTATCTGGTATACCAAAGCCCGCAAGAACTACGATAGCACCATTATCTGTAGAGGTAAATGCCTGATTATAACTAAAAGCATTGCCTTCACCACTCAATTCCATGTATCCTACCTTGAGTTCATCACCAAAATAGCGCAATTGAGTAATATCCCACCCGTTGATCTTTTCACCGATGTAAAAGGAACCTGATGTAGTAGTATATCTGAAGAGAATCCTACGGGATTCTGTATCAAAAACGTTATAAGACTCATTAATATTCTCTGATGCCATATCAGACAGTACTAATTTGGTTTTCATAGTCTCCCATGAGTCCTCTCGGATCTCATAGAACCTACTATACTCTATAGGTACAGGTACACAAGACGGACATCCTTCAGCATCAGTTGAGTTAGGACAACATGCTGCATCACTTAACGAAAAATTGATACCAAAAATTGGTCCGTTCCATGGGTATGACGTATCATACAGATAGTAAACGAACTGTGAGTCATATGAAGTCTCAAAAGATAGGTATCTAGGAAGTGCTGCCTTGACTGCACCATTCCTACCATAGAACCATTCGAACAATGCATCCGTAGTATTAACACCTGCTACATTAGCAGGGTTACCCCAACCTTGTATCGCAGGTACTCCATTCTGTTCACGAAGATACTTTAATAGTGTCCATTCATTATTCCACTGATACCAGTCCGACCTATTGACATTACATTCTCCTGTGGGACCAATAGCAGCAATATCTCTCATGAGTTTCTTTGCTGCTGTAGATCTGTCTAATGAAAAGACATACCCTATTATCCCAATGTAAGTATAATTCTGATCTCGTGGATC
>Ga0066836_10002334_pt1 | contig 10154 bp, 9 predicted proteins | sample ETNtaG_18_FD_71568 | JGI IMG/M metagenome (GOLD analysis project Ga0066836, IMG submission 71568) | Marine microbial and viral communities from oxygen minimum zone, Eastern Pacific Ocean - ETNP201302SV91 | ecosystem: Environmental > Aquatic > Marine > Oceanic | place: Pacific Ocean: Eastern...
TAGGATTAATTCCTTATGAGCAGCTTCCTGTTTTATATAGTTTTGTTGATATATACTTAGAACCTGGCATTGGTAGATCAATGTCGCTATCAAATAAAGAAGCTATGTCATGTGGAACGCCGGTGATTGCCGGACAGGATGCATTTGAAGAAATCAATAATGGATATAATGGATTTTTGATAGATTCTTCATCAAAAAAGGAATTAGTAGATAAGGTTTGTATTATTTATAATAGTTATAATAATTCTAATAATTCTTATTCAGAAAATGCATTAAATTCTATAACGAAAAAATTTACATGGAAGGCAGTAACCAAAAAAATATGTCATCAAATAGAAAATTTATAAACCAAATAGAGCCATTTATTGATAAAACAGAGCTAGAATACTTAACAAAAGTAGTAGAATCTACTTTTGTTACTGAGCATAACTTAACTAAAGAGTTTGAACAGCTGTTTAAAGAATATACCGGAGCAAAGCATGTGATTGCTTATACTAATGGTACATTAGCTTTATATGCGATACTAAAATCATTAAATATTGGACCTGGAGACGAAGTTATAGTTCCAGATTTAACCTTTATTGCTACAGCAAATGCTGTGATTCTTGCAGGAGCTACACCTATTCTTTGTGACATTGAAACAGAAAATTTTGGTTTAGATTTAGTCCATGCTAAAGAATTAATTTCAGAAAATACTAAGGCAATTATTCCAGTGCATCTTTATGGTCTTTCTTGCAAAATTGATCAAATAAGGACTTTCACTAATAAAAATAACTTATTTTTAATAGAGGACGCAGCTCAAGGGGTTGGAGTCCGTTATAAATGCATTGAAGAATATGAATCAGATAAAAAATTCCAACATGTAGGTACATTCGGAGTAGCAGGTATACTCTCTTTTTATGGAAATAAAACGATGACTTGCGGTGAAGGAGGGCTTATCCTTACAGATGATGATGAGATTGCTAAAAAATGTTATCGACTTAAAAACCACGGTAGAGACGTTAAAGGAATTTTTACTCATGAACATATTGGGTTTAATTTTTCATTTACTGAAATGCAAGCTGCCGTAGGTGTAGCTCAATTTAAAAAATTAGATAAAATTATTAGCAAGAAAGCTCAATTCCATAAAAAATATTATGAAGGATTAAAAGATATTAGTCAAATACAATTAATGGATGTACCGAGAAATGTTCAACCGGTACATTGGTTTACAAATATATTTGTAGATAATGTAGATAATTTAGCTAATTTTTTAAAAGAAAAAGGCATTGGTACGAGAAGATTTTTCTATCCTTTGCATTTACAGCCATGCTATAAGGAATTTAGTCAAGATTTAAGCTCAAAAAATTTTAAAAATAGTATTAAATCTTATAATACTGCATTATCTTTGCCTTCTTTATATTCTTTATCTGAGGATGATCAAGAGTATATAATTAATACAATAAAAGAATATTATGAAAAATTATAAAATACCATTAGTCAATGATACTATATCAGATCAAGAACTTTTTGATCTTGCAGATTGGATTAAGACTATACCAAAGCTTACTAAAGGACCATTAAATAGTAAATTTGAAGAAATATGGTCAACATGGCTAAACACTAAACATTCAGTTTTTGTTAATTCCGGGTCTTCTGCAAATCTCTTAATGATTGATGCATTAAAAGAGTCTGGTCGATTAAAGTCAAAGAATATTATTGTGCCTGCTGTAAGTTGGTCCACCACAGTAACGCCTGTAATACAGCTTGGTTTAAACCCAATACTGTGTGATGCTGATCCAAAAAATTTAGGTCTTAATCTGGATCATTTAAAGGAGATACTATCCACGCAAGATATTGGCGCTATAGTAATTGTTCATGTTTTAGGAGTGCCTAACCATATGGTTGAAATTATGGAATTATGTGAAAAATATGATGTTATTCTTCTTGAAGACTGTTGCGAATCACATGGGTCTGAATATCAAGGTTCAAAAGTAGGAACTTTTGGATTGATGAGTACATTTTCATTTTTCTATGGACATCATATTTCGACTATTGAAGGTGGTATGATATCAACAAGCGATGAAGAAATAAATGAATTATTAATTTTAAAACGCGCACATGGTTGGGTTAGAGATTTACCGGAACCAGCACAAAAAAAATATACAGAAGAATTTGACACTTCCGATTTTGAATTATTATATAGTTTCTATACTACAGGTTACAATGTTCGCTCTAATGACATATCAGCTTTTTTAGGATTAAGTCAGATGAAAAATATTGACAAATATGGCAAGATTAGAAACAATAACTATAAATATTATAAAAAATTATTAAAAGATTTCTGGATTCAAGATTGTGATAATAGTTTTATATCTAACTTCTCGTATGGAATGTTATTTCAAGATAGAGATAAAGTTGCAGCTAAGCTAATGACTAATGGAATAGAATGTAGACCATTAATTTGTGGCTCTATAGGACGTCAACCATTTTGGATAAAGCTTTATGGTGAATGTTCTTTACCTATAGCAGATAGAGTGCATAAAGAAGGGCTATATTTACCCAACAATCCAAAGATGAGATTTTCAGATATTGATTTTATTGCTAATGTTTTAAATGAGTATAAAGAGGGGTAAAATGAAGAAAGCATTTATTAGTGGAATTACAGGACAAGACGGCTCTTATTTAGCAGAATTTCTTTTAGATAAAGGATATGAAGTTCATGGAATTTTAAGGAGATCAAGCTCATTCAATACAGGCCGTATTGATCACATTTTTGATCATGATAGACTTCATTTAAAATATGGAGATTTAGTCGATTCTAATAATATTAGTAATATAATATCTGCAGTTGATCCTGATGAAGTTTACAACCTAGGTGCTCAGTCCCATGTTAAAGTTTCATTTGAGATTCCTGAGTATTCTGCAGATGTGGATGCCTTAGGTACACTTAGATTGCTAGATGCTATTCGTCATAATGGTGGAAAAGCAAAGTTCTATCAAGCTTCTACTTCTGAATTATATGGATTGGTACAAGAAATTCCTCAAACAGAAAAAACTCCTTTTTACCCAAGAAGTCCATACGCAGCTGCAAAGCTATATGCATATTGGGCTACTATCAATTATCGAGAAGCATTTGATATGTTTGCATGTAATGGAATTTTATTTAATCATGAATCGGAAAGAAGAGGAGAAACATTTGTAACTAGAAAAATATCGATTGCAGTTTCAAAAATAATGCTGGGCTTACAAAAAACCTTATCATTAGGAAATTTAGATGCCTTGAGAGACTGGGGATATGCGCCTGAATATGTTGAAGCAATGTGGTTGATGTTACAAAATAAAACTCCAAAAGATTATGTAATTGCTACTAACGAACAACATTCTGTAAGAGAATTTATCGAAGAAGCATTCAATTATTTTGGAGAGTCCATTGAATGGAGCGGAGAAGGGATTAAAGAAAAAGGTATTTTAAAATCAAGCGGTAAAGTAGTAATCGAAATAAATGAAAAATATTTCCGACCTACAGAGGTAGAAACACTTTTAGGCGATGCTTCACTTGCAGAAAAAGATTTAGGGTGGAAGCCAAAAACTAAGTTTAAAGAATTAGTCCATATTATGGTTGATAGTGATTTTAAACACTTAAAACATGAACAAAGATAGTAAAATCTTTATTGCAGGTGCTAGGGGGATGGTTGGTTCCGCTATATTACGTGAGTTAGAAAATCTGTCTTTTACAAATATTTTAACCCCAACTAGTAAAGATCTTAATATCTTAAATCAGGCTGATGTAGAATCTTTCTTCTTAGAAAATAAGCCAGACTATGTGTTCAATGCAGCTGCAAAAGTTGGAGGTATTTATGCAAATGATTTCTACTCTGCAGATTTTATCTATGAAAATATTCAAATTCAAACCAACTTGATTCATTTTGCAATGAAAAATAAAGTAAAAAAATTCTTATTTATGGCAAGTTCATGCATTTATCCTAGACAAGCACCTCAGCCCATTAAGGAGAGTCATTTGTTGGCCGACTACCTAGAAGAAACAAATGAAGCTTATGCTATTGCAAAAATTAGTGGTATTAAAATGCTGGAACACTATAAGAAAGGACATAATTTTGATTCGATTAGCCTTATGCCTTGTAATCTATATGGATACAATGATAATTATAATTTAGAAACAAGCCATGTTTTTCCTGCATTAATTAGAAAATTTGTTGATGCAAAAATCAATAACTCTTCCTCTGTAGAGGTTTGGGGAACTGGTAAGGTATATAGAGAGTTTATGCATGTAGATGATGTCGCTAAAGCGGCAATATTTTTTATAAATAAAGATATAGATGAAAGTTTAATTAATATTGGTTGGGGAAAAGAAATTTCTATTATCGATTTAGTTGAGTTAATTAAAAAAAGAACTAATTTTAAAGGTGACATTGTTTGGAATGGTTCCAAAAAAGATGGTACTATACATAAAAGATTAGATGTAGATAAAATGTCAGGATATGGATTTAAGCCATCAATTGATCTAGTGCAGGGAATAGATACTACTATTGAATCATATTGCACCGAACAACTCAATAAATCATTTAAATCATTAATTAGGTGATTATTGGATTTCAAATGAATCAAAATAAAGATTTCATCGTAGGAAATATAGGTTTCAATGCAATTACCATTCCAAAGTTATTTTCTCAATTAACAGATAAAAAAAATGTTTCGAAAGGCTATATAACAGTTAGCGGTGCAAGCGGAGTTGTTGAATCATACTATTCAGAATTAGTAAAAAGAGCCCACAATGAATCGATGTTTACAGTACCAGATGGAATGCCAATAGTCTGGATAGGTAAAAGAAAAGGTTTTGATATAGAAAGATGCTATGGTCCAGAATTGATGGAATACTTTTTAAAGCAAAGCTCAAATCAGCCATATAAGCATTTTTTTTATGGAGGAAAACCAGGCATTGCATCTTTATTAAAAGATAAAATTTATGAATCGTTTGGCCAGGTAAATATTGTAGGAACATATACTCCTCCATTTCGCCCCCTGAACAATCAAGAAGAATTAGAGTTAATTAGTATTGTTAATCAAGTAAAGCCTGATTTCTTCTGGGTAGGAATTAGTTGTCCAAAGCAAGAAATATTCATGAATGAAATGATTCATAAGTTAAACGTACGTTATATGTTTGGTGTTGGTTATGCATTTGATGTATTAAGTGGTAAAGCGTCTAAAACACCCAAGTTTATCCAAAAAATAGGTATGGAATGGTTCTTTAGAATGGTTAAAGATCCATTAAGATTATCCAAAAGATATTTATATATCGTACCAGTTTTTATTTTTATTCATCTTAAGAACATGATTATAAAAAAGAAATAATGTATTCAGATAAAAATACATTAATAGTAGGTTGGAATAGTATTACTGAAAAATTTCTTTTGAATCGTTTAAATAATTCTAATAAATATTCAATTATTGACTTAGAGTCTAACTATAGAAAAAATGAAAAGTTTAAATACTTTTCAGAAAAAGAGATTGATAAAAAATCTAATCAGGATATAAAAAATATTTTTTATTTTTTTGAAAATTATAATCAAAAAAAACTCTTAAAAATTAGCGGTCTCTGTAGGAAAAAAAATCTCAACCTTTTTATTGGCTCAAATAAAAAGTCAATCAAAGAGAAGCATTTTTTAGATCTTAGAAATATCTCTAATATTTTTCTTAATCCAAGAATATATAGATCAATATCTCTAAGGGTCTTTGATATCATTTTTAGTTTTATCACTATTATTATGTTACTACCTGTTTTTATTATAGTATCAATACTTATAGCTATAGATGATGGTTTTCCAATTCTGTTTTTTCAAAAGAGAGTTGGTTTAAATAATAAAACTTTTTCTATATATAAATTTAGATCAATGTACAAAGATGTAAAAAAATATGGGACTTCTCCTTCAAAAATTAATGACAATCGTATTACAAAAATTGGAAAATTTATACGTAAAACTAGTATAGATGAGATACCACAATTTTTAAATGTGTTAAAAGGAGATATGTCTATAGTAGGACCAAGACCTGAAATGCCATTTATAGTTAAAGAGTATAATAGTTTTGAAAAATTGAGATTAAAAATAAAGCCAGGGATAACTGGAGCTTGGCAAGTAAGCCCTACCAGGAATGCACCAATCCATTATAATGTAGACTATGATTTATATCAAATTATGAATAATTCTTTAAGATATAATATTAAACAAATTTTGAAAACTTTGATTTGGGCGTCTAAGGGGCTATAGTATTAACGATTGACTGCTTTAATAATTCCTTCTGAAAATCTTAAAGACATATCTTTCACTGTATATTGATTCGCAGCTTCAATAGCATTTAAACTCATTTCATGAATTTTAGTTGGGTTTTTAAATAGTCGAATGATATGGTTAGAAAAATCATCTAAGTTATTTGCTGTTTTTACACCATTTATATTATTTTCAAAATAAGCTATTTCAGGACAATGATTTTTAAAATCAGATATAATAATTGGTAATCCTGCAGCAAAACCATCTAATATAGATAGACCGACATGAGAAGGAAGAGCCATTATATCTCCTCTTAGTAAAACCATAGATTTTTCTTTTCCATAAAGAGATCCAGTCATTTCAATCCAAGGTTTATCCTCAATTAATTTTCTAATATTATTTTTTTCAGGGCCATCTCCGATAATAATCAATTTTATATTATGAATTTTTTTACGTGCCATTGCGCAACCCTCAATAATAAAAGGGATTTTTTTATTTCTATATAATCTTGAGCAAAAAATTATCGTTGAAAACTCGTCACTTTTTATCTTATTTGTTAATCTTTCTTTTTTAATATGTTCAGTATTAATGCTATTATTGACAATTGTAATTTTGTTATTTGGAATATTTAACTCTTTAAGTATTGATTTTGTATGATTTGTATATCCAAACCAATAATCTGATTTATTAGTAAGAAATCTTTTAATTTTACTGCTTAAGAACCCACTTTTTTGATGTAATGTTTTTCCATGCCCCCAATAAGCAAACTTTGTATAATCTTTCTTTAAATATCTTTGGAAAAGTATAAAAATATTTAATAAAGAAGTATTTGCTTGCTCAATAATAATAAGATCATAATTTTTAATCTCTTTGGTAAGGTTTTGCCAGTAAAATCTTTTGCCAAAATAATAGTTTTTGATTTTTTTACTACAATTCACTTGATTTAAACCATCTCTAAATTCTTCTTCTTTCAAAGGTTCGCCAGCAAAAACTGTAAGAGAAATATTCTCATTAAGTAATAAATTCTCTAGTTGATTGTAGAATTCTATTCTATAGTTAGTTATTACTCTTTGAATTATAGCAACTTTTTTCATACTGTCATATTTTATGAAAAAAAAGTCTTTATGTTCATGGAAAATTCATAATATTATTTTAAATTTATTTAAATAGAAAATAAGGAATTATCATAGTGAAAATAGGTATCGTTGGTTTTGGTTTTGTAGGCACTGCAGTGTATGAATTTTTTAAAGATTTAGTAGATGTTAAAGTTTATGATTTATATAAAAAAGATATATCAGTTGAATCTTTAAATGATCTATTAGATGATAGAATTCTATTTGTATGCCTACCGACACCCATGAAAAAATCAGGAGAATGTGACACTTCTATCATTTCATCTGTTTTAGATAATTTAAATAATCTTAGTTGTAATAAAAATACGTCTATTGTTATCAAGTCTACGATACCACCTGGAAGCACAGAACTATTTATTAATACTTACCAAAATTTAAGAATTTGTTTTAATCCAGAATTTTTAACGGAAGCAAATTTTGTGGATGATTTTAAAAATCAAGATAGGGTAATTCTCGGTACTCATGAAAAAGATTATTTCGAAAACCTAAAGTCTTTATATAGATTAGGTTTCCCAAATATCAATATTATTCATACAAAACCTATTGAGGCAGAAATGGTTAAATATGTTGCTAATACATTTCTTGCAACCAAAGTATCTTTTGCAAATGAAATTTATAATATTTGCAACTTCCTACAGATAGATTATGATACAGTTGTTGATATCGCTAGAATTGATAGTAGGCTGGGAGATAGTCATTGGCAAGTACCAGGGCCCGATGGAAAAAGAGGATTTGGTGGTAGTTGTTTTCCAAAAGATATTAACGCATTAATATCTTTTTGTAAAACTAATAATATTGAACTCAATACAATTTCTTCTGCATGGGACACTAATCTAAAAGTAAGGCCAGAGCAAGATTGGAAAGAATTAAAAGGTAGAGCTGTGTCTGAATCTGAATCATAATGCAAATTATCATTCCAATGTCAGGATTTGGTGAGCGATTTAGAAAAGCAGGTTATACAATACCTAAACCGCTAATTGAAGTAGAAGGTAAGCCTATTATTGCTCATGTGATTGACATGTTTCCAGGAGAAAAGAATTTTCTATTTATATGCAATGAAGATCATCTTAATAATCCAGATTATAGGATGAGAGAAATTCTTGATATATACTGTCCTTCTGGTAAAATTTTATCTATTCCTAGTCATAGCTTAGGACCAGTACATGCTGTTTTACAGGCAAAAAACCTAATTGATTTTGAAGAAGAAGTCATCATTAATTATTGTGACTTCACATGCTATTGGGATTGGAAACATTTTAAAAAATTTGTATTAAGAAATAAATGTGATGGGTGTATTCCAGCATATAAAGGGTTCCATCCACATTCTTTAGGAAGCACAAATTATGCATATATTAAAGAAGATTTAGGCGCAGTAACAGATATTCAAGAAAAAAAACCATATACTAGTAACCGAATGGAAGAGTACGCATCTAGTGGTACCTATTATTTTTCATCAGGAAAGATTATGTGCAATGCTCTTGAATATGTTTTAGTAGAGGAGCTTAAAACAGGATCTGAGTATTATGTAAGCTTAGCATATCACTATTTATTTGAAAAAAATATATTAGTTAATGTATATCCTTTGCAGCATTTTATGCAATGGGGAACACCTGAAGATGTGAATGAGTATACTATCTGGTCAGATACATTTAAAGAGCTCCAAACAAAAACAGATTTACAAGATACACACCCAAAAGGCTCTGTAATTATTCCTATGGCTGGATTAGGACAAAGATTTATAGATGAAGGATATTCCATGACAAAACCTCTTATTCCAGTATCTGGAGATCCAATGGTTATTAAAGCCGTAAATGATTTACCTAACGCAAAAAACTATTCCTTTGTTTTGAGATCAGATACTACTGATTATAATTCTATTGTAAAGAGAATTAAAAAAGAATTTCCAAATGCTATGGTAAAAACCATTAGCGAGACCACTGATGGGCAAGCTTCTACAACTATATTAGGATTTGAAGAGATAAAAAATACTATAGGAACTGTACCTGGCCCTATTACAGTGGGTGCATGTGATAGTGGCGCTATATACAACGAAAAAACGTTCTCAGGATTAGTTAACGATCAGAGCATTGATATAATTGTTTGGGGTTATAGAGGAAATGTAAATGCCATTAGAAGACCCGAAATGTTTGGATGGATTGATGAAAATAACAATATCATTAATAATATTTCAGTTAAGACGCCCCTAGAAAACCCAAATCATGATCCAATAGTCACTGGAACGTTCACTTTTAAAAATATGAATATTTTTTCTAGTTGCATGGAAAGTTTGTTCAATAGAGATGGTAAAATAAATGGAGAATTTTATCTTGATTCATGTATTAATGATGCTCTTAATCTGGGATATAAATGTGTATTATTTGAAATAGATCATTATATATCATGGGGTACGCCAAATGATTTAATGACGTATGAGTATTGGCAGTCATGTTTTCATAAATGGCCAGGACACGCATATACACTAGAAAAAGATAAAAATGTTAGTAAAGATGCTGCAAAGTTTTTAGACAAGAAGTACAAAATTTTTAATATGCATGTTAAGTAGATATCTAAATAGTAAATCTAATTTTATAAGGTTTGCACTAGTTGGTATAGTTTCAAGCTCAGTTAATTTTTTTATTTATTTATTTTTTATAATTGTAGTCAATCTTGAAGTATTTTTATCATCAATCATAGGATATTCATTCGGACTTATAATTTCTTATCATTTTGGAAGAACGTGGGTCTTTAACACTTT
>Ga0066836_10002336_pt1 | contig 10152 bp, 11 predicted proteins | sample ETNtaG_18_FD_71568 | JGI IMG/M metagenome (GOLD analysis project Ga0066836, IMG submission 71568) | Marine microbial and viral communities from oxygen minimum zone, Eastern Pacific Ocean - ETNP201302SV91 | ecosystem: Environmental > Aquatic > Marine > Oceanic | place: Pacific Ocean: Eastern...
CTCAAATGCTTTTTCACAAGATATTTTAGTAGAATGGCAAAATAAAACAAAGTCAGATATTAGTAATAGTAGTCCTACTTTAGAAATCAAAAGAATTTTTAAATCTGAAAGTATAGAAAGAAAATTAGAAGAAGTTTGTGATTCTTATCTTGATGATGAAAAGGATTCTTTTTCTAAAGAACAAGCAGAAAAAATATTAGATATTATTTTATCAACAATTGGCGCATCTAAAAGATTTGTTCTTAAAGCTTGTCAAAATACATCTAATGCTTTTGCAACAACAAAAAATGGGATTAGATATATTATTTATGATAAGAGTTTTATGAATGAAATAGATTCCAATACAAATTATTGGTTTAATATGTGGGTGCTTGCACATGAGGTTGGTCATCATATTAATGGACATGTTTTAGCTCCTGACATATCTATTCAGGATAGAAGATGGGAAGAATTAGAAGCTGATAAATTTGCTGGTTTTGTTTTAGCTAAACTAGGTGCAACTCTTTCTCAAGCTTCCTTACCTCTTGATAAACTTAAACATCCACAAGAAGGAAATCTAAAATCTAAATATCCATCTAAGTCTAAAAGATTGGATGCTGTTAAGCAAGGATTTAACAATGCAATTGGTATACCAACATTTTATAAAAAAACTTTATTTAATACGGCAGAGGAACATTTTTATAGTGGATATCAAAAAGGTATTTACAAAGATTATTATGGAGCTATTTCAGATTATACAAAAGCTATAGAGCTTAATCCAGATTATGCTATGGCATTTTATAATAGGGGAGTTATTAAAAATGAATTAAAGGACTATGAAAGATCTATTCAAGATTATAACTCAGCGATTGAGCTTAATCCTAATTATTCTATGGCTTATTATAATAGAGGTCTTATAAAAGATAATCTGGGCAATCAATCTGGAGCTTTAGCTGACTATACAAAAGCAATTGAGATTTATCCTGAAGATCCAATAGCTTTTTATAATCGAGGAATTATTTATAAAAATAAAGAAAGATATTATAAGGCTATTGCAGACTATACAGATGCAATACAACTTAATCCTAATTATGCTGAAGCCTATCACAATAGAGGTGTCATAAAAAATATATTAAAAAATTATAAAGGTGCGATTGAAGATTATAATAAATCTATAAGGTTCGACTCTAATATAATTGCATTTAATAATAGAGGGATTTCAAAAAATAATATGGAAGATTATTATGGTGCAATTTTAGATTATAACAAAGCTATTGAAATGGATTCGGTTTATGCAGATGCTTATGCAAATAGAGGAATTTCAAAATACTATATAGAAAATAAAAAAGATGCTTGTAATGATTGGAGAAAAGCTATTGCATTAGGTTTTAATAGCGCCAAACAATGGGTTATAGATCAATGTAATTAGAGGATAAAAATTTAACTGATTAAATGTAATATCCTAGAAATAATATATACAAGTAATCCGTATAATGTAGTTGTAGATGCTACTTTTAAACCACCTGCAAGGATTTCTTGAGAAACGTTACCCATACTCTCAATAGCTGCAAATGCATCATAAAGACCAATCAATGTACCAAAAATTCCTATTGTGAGAGATAAATTTCCATAAGTTATTATATTATCATCATAGACCCAGTATGAGTAAATGACACCTAATAATCCAATGCTAATTAAGGACATAAATAGTATTCCGCCTTGTAAGAAAATTTCTATCATAATTATATTTTTTTCATAGTTATTTGATTTATTTTTTACAATATAAATAAATTAGGTCTCAAATAATTGTCAGAATTATTTATTTTTAGAAAGAAAATTATAATTTATACTCATATAAAATATTTCAAATTACGAATATGAAAACATTTCTTAATATTTTATTTTTTATGCTATTATTTTTTATCTCTTGCAAAAATGATGACAATAATTATTCAATTGATTCTGATAATGATGAAATAGCTGATGAAAATGATCTTTGCTCAAATACTCCAGCTGGATTCATAGTGGATGAAAGTGGGTGTAGAATAAAAAATTTATATGATGAAAATTATTTTTTAATCTGGAACGATGAGTTTTCATATGAGGGCTCTCCTGATTCTTCCAAATGGCATCATCAAATTATTCCTCCAAATAATGGTAGCTGGTGGAATGATGAAAAACAGCATTATACTAATAGCATAAAAAATTCTTATGTGAGCGATGGAACAATGAAAATAAAATCAATTAAAGAAATCTATAATGTAGATGGCTCAATAAAAAACTATACTTCTGCAAGACTAAATTCTAAATTTTCTTTTCAATATGGCAGAATTGATGTTAAAGCAAAATTACCATCTTCTCTTGGCACATGGCCTGCTATATGGACTCTTGGAACTAATATAAATGAGATTGGAAATTATTTTGGTAATACTGCAGGAAATATAGGTTGGCCCAAATGCGGTGAAATTGATATAATGGAACAAAATGGTTGGGATAAGACAGAGTTAATAGGTCATTTCCATTGGGGAAATACAAACACTGGTGAATATGAAAATTATGGCTCAAAAACATTTATAGAAAATTCAATTGGTGAATTTCATATTTATTCATTAGAATGGACAAAAGACCATCTTAAAGTTTTACTTGATAATAAACCCTTTGTAATTATGGATAATAGTGCTTCAATACCTTATGATAACCCTCATTATATTTTGCTTAATATAGCTATAGGAGGAAATCTAGGAGGTTCTATTGCAGAGAATTTTTCTAGCGATATAATGGAAGTTGATTATGTAAGAGTATATAAGAAATAATAATGTTAAAACGCTAAAAAAATGGCTGTGTATTTTAATTATCAAAGTTTATGAGATTAAATAAATTTCTTAGTGAAAGAGGATTTTACTCTAGAAGAGCTGTAGATAAATTAATAAAAGATAATAGAATTACTATCAATGGAAAAAAAGTAAGATTGGGTCAAAAGATTTCAATAGAAGATGAAATTAAAGTTGATGGTCAAATAATCAATAAAGCTAAAAAAAAGAAAAAACTTATTTATTTAATGTTTAATAAACCTATTGGAATTGAATGTACAACAGATACAAATACAAAAAATAATATAATTGATTTTATAGGGTATCCGAAAAGGATTTTTCCTATTGGAAGACTAGATAAAGACAGTGAAGGGTTAATTCTATTAACAAATGATGGTGATATAGTTAACAAAATATTAAGATCTGAAAATAATAATGAAAAAGAATATGAGGTTCAAGTAAATAAAAAAATCACCTCGGATTTTTTAAATCAAATGAGAAGAGGAGTTAAATTGAAAAATACTACTACAAAAAAATGTAAAATAGAAAAATTAAATAATTACTCATTTAAAATTATTTTAACTCAAGGGTTAAATAGACAAATTAGAAAAATGTGTCTGCAATATGATTATAGAGTAAAATTCTTAAAAAGAATAAGAATAATAAATATCTCTTTGGGTAAATTAGGATTAGGCAAGTTTAGAAAGTTAACTCAAATAGAATTAGAAGGTTTAATCACACAAATCAATTAAGATACAATTAACCAAAAGGCATCAAACATATTCAAGATTTATTACATAAATATGAAAAAGAGAATTGTTGATTTTATCACTCTTTTAATTAAAGATAAAATTCATCTTTTAAAATTGGAGTTAGATTCAATTAATAGAGAAAAAAATAATCTTAATAAGAGCAGTGCTGGAGATAAGTTTGAGACAAGCAGAGCTTTAATGCAAACAGAATATGATAAAATTCACAATCAATTATTAATGTTTAAGAATCAGCTAAGAGCAATTGAATCCATAAGTCTTTCAGATAAAAAAAATAAAGTAGAAGTTGGAAGTGTTATTAAAACTAATAAATCATTTTATTTTATTGGTATAGGTCTAGGTAAACAAATTATTGATAATAATGATATTTATATAATTTCTTTATCATCTCCAATTGGAAAATTATTAAATAATAAAAAAAAAGGTGATAAAATAGTATTTAATAATAATGAAGAATTAATAAAGGATATTTATTAATAACAAATTTTAAACGACTTACATTTCATCAGTCTTAAAGCCAACCATCAGAATTCCTTCCGGTGGTTGCTCAGAAAGTTCTCTTCTAATATCCTTGAATTATACAATCATAAACACCTGTTCTTTGTAATTCTAGATTAGAAAGGTCAAAAATTACTTTTTCGACATATCCATCAACAAATAAATATGGATTTGTAGATCCTTTTAAACACTGGGGCTTATTAAACTCTTTATCACTATCTATTCTCATATAAAATTCAATTTTAGAGTTCACTATTTTCAATCCACCATAGGTGAATCCATAAAAAACATATTTCTGGTTTTTTAAATCAAAAACATTAAATCCAAATCCTGGATCTACACTCATTTCTCTATCTAAAAGAATCATAAAATTCTTAACCACCCCTCCAAAATCAAAATTTGAAATTGATTCTCCTATATATTTAACTGACATATCATCTTTTGAGATTGCCATTATCTGTGAACCCATAATATCAGCGTAGTCAGGTCCCATAATGTTACTCCAAGGAGTAGTTATTATTTTATATGAATTATAGTCATATATTGTACTTTTTCCTTCATATGATGTATACGAATCAGTTCCTGGAAACTTATTTACATCCTTTTTTGCTCCTTCTTTAGGAGCTTCAACTGGTTTTTCTTCTGCATCCTTATCAAACTCCTCTATTATTAATTCAAATAATGTTAAAAACTTATCTGATGTGCCATCATAATCCCTTCGAATCCAGAACAAAGTTTCAAAAGGTATTTCAAGGTTAGAAGTTTTAATTTCTTGAACAAGTAAGTTATGATCATACCTATTTTTAATTTTTTCAAGAAAATTTTTATTAGAATCATTACTAAAATAAACTGAAATTCTATTTTGCATTAATTCTTTAAGCTGACCTTTAAAATGCGAATCATAAAAAGGTTGAATAATTTTTTTTGAAATTGGTGACAAGGACTTGAAGCTTCCAATTGCTTTTTCTAAAAACAAAGGATTATAGTGTCCAAAATCATTTGATGAAGGATTTAAATTTTCCTTATGTGGACCAGAATTAAAAACAGATGATCCAAAAGCTCTTTCAAGTAAATATATTATTGGATTATTTTGCAAGTATCCCCACCAAGAGCCTTTGAAAAAAGAGGGTGAGTGATCTCCCATAATCCAAGGTTTTTCTTTGAAAAACCCAAACCGATCAATGGTACTTTCACTATCAATTATTATTAATTTTTCAAAAGCTTCAAAATCTTTCAAATCATCTTCAAATTTCTGTCCAAAAGAAACCAGTGGGATAAAGTATAAAAGAAAGAATAATTTTTTCATTACTACAATTACATTTAAAAGATCAATCTTTTTTTATAATAACACCATCAGCAAGAAATGTTAATGAAACTTCTGGATTATTTATTTTATTTATTTCCTCTTGTGGTTTGCCTGCATCTTCAGCATAATGTCTAAGCAGAGCAACACCTAATGTATCAACTTTAAGCTTGCCATTAATAATAGTTTTATTTCCTGTCACTCCATCAGTAGGTACAAAAAACCCATAATCTTTAAACCTAACAAGAATTGTATCTTCATCTGCTTTCACCTTCATCCAGCATCCTTTCATAGGACAAGTTGATAATACTTCACCTTCTATTTTAATTTTGTTTTCAGGGTTATTTAAAAAATCTAGTTTGTTTGAAGAATAATCTTTAATATCTAAAACAGAAAACTCTTCACCATAATAATTTCCTTTGCTCTGAGAATTAGCAATATTTAAGTTTACAATTAATATAGTTACTATATAAAATAAGATTTTTTTCATTCCTCAGTGTTAATTAATTTATAGTCATATAATTGAGTTGCAACTAAAATGTCGCTATTATATTCTCTAATTGAATGAATTAAACCATCTTTCATTTTAAATACCCAAACATATTTGTTGTCATATTCACCATTTTTACCAACAGCATCACCTTCTTGAATTATTGCAACTCCATTATCATCTGAAATAGCGTCTACTGTTTTTAAAACTATACCATTTGGAAGAATTTCTGGAATAATATTTTTGAAATAGTCATCAAATAAATTTTCTCTATTCCAAATTTTTCCACCTTGTTCTATAATTCCCATCCAAGCAAATGTAAAATCTTTGTGAAGTAAACTTTGTGCTTTCTCTGGATTAGCAATTATATTATCTAGAAATGACTGGGCCATTTCTAGATTATTTTCACTTAGAGAATTTTCTTTAGGCGCATTACAAGAGAAGACAAAAATAGGAATTAAAATTCCAAAATATTTTATCATATTTTAAAGTGTCTTCAATTATTTATTTGTATTGTGCTTTAATACACTAGATACTAAGGTTATTTCATTTACTGGAACACCAGCACGTTCGGCGTGTTCTTTAACAACATCTTCTGAGTCAGCGTTATAGACACAAAAAACATTATTTCCAGCAACATAGCTTTGTTCTTGTTCTATATTTTTTCCTTCATTTCTCATTTCAACTAAAACTGATTCAGAACCTTGACCTATTTCATCTAATTTTTCGCTAGGTATTTGCGAAGCACCTTCAATTTCTCTTTTGATTAAATATTTATTCATTTTTTAATTTGTTTTGATTATCAATATTAAAAATAACAATAAAAATTATTACAATGTAATTGTATGATTGAAAATTAATTAATTAAAAGACCTTAATGGGTTTATAGAAAAAAATATTTTCAATGCCAGTGTTTACATATTTAATTTTAATCTGTAAACTTTAGGATTATTAACAAAACCTGTCACGTAAAGGTATTCTTCCTTATCGTCAAATGCACAGTTAGTGATAGTTCCAAAATCAATTTTACCCTGCAGTTTGCCTTCCGGTGAAATAATCAAAAGACCACCAGGACCTGAAGTAAATATATTTCCAGATGAGTGTACTTTCAATCCATCAAAATTTCCTTCATCCTCTTGTGGTAATTCCGCTCCATCAAAAAAAGTAGTCATTTCCATACTTTCAAGGTTTATTTTTAATATTTTTCTATTTCCATCAATGAACGCCATTTTATTAACATATAAAGATTTCTCATCGGGAGATAGTGCAATGCCATTAGGCAAATCAATTTGATCGGTTATGAGTGATAATGCCTTTGTATTTACATTGAATTTATACACACCGTTAAAGTCAAGATCCTTTAAATCAGATTCTACAAATTGAAAAGTTTCAAGATTAAAAAATCCGAAAGATGGATCAGTGAAATATATGTCCCCATTACTAGCATAAGTAAGGTCATTTGGGCTATTGAATTTGCCTCCTTCATAGTTATCTATAAGTGTCGTAAAATTTGGTGAGCTAGAAGAAGTATTTTCTATTTTTGCTAATCTTCTATCTCCATGCTGACAGACGATTATATCCCCATTCTTATCGATTAACAAACCATTACCACCCAATAGGCCTAGGTTAACATTTGGAGCATAACCAGTATTTCCACTTGGCGATATATATTCTTTTGTCCCTTCTTCCTCATTCCACTTGTAAAGTTTATTTCCCATGACATCAGTAAAAAGTAATGAGTTTGAAGCTTTGTCCCAGACAGGACCTTCAGGAAGAGAAATAGAATCCGCAAGTTCTTCAATCTCTGAATAGATATTAATTATTTCTAAAATAGATTCATCAAAGACTTCAATCTTTGCATTTGGATTTTTTTCAGGTGAAGAACAGGCTATTATAAATATTGACAAAATGGTAAAAAATAAATTTTTCATGTGTAAGGGTTTAATTGTTAATAAGTAAAGGTCTAATTCTTATTAATTTAATGTTTTTTATAAAAAAGTGAAAACTTTATAAGAAAAAAGGGTGGGAGACTGAACTCGAACCGGCGACCTCCTGAACCACAATCAGACTTAATTCCTTTTATATGGACATTCACCTACCCAGTTTCCATCTGGATTATTTTAATAGTCATCAAGCATAAGTTCATACTCATTTCTAATACGTTGCCATTCATCATTAAACAACTTGTATTTAATTTTATTTTCTTTTTTTACTTCCTCAATATAGATAGAGTCAGAACTTAAGGGAACGAATCTTGATTCTACAGAAACCTTTCCTGCTGGATTTTCTTGTTCTAGGGTATGAATCAATTCATTATTATTTATTAAAAACGAATTTTTACTAGATTCTATATCACCAAAATCATTTCTTACATTGTCTATAACACTCAAAATATCCCCTATGTTTTGCGTAATTTTTTTATATCCACACATATGGCATTCCAAGTATGTATCCAATTCACTAACTTCATTAACAAAAACAGTTCTACCATCGTTGTCTGGAAAAAGATGTTGTCTATGACCATATGGATTATATGTTTCTATTTCTGCCCATTGTCCTTTTTTACCATCAATCTCAAAAAATTCTCCTGTCTTATTTAAAATTTTTACAGATATTCCATAATCTAGTGTATCAACTATTTTCCCAACCATAGATGGGTATTCTCTTAGGCCAAGACCATTAACAGTATTAATATCATAAATGTTTTTGATAGTTTCAATATTATCTTTTATTATGAAATACCCTTGGTCAATATATAGTTTTATATTATCAGAATTCTTTTTTAAAAAACCATCAAATACATAACCCTTTATTTGTTTTGTTAATTCTGTGTATTTTATTGATGAAAGTTTTCTAAACCTTATTGTTGATATTCCATCTGTCCATATAGTATTATTATATTTTTCCAGGAAAGACTCCTGCTCCTTCTGAAAATCTTTTTCTGTAGCTTCTTTTTCTTCTTCTTTCTCTTTTTCAGGAATATAATTTAGAGTATTCCCTCTGCCAATATAACTCAAGCTTAATAATTCATTACTGTATTCAAGTATAGCATATTTTAAAGTATCACTTCGATCAGTTATTATCGCCAGATATTCAAGTTCAACGCCTATTTCCTTTATATATCCTCTTAGTATTTTGAAATCGTAAATAGAAACAATAGATTCAGTTTCCCCTTTTTTGTTAAACCAAATCCATTTTCCGTTTTTTATTTCAATTCCCTCAGTAGAATCGGTTGTGCTTATCCAACGTCCGTTTTTAAATTCCGTTTTTTTTGAAATCTTTTTTTCTTTTTTTGAATTGCAAGAAAACACAAGTGGAATAAAAAGTAATAGTAGAAGGAGTTTTTTCACAAAACAAATATAAGAAATCCCCCAATCTTAAAGACCTTTCAACAGATTGATGAATCAATAACTGTCAGACCTACCTCTATTTTGTATTTATATTTTAAAATTTTAGATTACAGATATTATAAAAGTCAAATTATTTAATGTATACACAAAAAAATGCTTTAAGATATATTGCTGAATTTTTCGTAATAGTAACGGGGATAACAGCTTCGTTCTGGGGTGAGGAATATCGAGAAAGTTTACAAAATGATAAAGAAGAGATTAAAGCTCTTAAAAACTTACAAATTGAATTAGATGAGATTGATACTTATTGTGAGGAAAGAAAAACCAGTTATAGAAAAGATCATAATGTACTTTCTTACTTATTAAAAAATCCGGACTATGCATTTGACAGCATAGACAATCTTGTTCAGTCTTCACCAGGGATAGGATTTGCATTGAATGACTACCGGGAATTTCAGCCACCTATGAATAGATACAATTCAATTATTAATGAAGGAACAATAAAATTTATTGAATCAGATTCAGTAAAACAGCAGTTAAGCGAGCTTCATAATACATTATATGCATATTTGAAGTCTATTGTGGATGATGAAAAATTAATCCAGCAAAAATTAAGTTTGTATTTAGCTGAGAATTACCCAAAAGTTATTTTATTAGAAAAATATGATACAGAAAAAAAAACCTACTATAATGCCTTAAGTAAAGCAGTCAATAATGATGAGATCCTTAAAGCACTTATGTATACCAAATACAGAAAAATGGGAATTAAAAATTATTTTTTGGATGGATATGAGGAAAAATTAATTGAATTAAGAAATAGAATTGAAAAAGTACTGATTAATAAAGGTGACAAATAACTGTCAGAATTATTTATATTGTATAAGAAAAAACTGCAAGCATTGTAAGAAAAAAGGGTGGAAGACCGGACTCGAACCGGCGACCTCCTGAACCA
>Ga0066836_10002337_pt1 | contig 10149 bp, 9 predicted proteins | sample ETNtaG_18_FD_71568 | JGI IMG/M metagenome (GOLD analysis project Ga0066836, IMG submission 71568) | Marine microbial and viral communities from oxygen minimum zone, Eastern Pacific Ocean - ETNP201302SV91 | ecosystem: Environmental > Aquatic > Marine > Oceanic | place: Pacific Ocean: Eastern...
GCAATTATCAACAAACATCACTTCTTTACCTAGTAAATCCTCCAAACAGAAGGATACACTCTCTAGCGAATGTTCTTGGCTAGCTATTCCCTTTGGCCGTCCCATATGTGACATCAGGATAACAGATGCGTTATTTTCTAGACAGTAATTTATAGTATCTAAACTTTTCTTAATTCTAAAATCATTAGAAACCTCTCCCTCTTCCATGGGGACATTATAATCAACTCTAATTAAGACTCTTTTATTTTTTATATTTAATTTTTCAATAAAATTCATTCTATGCCAGCAACCTTTCATCTATATCATTAAGGTTAACAGATACAATTTTTGAAATTCCTTTTTGCTGCTGAGTTACACCATACAAGTAGTCAGAAGCCTCCATAGTTAATTTATTATGAGTAACAACAATAAATTGACTATTTTGAGAGAATGTCTTTATGACTTCATTGAAGCGTTTTATATTAACATCGTCAAGAGGGGCATCCACCTCATCTAAAATACAAAAAGGACTTGGTTTAACAAGATAAATAGCAAACAGAAGTGAGATTGCAGTTATTGCCTTTTCTCCGCCAGACAACATCCTCAAACTTTGCGTAGATTTACCAGGGGGTGTAGCCTTAATGACAATCTCTGCATCAAGGACATCATCTCCTTTAAGATCTAACGATGCTTTCCCACCGTCATAGAACATATTATATGTCTTAGAGAAATTTAGTTGTATCTCTTTAAATGTTGCCTCAAATAGCTTCCTAGCTTCTTTATCTAGATTATCAATTGTTTCTTTAAGTGAAATTTCTGATTCTATCAGGTCATTATATTGATTCTCAAGGAATTCATACCTTTCAATCTCGGCCTCATGCTGTGAATCAACTTCCATATTGATCGGTCCTATTCGCTCGATAGAAGACTTGATTTTACTCATATTTGAAGAGAGAGCATTTACGTCATCCTTAATAAACTTATCAATGGAGTCAGATGCGATATCATTATTATTTATATTTTCTAAACTAGTCAAATGCGTATCTCTATGGGCTTTTATTTTCTCAATTTGAATTTTTATTTCATTTAATTTATCTTTATTGGAATCTGTAACAATTCTCTTATCTTTTATCTCAGACTGAAAGGATTGAAAACTCTGATACTCATTAGAGTATCTTGTCTGCAATTTACCTATATCTTTATTGATTTTTTTTTCATCATTATAGAGATCCTTCAATCTAGTTTTTAATTCTTTGTTTGATATACCCAAATTCTCAATTAATGCCTCTAACTTATTTATATCATTCTTATATCTCTTTAGATCTGTATTGATTTCATCCTCATTTTGCTGATAATCTTTTATACGATTCTCTATCGAATGTTGTTGATTTGTTATTTCTATTAAATCTATCTTACTGCTTTCAATTTTTTGCCTATGTGATAATATTTTTTCCTTAATTTTATTAGACTCTTTAACTAGAGTAGTTTTCTGTTGTTCAATTTTCTTTATATCACTATTTCTTTTAGTAGCGTTAGATTTGGCTTCCTTGCTTTTTATTCCAATAGAAATGATCTCCTTCTCCAATAAACGGATATTCTCATTTAGATGTCTTTGTTTCTTATCATGTTCTTGGGTTAGAAACTTGTATTTTTCTATTTTTATTGAGAAATCATTTGCGATATAATCATTCTTACTCAATGAATCATTAAGTTCTAAATTCTTTTTTGAGAATGATTTTTTATCCTTAATCATTAAACTGATTTCATTCTCAATTTTCTTTAGTTTCTGGTTCAGTATTGTATCTATTTCCTTTTGCGTCCTTGAAATTTCATTCTTAGTATACATTTTAGACTCATGTCTATTTGGATTAATCCTTAATATTCCATTTGAAAGAATTTTATTACCATCCAATGTTATATAACTATTATCTGAGCTCTTATCAGAAATTTTATACTTGCCAATCAGATTATATAGAAAACCAGATATTTCAGGAGAGTATTTTATTTTAGCTAGTAGGCTATCAATGGATATTACTATTTTTTTTATTGGGGGAATTTGGTCTAGAACAATAAAATTAAATGTCATATTTTTCTCTTCTAAGGATTCAATAATTCCTTGAGCATCAATAAGTTTATCTATCACCAAATAATCAGAGAATCTACCAAGAACTCCTGCAAGCGGAGATAAAAGGGATTTGGGACAATCAATCAATTCCTCTAGCTTGCCTCTATATATATGACCATATTTTTTTTTATTTTCCAATAAAAATTCATTGCCACTCGATGAACCATCTTTTGTAGAGATCAGCTTATTGAAAAAATCTAATTTATTTTTATGCACAAGCATTTCTTTTGAAAGATCAACCTTTTCTTCATTTAGACTTAATAACTTTGTATCGACATCCTCAATTAAATTATTGTTCTTATCTATTTTTTTTATTTCTTTATCTCTGATTTTATTTATCTGGGTCAACTTCTTCAAATATCCATCCAGTGATATCTTGCTTTCCGCATACCCCTTAGATGTTTTAGAAATTTCTTCTCGATGACTTTTAATTAATATATTTTTCTCTTCTACTAGTCTAGTATTTGTTGCGATATCATTATTATAAATACTGATATCAGATAGTATATTCAAATAATGCTCTTGAATATCTACTAAGCTCTTGTCTAGAGAGTCAAACTCTTGATTAAGACTTTTATAGGTTTCTGATTGTTCATTAAAAGATGTTTGCTTCTTGCTTATTATTGGAAGAAGTTTCTTTACTTGATGGTTCATCTTTTTAATTTGCTCTTGTATGGCCACCAGCTGAGCAGACCTTGTTTTAATCTCCTTATCTGACTGCTCTATTCTATTTTTAGAGTGTCCTATTTGCTCTGTAGCTATAATTATATCTTGATTAATTTTAACAATAGCATCTTCAATGCCCTTTACAGAGTCTTGCATGCTTTCCATTTTAATTCGTGTTTTTTCGAATTGTTCTTGGGCTTTTTCTAGATCTTCTTCTTTCTTCTTTAGCTCCTGAATGAAAATATTTTTGGAGTTAGTCATTTTCTTCTGATTTAAAATTAGTGGATTTAATTTCTCATTAAGCTTCTCTATAGATTTCTCATTAAATAGTTTTTCACATGACAATAAATCTTGAGAAAGCATTCTATGCCTTTCGTATCTTTTCATCTGCAGCTTAAGCTTTTTTACATTGCTTCCGACCTCAGACATGATATCATATATTCTTTCCATGTCAGATTTCGTTGATACTAATCTCCTTGTTGAAGCAGCTCTTTGCTTATTGTAATTATTAATTCCAGAAGCTTCATCAATCATCGTTCTTCTATCTGTTGGGTTTTGCGAAAGAATAGATTCTATCATCTTCAGTTCTATAACTGAATATGCCCCACTACTCATTCCAGTATCAATAAACATTTCATGTATATCTTTCAACCTACACTGATTTTTATTTATATAATATTCACTATCACCATTCCTAAAATATCTTCTTGTAATCTCTACAGTATCATACTCAATTGGGAGTAAGTCTTTATTGTTTTCGATTGTGAGTGTTGCTTCACAAAAGTTCAATGGTTTCTTTTTCTGAGTTCCATTGAAAATAACTTCTTCCATTTTATTTGAACGAAGCGTTGATGCTTTCTGTTCACCCAGGACCCACCTTATTGCATCTACAATATTTGTTTTCCCGCAACCGTTAGGACCAACAATTGATGTCACTCCATCAGTGAAGTTTAACTCAGTTTTATCTGGAAATGATTTGAAGCCTTGAATTCTCAATTTTGATAAAAACATAGACTCTCTTTATCCTGGTGGCCAGGACAGTGATCTTCCACCTAGAAGATGTAGGTGGATATGATATACAGTCTGCCCCCCATTTTCATTGCAATTAAAGATTAATCTATAGCCATCCTCAGATAATTTCTTCTCTTCTGCAATATTTTTTGCAATTACTACCATCTCACCAATAAGTTTAGAATCGTCAGGTTGGAGGTCATTTATAGTAGGTATTCTTTTTTTTGGTATTATGAGTATATGAATTGGTGCTTGAGGATTTATATCATTGAACGCAAGGAAATCATTATCCTCATAAACGATATCAGCCGGAATTTCTTTAGATATAATTTTATCAAAAATAGTTTCTGTCATTATTAAAAATATATTGAAAATTGAAATGCAATTTAATACGAATTTCTTTAATTGGCACGAATATTATCAATAGTTTTCACTCCATCAACAAAAGTAATTCTCATCGATTCGCAGCGTACATTAAACTTTTTCTCATACATTTCAGAAATAAGTTCTATGTAGACTTCTTCAGCACCCTCTTTAATCAGATTAATCGTACTGCCACCAAAACCTCCACCCATTATCCTTCCTCCATACCAGTATTCTAATTCCCTTGAGGAATCTACTAGAAAGTCAATTTCTTCACAGCTAACTTCGTAGTTATCTCTTAGGCTTTCATGAGATTTACACAATATATTTCCAATCTCTGAAAATTGATTATTTTTTATAGCATTTTTCATACTAAGAACACGTTTATTCTCAGATATTATATGTGTAACCCTTCTCTTAAGTTTAGATGGAAGCAGATCAATCAAAAAATATTTACTTTCATCTATATCTCTAAAGTTTTCCAAATTCTTATTTTCTTTTAATAGAATTTTGAAGGCTTCTTCACACTGCTCTACTCTTCTATGGTACTTTGAGGTTGCAAGTTCTCTTCGTATCCCACTATCTATAAGAACCCAGCTAACTTTTTCGAAGTTTATTGGAATATAATCAATGGATAAATCGGCAAAGTCTATAATAAAAACTGACTTATTTTTGGATAGGAGGCACGCACTTTGATCTAATTTTCCACTCTTGATCCCGACGTAATTATGATCAACTCTCTGACATCTATTAATTATCTCTTCATCCTTTAAATGTACATTAAATAGTTTTAGTGTAGAGCAAACAATGGATAGCTCTAATGCGGCGGATGAGGATATCCCTTTTCCCATTGGGATATTTGAATTAATGACTAACTCTAGACCACCATTGTAATCCAAATCTTTAACTGATTCCAATATAGAGCCTTGTACGTATTTATGCCATATCTTATGGTTTGATATTTTATGCAACTTGCTAGTATATGATTCCTTCAAATTTTCTGAATATACGTCAATTGTATTCTTATTATTTTTTGAAATTGCTACGCATAGGTACTTATCAATTGCAACTGGCATAGAGAGCCCCTTTGTATAATCAACATGCTCACCTATTATATTCACTCTTCCAGGAGAAACTGATATAACGTCTGGGTAATGGTTATATCTTCTGAAGAATATATTTTTAGTTCTTTCTATTAGTATTTCTTTATTGTTTTCCATTTAATTTTTGGATATAGTGTAAATCATCAATTGTATTTATCCCTATAAGCTTCCAATACTCTTCAATATATACAGGGAGTAAATTGAAGTTCTGCTTAATCATAATATTAATACTTTCCGTAAGGTTATACTCACCTGTTATCTTATCTGGACATATCTGAGATAAAACATCTATGAGAGCTTCAGACTTAAATAGATATTGCGATGTAAAGTAAGTGCTTATATTCTTAATGTGAGTATCCGCATTATGCTCTTCTATAAGCCCAGACAGATTATTCTCTGAATTAAAAATCAATCTTCCATAGGGAAGACTAACCGGAAAGTCAGAATAAAGAAATGTGCAATCTGAGTTCGTTCGATCATGATTATTAATCATAATCCTTATGTTGTCACTAGATATGAATGGAGCGTCAGCTACAAAAATAAAAGTATTCTTATATTGCTCTATTTGAGATATGCATTGTGCTGCTGCGTGCCCTGTTCCATGCTGTAGTTTTTGGTGCACGTATTCTGACTGTCCTTCTATATGCTTGATCAGTTGCTCTTTCTTATGCCCAACTACAGTAAGCATGTCAATTGAACCGGCATCGGCAAAATTCTCAAAAATATGTTGAATCATTGGCTTGCCATATATAGGGAAAAGTGGCTTAGGTCCATCAAAATCAAGTCGAGAGCCTTTCCCAGCAGCTAGGATTATCGCTAGATACTTAGATCTCTGACTCATGCCTTTTTACTATATCAATAAGTGTCTTAGACCCTTCTCTGAGTCTTCTTTCTTGTGTATCAAAATCTACTTTATAAAGTCCAAACCTCATATCATAGCCAAAGGCCCACTCAAAGTTGTCCATTAGTGACCAGTAGTAGTAACCAATGACATTATATCCATCATGCATAGCCTTCCTTACAGCATAAAGATATTTAGCTATATATTCTGCTCTAATATTGTCTTCCTTATCTGCGACACCATTCTCAGTAATTATAATTGGATATCCTAGAGATGAGACTAGCTTGATAGCACGATACATACCTTCCGCATATATAGTATATGGCATATCTGTCAAAGTATCCTCTTCCCTGTACATCAAATCAGAGAAATCTTTTCTAAATGGATTGAATTTAATATGATTATGTGAGTAGTAATTTAGACCAAAGAAATCTAATGAATCTTTTGCCTTTTTATTTACATGAGAATGCCACATCATAAAGGGAACTCTAAACTTAAGCTTGCCTGATTTGAAAAAATTAATAGCTGACCAGTTAAAGACATGGTTCATTGCCAGTGTAAACATCCAATCAAAAAGGTTATATCTGCTCCATGGTTCAAATTGATTTATATTCTTAACAATTCCAATTTTTACTTTACTAGCGTTTTTATGCTTCTTTAGTTGATGATAGATTTGCACGTGTGACTCAAGTAGATTTTTATAGACCTCGGCAGTTAATCTTCCATTATTCAACCCTGGGGGAAACATACCCGTAAAGTAGCCCTGTATTGCAACAACTCCTGGTTCATTTATAGTGCACCAGTATTTAACTCTATCTGAATATTCTTCAAATACTCTTTCACTAAATGCGACAAGATGAGAAATATTATCTTCTTCCTCAAACGCCCCTATCTCATCAAACCATATAGGATGTGCAAAGTGGTGTAAGGTGATAACTGGCTGGATACCATTACTTATAAGTTCATCTATCATCATAGAGTAATGACTTAGTGCATTCTTGCAATACACCCCCTTCTCGGGTTCAATTTTACTCCATTCTAGCGAAAAACGATAGTGCTTAACACCAAGATCTTTGATGAGTTTTATATCGTCAGAAATCCTGTTCCAGTGGTCACAAGCCTCTCCAGATATCTGAGCGTCTTTAATATTAGGTTCACCATCATCTTTATATCCTTTTTCAAACTCAGACCAATTATTATTACATCCGCCCTCAACCTGATGTGATGCTGTGGCAGTACCCCAGATAAATGAATCTGGAAATACGATATCATTTATATTGATATTTTTCCAGTCCCATCTATCTTCTCTAAATATGAGATGAAGAATAAATGGGATGAAGCCAAATATTGCAACTGCCAAAACAATCCAAAATAAACTATCAGTGCTAATCATTCTCACTATCCCAGCTAGTTACGAATTCATTAATATCTATATCCGGAATTCTTTTAGGTTCACCTTCTTGAGTTCCAACATATATGTATCCAATAATTCTATAATTTTGATTTAATTTGAAAGATTTAACTATCTCATTATTAAGTGCCAAAGCTCCGGTTCTCCATATAGATGAGTACTTAAGGGCATTAAGTGTTAACAGAATATTTTGTACAGCAGCTGCAGTTGACAACATCTGCTCTATCTCCGGGACTTTAGGGTGTTTCTGGACTAAAGTCATAGCCACAATCACCATGGGGGCACGAAATGGGGCCTTCATATACTTCTTTAGAGTAACTTCATCAGCATCTTTTATATTTTCTTTAGTATGTAGCTCAAAGATTTTAGATAGACGATTTAATCCACTACCTTTTATCTCTATGAATCTAGAGGGGCGAAGCCAGGCGTGGTCAGGCGCTCTTAGGGCAGCCCTGTAAACAATTTCCATTTCTTCTTGTGTCGGGTGTGGGGATGTCAGCTTTTTTGATGAATTTCGACCTATAATATTTTCAATTGCTTCAACCAAAATTAATTCCTCTCATTTATTTTATAAGAATCAAAATTTAAGTAAAACTTTTCCTATGTTATTTCTCTCTTCAATATATTTATGTGCGCTCACAACATCAGATGCGTCAAACACTTTATCAATTATTGGTTTATATCGACCAGAACTCATTTTTTCTATCACCCTATTAAAAGTATCTACGCTACCCATAGTCGATCCTAGAATTGATAAATTCTTAAAAAATAAATGAGATAAATTAATATTTACATCTGCACCTGTAGTGGCCCCACAAGTTACGATTCGGCCTCCTTTTGATAGGACTCTCATACTAGTATTCCAGGTCTTGGCCCCAATATGCTCAAAAACAACATTTACTCTATCATTACCCAAATAATGTTTTAGGTTGCTATAGAGATTTAAATCGTGCAGAATGACATGATCAGCTCCCATTGCTTCAACGTGCTTAACTTTCTCTTTTGACCCACAAGTTGAGATTACTCTACATCCAACATCTTTTGCAATTTGAATTGCTGCTGAACCTACTCCAGATGTACCGCCGTATATTAGAATCACATCATCTTCTTTGATTTTAGATCGTTTCATTAGCATCTCATATGCAGTCATAAATGTCAATCCCATACTAGATGCCTCTTTGTGTGTAAGGGATTGGGGCATTGGCACTAAATGAATAGGATCTAGGTAAACAAATTCTGACTGTACACCATCATGAGTTTCCCCAAGTATCCCGTAAGAGGGTGATAAGTGTTCATTGCCCAATTTAGATATTTCACAATTTGGGTCATATACCCCAGGCTGAATTACCACATCATCCCCAATTTTAAATCCACCTGTATCTGGACCTATGTCTACAACTACACCCGATCCATCTGAGCCTAAAATTCGAGGGAGATCGATATGGAGTCCTGGTACTCCTTTCCTTATCCAGAGATCCAGGTGATTTATTGATGAGAATTTTATTTTTACTTTAATTTTATCTGGTGGGCAACTTATCTCATCAATATCTACATATTTCAACACATCAAATGAGCCGTGCTGCTTAATCTGGACAGCTTTCAATCAACTTCCTCAAAGTCCGCATCTTTATAGTCTATCTGCTTACCACTATTATTTCTCTTTGTATTAGTAGATTTCTTAGGTATTGAAAAGATTCTAGATAGGGTTCTGTATACAAATAAAATAAATAGTAAATATATTATAACTTTAACTGACATTACTTGAAAGTTTTCATTGGGTTGAAGTAGCGAGTTCCCTCGGAAGGTTGCTTAATAAAGTTGATAATTTCTTGGAGATCCTTCTTATTATTTACAAAGTCAATGTCATTGGTATTGATTATAACTAGTGGGCCTTTATCGTATCTAAAGAAATACTCATTATAAATTTGGTTCAGATTATCAATATAGGTGTAATCCATATTTCTCTCAAAATCACGACCTCTAATTTTAATATTATACATCAATCGATCAGTTTCTGATTGTAGGAAGATTGTCAAATCTGGATAAACTATATTTTTCTGAAGCTCATTTGCAATTCTATTATAGAGATCTAGCTCCATATCTCCAAGATTCAATGCAGCAAAAAGCCTATCCTTATCAAACATGTAATCAGAGATTATCGACTTTGTAAACATATCTATTTGTTGAAGGTCTTGTTGTTGTTTATACCTCGACAAAAGAAAGAAAAGCTGTGTCTGCATTGCATATCTACTTCTATCAGAATAGAAATCCTTTAGAAATGGATTATCTTCAAATTTCTCAAGAACTGTTTTTGCTTCCATCTCTTTGGCTAACAAATTAACAAGGCTAGTTTTACCAACACCGATGGTACCTTCTATGCATATATGATATGATGACAAACTCATGTATAAATCTTTTTTAATTTTGAGCTATCTGATGTTAACTCAAGTAGTTCCTTAATTTTTCTATTTTCACCAGCAATAATATAGTCAGAATCTATGTCAGACCAAGGTTTAAGTACAAACTTTCTTTCTTTTATGTGGGGGTGTGGTACTACCAGTTCAGAAGTCTCAATAATCTCTAAGCCACAGCATAGGATATCAATATCAATTGGCCTGTTTGAGTATCTCTCTCTAGTTTCTTTCCGGCC
>Ga0066836_10002338_pt1 | contig 10149 bp, 6 predicted proteins | sample ETNtaG_18_FD_71568 | JGI IMG/M metagenome (GOLD analysis project Ga0066836, IMG submission 71568) | Marine microbial and viral communities from oxygen minimum zone, Eastern Pacific Ocean - ETNP201302SV91 | ecosystem: Environmental > Aquatic > Marine > Oceanic | place: Pacific Ocean: Eastern...
TGCAACCGATGACATCGGCGGCACATCCACTTCAGCAGATGGTTGGGTAATCGTCGAAGTATTGGAGTCGGATGATGACAATGATCAGGTCCCTGTATGGAATGACCTCTGCCCTCTTGAGAACGCTCTAGGCTATGATGACTATACTGGAAACGGATCATCGACACCAGTCTCAGATGGCTGTATCGATAATCGAGATGATGACCCATATTACGATCCCGATGATTCCTGTCCTAACGAGTACGCCGCGGCAGAATACGATTTGTATATTGGCGAAGGAGACAGTGGAAACGCAGGAGCAGATGGTTGTATTGACGACACAGATCGTGACACCATCCTCGAGAATGTGGATTTGTGTCTAGATACACCATTCGCTGAGCGCTTCTATGTCAACCCAGATGGTTGCGGACCATCGGAGAGAGACACAGATGGGGACGGCTACAAGGACAACGTGGATTCCTGTCCAGGAACTCCGATGGGAGAATCCGTTGATGAGTTTGGTTGTGGTGCATCACAGGTCGATTCCGATGGAGACGGTGTCTATGATAGCGCAGACGTTTGTCCAGAGTCACCATTGGGTGCGACGGTTGACGTAGATGGCTGTGCAGCTGCTGAGAAGGACAGTGACGGCGACGAAATCAATGACGAGGTCGATGTTTGTGACACGACACCACCCGAAATGTGGAACCAGACAAATGAAGTTGGATGCGCACCTGATGACTTGGTCACAGATGACAATGACCAAGATGGTGTGGCTGACATTTTCGACACCTGTCCAATGACCCCACTTGGAGACGTTGTAGATTACAGTGGATGCGGATTAACTCAGAAGGATTCTGACAACGATGGAATTACAGACGACTTAGATCAGTGCCCTGATACACCTGGTTACGACACCCCAACCGTTGACTCGGATGGCTGTGGAGAAACGCAACGGGATTCCGATGCTGACGGTGTTATTGACGCCGTAGATCAATGTCTCAACACACCGACAAGTGTTGAAGTTGACTCATTCGGTTGTCAAGCAGGACTTTCGGATACGGATCAAGACTCGATTGTAGACATCATCGATGCATGTCCAAATACGACAGGCGATCAACCAGTCAATCTGAATGGTTGTGCACCATACCAACTCGATTCGGATGGTGATGGAATTACCAACGATTTGGACTCATGTCCAACCACCCCGGCTGGGCAAGCCATCACGACCAACGGTTGTGCCGAGGATCCTGATGTGTACGATCCGGTTGCCGAAGACGACGATGGCGATGGTATTCTCAATGAAAACGATGAATGTCCAAACACCCCATTGACTGCCAAGGTCATTGACAATAGTGGTTGTGAAGTGAATACTGGAAGTAGTTCACAACAAGTATCCACATGGGCATTCGGATTCACTTTCCTGATTCTACTAGTCATTGCAATCATCTCAGTGATCGTCTTGCGCAGAAGAAAGGAACAAGAATCCATTTGGGGCCGAGAAGCAATCGGTGACGCCTTGTTCGACTCCATTGACCACGATGGTGACGGAGTTATTTCGGACGAAGAGTGGGAGATTTACAGGAAGGTTAGAGATAACAAGAAAACCTCAGACTTAGAGGAAGATGCAGATCTATTCGATTGAATGAACAGGTCACTCTTCTTCTCGAAGAGCATCAATAATCTTGGCTTTGGTTCCACTGTGGGACACACCGCGCTCCTTAGCGAGGGCGACAAGCTCAGCCTTTTTCATTCGGTTGAGGAATGCAATTGAGGGTCTTGAAGTCGGCCAACCTGAAGGTTCGCTCAGAGTGAATTCTTTCTCATCCTCTTGGTTTGCATCTTTGGCTTTGGATGGTACAGTATCTTCAATGCGCTTCGCCCACATCTCAAGATAGTGTTCAGGACTGAATCTACCGGCGTCAATGTGCCGTTCCATTCTGTCAACAGATTCCTTTGTTGTGAGGCCCAGAGCCACGGCTTTGGTAAATACGCGGGACAATTCATTCTTGGTTTCATCAGAATCATCAACAGCTTCCTCACCAAACTCATCGCGCTTGGCTCGAATGTCATCCTGAATGTCATCATGCTGCTGTGCGGTAATCACTTTCGCGATAAACAAGTCTGCGGCCTGCCCTGAGACCCTGCTCAGCAACAGCGGATTGTCTGCAGCATCAATCATTTCTCGAAGCCGCCTCTCAGCATCCGCCCGACCCTGTCTGACATACACAACCAACCCAATGGAGAAAAGAATCAGCAAGGGTATGAGTACAATCCCCATTGCAACTGGATCCCCTTCCAGGAATTTCTCAAAGAAAGGTTTGGATGGTGCGGCGACCCGATCAATGCACCCATCACCATTGCTATCAGAGATATTGTTCACAGCCTCTAACGGACAGTTATCCGCAGAGTCTTCAATCCCATCACCATCGTCATCCCCATCCTCACTAATGTCACGACATCCATCTCCGTCGTCATCAGTGAAGCTATCTGAGGTCCACCCCGTATCTCCCAATGGGCACAAATCAAGTGCGTCAATCACACCATCTCCGTCATCATCTGCATCTTCCAATGAGTCCTTGCATCCATCCCCATCTAGATCATTGGTTCCGTTTGAAGTCCAGCCCCAATGCATTCCAGTAGGGCACGAATCATCTTCGTCTTCTACGCCATCACCATCATCATCGGTATCTTCACCCATGTCATAGCAACCATCATTGTCGTAATCGTTGAAGCTTGTTGGCGCCCAACCGAGGTCGCCCAGCGGACAATCATCTAATTCGTCGATTCGTTGGTCACCATCGTCATTATCGTCACAAATATCACCATACAGATCACCATCGTGATTGGCTTGATCCAGATTGGGAATTGAGGGGCAATTGTCTTGCCAGTCTGCAATTGTATCTCCATCGTAGTCGATGAGTTGATCACATGCATCGGGTATACCATCATTATCCACATCAATCGCATCATTGTAACCGGGGCAGAGATCAAACTCATCCGCCCATCCATCATTATCGGAATCATCTCCCGGCCATGAATTCCATTGCTCACCAATTTCGGCATCACCATCGATAAGATCGTAAATTTCGCTTTGATTGTTGGTCCCAAACCAATTCTGGCTGATTTGTATTGATGCTCCCGTGACAGAAGGAACATCGATTGCAGTCGAGCCAATTTGTGTGAATGAATTGTCTTCGAAAGTGACTTGCTGAAGCGTATTGGGTAGTGTTTCTTCAACGATAATCGCAGTTTCAACGCCTGACAAATTATTCCCTGTCATCGTCACATATCGAACATCTTCAACAACAATTCCTTGATTTGCATGGATATTTTGTAGAATATTATCTGCGAGGTATAGTGTGCTTACATCCTTGATTGTAATCATGGGTGATTCGCTATTTTCCGAACCACTATTGCTGAATGAATTTCCAGATACTTCCACCTGGGGAATGAGTCCTGAAGCAGGTGCGATATTGACAACACCGTCAGAGTCAACAATCGTATTGTCTGTGAATTGTAATGCTGAAATTTGACCGGCACCAGAGTCCAAACCATCAGGTGTTGAACTGAATGCATAGGCCCCGCCAAGGTCATTGAAATGATTTCCATCAATCGTGATGGTTCCCGAAAGACCGGAAGCAATGATTCCTGAACGCTGATTTCCGTTGGCCCCACTTCCATCCAGAACCATATCTCTAATCGTTAAATCAGAAATTCCACCAGCAGCATCGATACTGAAAGCAGTACCAGTTGCCCCTTCACCTTGTAGAGTAATGCCTTCGATTGTGATGTTGTTCATCATGAAATTACTCTGTAGAAGCAAACCACCTGTGAACGTAGGGTTGCTATTTGCCACACCCGAGACCAGCATATTTCCTTGAATCGTAGTTGGTTCAATGACCAATGTTTCATCGAACAGACCATCAGATAGTAAGATGCTGTGACCATCCATTTCTGAACCAAGTAATGTGCTCCGTACAGCCAACGAAGGGCTTGCAAAGTAAGCGGTAGATTCTCCAACATTGATGGGTGGTTGGATGGATGTGTTTTTTCCAATACTCTTCGCAAAGGGGGCCAGATTTGTTTCGTTAACAGAACTCGTATGTCCAACATTGATCATGAACGCATCGACATTTTCGAAATCACCACTGTGCTCATCGAAAACACCTGCATTAGATACCTGTAGTGCTGCTCCAATCGACATGTTCGCGTATTGATTGTCCCGTAGAGAAATGCCACTGAGGTAATCTCCAGCATACACCGTTGTTTGTTCATGAGTGAAGACACCCATTCCAGGAACATCAAGGCCCGCAGCACCAGCCCATTTCCCATCATGGATGTTGGAAAACCGGTTATTCTCGATGAGGGCACCACCATCGATTTCAGAAGATACCACTTCATGAATCGAAATACCGAGCCCAATCGAATCATTGTAGCCACCAATATCGTAGATATGGTTCCCATGTATGTGCAATCCATCGATTGTGTGGAGGATTTGCCCGCTCTCGACAGCGTCAGTTAGAATTCCCCACGACGTTGCCCGAATGGCATCCTGCTTCATCGCCATTCCATGAATCAGATTATCTGAAATTTCAATGTTGGACAGATCGTTTGATCCCCCAGCAATGTAAATCCCACATCTTGTATTTTCATCACCATGGATGTCGAACCCTGAAACCACCACATCACTACTGAAAATGAGGATTTTATTGTTCGCACCGCGCAAATCGATGACACTCTCTGAGGGATCACCAGATGTTCGTTGCAGTGCACTATTCCCATCCTGGGCGCCAATCATGGTCAACGGATGGTGGATTTCGATTGGTGAGGTCACAGGATACGTCCCATTTGCCAAATCAATCGTGTCACCAGACGAGGATGAAAGGACAGCATCATGAATTGAGCAATAGGGGTTTGAACTACTACCATCGCCTGTATTTGGACAATTTGCAGCATCCACATAAATCGTGGTTTCGCCTTCAGCAGAAGCACTTGGGAATAGCAAAACGGTAGGGGTGATGAAGGCACAAACGAGAACCATCACGAGGAGGCGCGTACTCCCCTCGTCTCTTGTAGGCATACAGGGGGCGAGGAACCCCCATCGTATAACGATGGGGAATAATTCAGAACCTTCATGGGTCCATATCATTGAGAGAATTCACGTTCCGAAAACTCACTTCATCAGAGAATTCAATGATTTGGCACGGGACGCTTCGTAGAACATTCTTCAGTGAAGCACGCATCTCAGCTCGGTCCAATGCAGCCAGTACCACCTCGACTTCTACAAGCGAGAGAAGCGGTTGCAAATGTTCGCCTTTCGGCATCACCACTGGAGTCCCCCCCTCTCGAAGTCGTTCGAACACTTGTGGCCGAACCCATGGCATATCGCATGGAGCCAATTGTATCCGATCAATACCCATTTCAGAACATACCCGTAAAGCGGATCGCAAGCCCGATTTCGCACTCCTCTGCAAATCATTGTCCAAGATGCATCGAACATCTGTAAGGTGTGATAGTGCGCCCATGATTTCTCTTCGTTGAAACCCATCACGAGCAGCCACCAATATGGTCTTGCAACCAGCATCTCGTAGTGCATGAGCCACACTGACAATCATAGGGGAACCATCAACAATCATTGTTGCCTTGTTCCTCCCCATCCTCTTGGATGCACCACCAGCGAGAATGAGTGCAGGATGCATTCCAACACCTATTCAAGTTCGTTGAGCTCATTCATCGCATTCTCAAGTTCAGTCATCAGTGATTGCGCCCGACTTAGTAAAGCACGTTGATCACGGCGATTGGCAGCGTTGGGCAACCATTCTAACAATTGACGAATATCAGCTGCATCTCTTTCGACAGTCCATTTGAGAACCTGTTCAAGAACGGGATCATTCGCCTCAAGGAACCGCTCGACCATACAGCCCACGCAACACCGACAAACCTTCAGTCTTCGCTTAGGATTCAAGCATTTGATCCCGAATCCGTCTCAATAACGAATCCCCGTCTGGATATTGAATCGCTTCGATTGCTTCCCGCAATGAATTGGATATTTCAGGCCGCTTTGAGCGAATCCAATCTGCATGCGCGGTTAATAGGGCAAGATGAGCATGAGCAGTACTCAATGAACACCATTCCAGAAGTAAAACCTCATTCGGACCCGCGTGCTTGGCTCGAAAGCATTCTTCAATTGAGAGTAGCAATGCTTCAGCCGGAGATCTTGAGTGAATCATCTGAGCCAAACGAATCCAGACGGAATCATCATTCTGTACATTGGCCAATAACAACGCCGCTAGCGCCACATCTTCACGACCATTCCGTTCCCATAAATCCCGAATCAATTGCGAGAGTATGTCATCACTACCATGGGTGAGTAACCAGGAACAAATTCGCCTCAATACATCGTCAGGAGTTCCAAGATGGAAAGCGTATCCACCAGATGAGCCCAATCGATCGGTCTGCGATTTCATGATTAAGGCCGGAACACCGATGGGATACGCATCCCGTACGACATCCATAAGACGCTTTGAACGGAGATGCACCTTCGCTGGTTGCGATGATAACCAATCATCCAAAGGGTCACCCTTCGTCACCCTTCGCCCCTCCCTCGGGCAAGATTGAACGAATTCTGTTGAACAATCCATCGACAACCTCCTTCGCTTGATCAAATCCTTTTTCGCCGAAAGACCGAATCACGTTCTTTTCAACGTGCTCTTCTAGTTCTGCATGGATATCGTTCATCACCAACTCATTTTCTTCTTCAGTGATGTCGAAAAGGTGCCGCAGGTAAGCAACAACAAGGTACTCGTCTTCGCTAATACTGGCGTTCAGGTAAGCAGTTTGGAACATTCCTGCATAGACCTCCAAACACTTTGTTCTTCCAATCTCCACACCACCTTCCAATTTTTCACCCGCTACAATGGCATCATAAACGCGCTTTGGCGAATCTGCATCTAGATTCAACAGACTCGCCAATTTAATGACCAATCGCTTTTCCTCACGGGTAATCTGACCATCCTTTAGCACGATTGAAACAACACCTTGGAAGGTGCTGATGTCGGTGAGCGTATCGGTGGGCACAGTTAGCGAGAGAACCCACCTCCTCATAGCGGTTCGCCCTCTCCTGCAACACATTTTCAAACGATTTTCCATCCAATGGCTTCATGAGGGGGTGGCGTGTCGGGCTGACTACAGGTAACCCCTGTCACGCTCCCAGGGCCCAGTGCCCTTCCCGTGAATACGCACGATGAAAACCCCCCCGAAAGGGCCGGTTGAGTGCCCAGATAAGCCTGTGACAGAAAAAGGAAGTGAAAGAAAATGAGTGATCAAAAAGCCAAGTACATGATTCATGCTACAATCAAGGCGGATGGAACCATCCAAAGAAAGGACGTCGTCGGCGCAATCTTCGGTCAAACCGAAGGACTGCTCGGCGAAGAACTACAGTTGCGAAAGTTGCAGCGAACAGGTCGAATCGGCCATGTGGATGTGGATCTTAAATCCAACAAAGGCAAGGTATCTGGAGAGATTCTGCTACCCAGCAGCCTCGACCAAGTATCGACAGCAGTTGTTGGAGCCGCGCTTGAGACAATCGAGCGAATTGGACCATGTAAGGCAACAATCAAAGTAGCCAGAATCGAGAATATACACAGTGTCAAACGCGACACGGTCATCGACCGTGCGAAGGACTTGCTCCTCAACATTGTGAATGAAGGCTCGAACGATAGCAAGAGCATCTTGGACGAGGTCCGAAGTGTACTCACGCTTGGAACAGAAACCAACATCTCAGGAATGACCTGTGGGCCAAACGCGGCCAACAGTGAAGCCCTGATTATTGTGGAAGGCCGAAACGACGTCAGAAACCTGTTGAAGTTCGGTATCAAGAACGCCATTGCAACAATGGGTGCTAACGTCAAGGATGAACTTGTGGAACTTGCAAAGAGCAAGAGCAATGTTACTGCATTCTGCGACGGCGACCGTGGCGGCAAGTTGCTGTTGATGGAATTGTCCGGAGCATTGGGCAAATCCTTGACACATATCGCCCTTGCACCAGAATCTCGAGAAGTTGAACACTTGGAAGGCAAAGTTGTCACCAAGTGTCTCAATCAGAAGGAGGCCGCATCAAAGGCCATTTCCCGAGTCAAGGCACAACTCGAGGCAGGCGACAGTGGAACCGCACCTGCGGGCAAGAGCAACGGCTCAGTAGAAGTTCCAGACAATATCCGTGAGTGGTCAGCACACATGGCTGATTTGAAGAAGAATAACGCCGTCCTGATTCTTGAAGATGGTTCGGCTTCCGAACCCATTGGCGCGAGCAAGCTTGCAGATTTTGCTGAGGGCGTCGAAGGCGCACAGTGCTTGATCGTCAACTCCAAGATCAGCGCACGCATGATTGAGATTGCCGAAGTTGGTGCAATCCCAAGCGTGCTTGGCAGTTCATCTGGTGCAGGCGGCTCAGACAGCGTTGAAACCTACGCAATGAGCGACCTCAAGTGAGGCTCACCCCTATGGGGTGAGAACGATAACCCCGCATACACTCCCATGTGCTATGCAACCCCCAGCAATGGCACCAGCGCCAGCCATACACCCCACACCGGTCGCGATACAGACTGCACCCCTTGCAGGAACTGGACCTGATCGAACAATGATGATTCACACCGGCCTCATTGTGGTCGCATTGGTTCTCGCATTGCTAGGTGTAATGGGTGATGCTTGGAGTGTTGAAGAGACATCAATCACCACAGATATGTTTGGTCAAGAGTTCACCGTGACGACCGAACAAAAAGTTGGCCTCGACGACATGTCTGCAACAGTTTGTACCAATGGCGAATGCGAGTCAATTGTTGCTGATTTGTCAGATGCATATGACAACTGTACAGCACAAGCCTCAGAGCTTGACCTCAATGCTTCTGCAACCGAAGAAACGTGTGGCACAGCAGGGGACATGGCAAGTGCAGGATTTACGGGCACACTCTTCATCATTCTCGGGGTACTTGCATTGATTGTTACATTGGTTGCGACCTTCATGGGAACACGAGGTACCACATTCCCATTCTCGCAATTCTACCCCTTCGGAGGTGCGGCATTCACTCTCATCGGCGTGGTGGCTTGGTATCTGATGATGCCTGAACCACCTGAAGGTTCAGACCCAAGTTTGGGTGCCAATGCATGGATGACAATCGTCAGTAGCGTTTTCGCTGCAGGCGCGGGTGGATTTACAATGTACATGGGGACACCAACCGCCGTTGTTACAGGGGTTACAACCCAATCTACTGCAAGCAGTGTTCGAACACCTGGACTCGGTGCACGCACACTCACTGAAGACTCAGAGGCGCGTGAATTTGTTCTACGCGAAACAGCCTCTGGTGATCGAACACTATCCATCGTCGAGGACGGACAACTCTTCCGTCTAACTAGGGCAACGCGGGGTGAAACTGGGACACATTGTGAAGATCTATTCATGACTAGAATGGATGCACTTTGCGGATTCACACATTCTCGATTTGATTGGTTAGACACCACTCGATATTTGTGGAATATCATGGCAGTGGCTGGGTTGTTTTTGACCATCATCGCCTTTGAGAACCCGTCTTTGATTTTCTACACGAATTGGTTCATCCTTTTCTTCGCAATGGGAACCCTTCTTTCGATGATGCAGTGGGCGGATCCCGAACTCATCACCTTCGAGACAAATACAGGGAAACATCGTCTCCTCATTTATCGAGCAGGTTCCAACAGAGTCCTCACCAATACGAGCATGGACCTCATCGATTCAATGATGAGAGACGCTCTTCGTGGCGAAGAGATCGATCCATCAGCACTCAACGCAGTAGCAGACTCAATCGAAGCTGAGATGGCTGAAGCACGCAAAGCCGCTGAAGAAGCCGCCGCAATTCAACAGGCCGCTTTGCTACAGGCCCAGGCCATGGCTCAAGCACAGGCAGAAATGCAAGCACAGATGCAAGCACAAGCACTCGCTCAGGCTCAAGCACAAATCCAAGCACAACAAGCAGCAACCCCCCAACCTATGGCTGCACCTCCGCCCACCCAAGTGATGGCCGCCGCTCCCCCACCGATGGCTGCAGCACCTCCACCGATTGCGACCCCAGCACCCACCCCAGTCCCTCCAGTGATGAATCCACCACCCGCGCCCGCCCCAATGGCAGCCCCGCC
>Ga0066836_10002339_pt1 | contig 10148 bp, 9 predicted proteins | sample ETNtaG_18_FD_71568 | JGI IMG/M metagenome (GOLD analysis project Ga0066836, IMG submission 71568) | Marine microbial and viral communities from oxygen minimum zone, Eastern Pacific Ocean - ETNP201302SV91 | ecosystem: Environmental > Aquatic > Marine > Oceanic | place: Pacific Ocean: Eastern...
ACATTCAGCTAAAACTTCTAATTCATTTAATGTAGAAGTTTTATGTTTCTTTAATCCTTTATCAATAAGAATACTTAAAGTATCTTTTGATTTATGAGTTTTAGCATGAGGAATTAATCGTTCTTTGTCACCTACCAAAGAAATTATTGAGTTTATATTGTGGAAAACCTTTTCTTCAAATATTAAATGTTCTGGTGTTTCAAAAGATTCAACATTATTTATTTTATAGTCATTAAACATAACAAATTATTGATTAAATTATTGATTAAATTCATCTTATCAATTAAATCTCCCTTTAAAGAATTTATTATGAATATTTTATAGTTATTTGCAAATTTTAATATATAGTGTTCTTAATAAATACAAAACTCAATAAATGAAAGCATCAGTTTGGCTGGGAGAAAATAAATTTGAAATTCAGGATATAAATATTCCTAAATTGAATGACGAACAAGTATTAGTAAAAATTGAAAAAGTTGGATTATGCGGTACTGATGTACATATAACTCAAGGCCTTTTTCCTTCAGATCCTCCAAAAATTTTAGGGCATGAATTTAGCGGAATTATTGTAGATGTAGGATCAAAAGTACCTAAAGACAGAATAGGCAAAAGAGTCGCTTGTAACACAACTTCAAGTTGTGGAAATTGTAATAATTGTTTAAATTGGCAAATTTCAAGATGCTTAAATTCTGAAAAAAGTACTGGAGCTTTTGCTGAATTTTCTGTAATGCATTTTTCTTGTGCTATAGAAATACCTGAAAAGATGCCTTTTGAAGTTGCAGCGATGACAGAACCTGCTGCTTGTTGTTTTTCTGGAACTGAAATGATCAACTATAAAGATAAATCAAAAGTACTTATTTTTGGTGCAGGAATTATGGGTATATTTTGCCAACTTTTTATTTTAAAAAAAAATATAGATACTTTAGTTATTTCTGAACCAAATAAAATAAGGAGAGATATTGCAAAATCTTTTGGTGCTAATTTTGTTCTTAATCCCTTGGATAAAAATTATGATGAAGAATTAAATGAAATTTCTGAAGGAATTGGTTTCGATATTTTTATTGAGGCAGTTGGCAAACCAGAATTATTAGCTGAAGGTATTTCAAAATTACGTCCTAGAGGACAAGCATTAATGATTGGAGTTCATCCTGAAGAGTCAAATCTAAAAAGTGATCTGTATGATTTTCACTACAGAGAAGTAAAGCTTTTTGGTGCATTTGGAAGAGGAAATTATTTTGATCAAACTCCAGAAAAGATCAATGAATTTAATCTTAAAAAATTAGTTAGCAAGACCTATAAATTAGAAGAAATCAACGAAGCAATAGAATCTACAGCAAATGGAGAAGGTATGAAATATATGATTTCTCCAAATGAAAGATAATTTTATGAGAAAAGAATTTAATATCATAGCTCATAGAGGTTTTTCAGAATTATCACCTGAAAATACATTTCCTGCTTTCGATTTAGCTTTAAAATCTGGATTTCCTAATTTTGAATTTGATGTGCAGCTTACAAAAGATCAAATTCCTGTTGTAATCCATGATTATGATTTATATAGAACAACTGGTGTGAATGGCCTCATTTCTGAAAAAAGTTTTAAAGAGATAAAAAATTTACAAGCAAAAAATAACTTCAAATTAGATGATGAGAAATATTCGATTCCAAAACTTGATGATCTATTAAAAAAGTATAAAGATAAATCAAATTTACACTTAGAGCTAAAATCTCGTGATCAAGAGCTTCCTGAAATAGTACTAGAATCATTAAAGAATAATGGTTGGTTAAATTCTAATAAGGGTCTTTATGAAATCGGAGGAATATCAATAAGTAGTTTTTTTGTCGAACAAATCATAAGATTTAGGAAATTAAATCAAAATGAAAGAACCGCTTGGCTTTTAGAAAAAATAACTAAATATGATTTAGAAATCTGCAAAGATCAAAAAATAGACCTTATTTGCCCTAGAGCTAAGTTTTCAAATATAAATTCTGTCAACAATGCAAAGGAAAAAAATATTTTAGTTAGAAATTGGGGTGTTTCAAACAAACAAGATCTTATAACAGCTTTTAATTCTGAAAGCACAGGAACTACGTTGGATTGGCCATTGAAAGGAAAGGAAATTTTGCAAAATTATGAAAATAACAAACGTTAAAATAAGAAATTTACAAGGAAGCTTTAAGTCAAATGGAGTCTTTTGGGAAGATAGACTTGTTAGACCTATAGATATTTATCCTGAATATGCTATCCAAGGTCATGAAAATGATAATTTTCAGATAGGTGATATTGTAAAAACAAGTTCAATATTTGTAGAAATTCACACAGAAGAAGGTTTATACGGTACTGCTGGTCCTATTGATTCTTCCCATGCAAAAATCATAGAAGAAACTTTATCAAAAATTATTTTAGGAAAAGATGCTTTAGCTGTTGAATTACTTTGGGATCAAATGCATAGATTAAGTGTGCATGGCAGACAAGGAATTACAATGATGGCCATAAGTGCTATAGATTGTGCACTATGGGACTTAAAAGGGAAATATTACAATACCCCAGTGTATAAAATTTTAGGAGGTCCTACTAGAAAAAAAATTCCTGCGTATGCCTCTATGCTTGGTTTTAATGTCACTGATATGAAATTAGTTTCAGAAAGAGCAAAATTATATAAAGAAAAAGGATTTACAGCCCAAAAATGGTTTTTTAGATTTGGCCCTATGGCTGGAATTGAAGGATTAATTAAGAATGTTGAAATGGTCAAAACAATTAGAGAATCAGTTGGAGATAATTATGAAATAATGCTTGATTGTTGGCAATCAATGGACTACAAATATGTTGTTGAATTAGCAAAAAGAATTGAAGAATATAGACCGTATTGGTTAGAAGAAACTGTAATGCCAGACAGAGTAGAAATTTATAAAAAAATCAAAGAAAAAATAAATATACCTTTATCTGGTGCAGAGCATGATTATACAAGGTGGGGAATGTTAAGATTTATTGAAAAAAATGCTCTAGATTTTTATCAACCAGACATTTACTGGGCAGGAGGTTTGTCTGAAGTGATAAAAATAGCTAATCTAGCTAGTACTTTTGATCTAATTACAATTCCACACGGTCATTCCTCAAATGCAACTCTGCATTTTTCATTATCACAAGTACCAATTCATACTCCATTTCAAGAGTATCTGATAAAGTGGAATAAAGTTCATCAGCATTTTCTGAAAACTCCAGAGAAGCCAAAAGAAGGATATTTTGAAGAGACAGAATTAATAGGTTTGGGTATGGAATTAGATAAAGAAAAAATTGAAAAAGAAAATGTTATAGAAATAAAATAGGAGAATTATATGAAAATCACAAATGCAAATGAAAATATGAATAATTCTATAGGACCTGATGTATGGTTAGCTGGAGATCCAGAAGATTTAAAAAAATGGATGGATAAAGGAGTTAAGGGTATTGTTACAAATACTGTTGTTCTGAAGGACATGACAGATAAATATGGTTCAATAATAGATTTAACTAAGAGATACTTAGATATAACAGATAAAAAAGTAGCTATAGAGATAGATGGACATTCAACAAATGAACTTTTAGATGTGGGTGAAGCTTTTACAAAATTATCTGATCAAATAATTCTAAAGATTCCCATGAGTGAATATGCATTAGGAGCATTCGTTGAATTAAAAAAAGCCAATGTAGAAACATTTTGTACAACTATCTTTTCTTTAAACCAAGCTGTTTTAGCCGCTAATGCAGGCGTTACTCATTTACTTCCATTTTGTGAGCCATTCCTTGATGTTAATAAAGATTCAACAGAATTAATAAGAGAAATGAAATCTACTTTTGAAGGTTGGAAAAACAGACCATTTATCACCGCAGCTCTAGTAAGATCTGTCGAAACAGCACACAAAGCTATAATTGATGGAGCAGATGGAATAATTATATTTTGGCCAATTTTTGAAGAAATGATAAAGACTAAATTCACAGATGAATGGAATAAAACATTTTTAGATCATTGGGATGGTATATACGAATCAGGAAATTTATCAGGAATAAATTACAAACCTCACAAATAGAATTTAAATTAACATTTTTTCTAATTCTTTTATATGCTCAGGAGAAGGATCAAAGCCGACACCAAGTTTATTCACTATTTCAGTAATTTTGTCACAAAAAGGTGTTGGTATATTGTTTTTTTTCCCAACGCCACTTACAAATCCAGTAAGGTAATCAATTTCAGTTCTTCTTCTTTTCAAAACATCCTGACCAAATGATGGTCTACTAGCTGATCCTGCCTTTTTGGCAGCGTCTAAAAATTGATTTTTTATTTCTTCAATTTTTTCTCCATTGGCAGCATCAACAAAATCTTCAGGTTCCATTCCCATTATCTTCCCCATTTTATATCCGTCAGATTTAGCAACTTTGACTACCTCAGAAGCAATTTGTATAGCTATGTTTTGAGTTATTGTTTCTGTTCTAACTTTCGAAGTACCCCATCCAGTTAATCCTGCTAGAGGATTGGCCATGCAATTAACCATCAATTTTGACCATCTCTCCCCAAGCAAATCTTCTGTATAATCTGATAACCCCACCGCTTGCATCATTGCAACGAAATCCTTAAGTCTTTCAGTAACACCTCCAGAAACTTCTCCAATTTTAAAACAAACATCTTTCCTATCATCAGTCCTCCAAGAAAAACCTGGTTCAAAAGCTGCTGCACTTATGGTTATTATGCAACCTAATGTTTTTTCTTTACCTACAATTTCTGAAATCCTTAGATCGTTTATTCCATTTTGAAAATCTACAAAATATCCATCTCCTTTTACAAGGTTTTTTAATGCATGTGTTACCCATTCAGTATCGTAGGATTTTACAGCTATAATTCCTATGTCAAATTTATGTTTTATACTCTGCAAATCGTTAATATGAACGGCTTTTGGGTTGCATCTATATGATGATTCTTGAGTTGTCACGATAAGTCCACTAGAATTAATTTTTTCTATATGTTCATACCAAGTATCAATAAGAGTTATATCATGGCCTGCTCTAGAAAGTAATCCGCCTACTACTCCTCCGATTGCTCCTGCTCCAAAAACACCAATTCTTTTTTTTTCGTACACTTTAAACCCTCTCTTATCAACTAATCATTTTTTCTATTTCGTCAAGATGATTAGGAGAAGGATCAAATCCTACTCCAAGTTCATTTACTATCGCGGTTATCTTGTCACAAATAGGGGTTTCAACATTATTTTTTTTGCCAATTTTACTAATATAACCAGTCAGATAGTCAACTTCTGTTCTTCTTTTTTTCAAAACATCCTGACCAAATGATGGTCTACTAGCTGATCCTGCCAGCTTAGCTGCTTCTAACATTTTATTTTTCAATTCTTCAATTTTAATTCCAGATGCAGCATCTAAATATTCCTTTGCTGAAATACCATTAATATCAGTTATGTCATACCCTTCAGATTTTGATACATGTATAACTTCAGCCGCAATTTTTATTGCTACATCTTGTGTAATAGGTTCTGATCTAACTTCTGATGTCCCCCAACCTGTCAAACCTGATAAAGTATTATCCATGCAATTTACCATAAGTTTAGTCCATCTATCTCTTAATAGATTTTCTGTTACTTCTGTTTTTCCTACTGCTTGCATCATAGCTACAAAATCTTTAAGCCTTTCAGTTCTCCCTCCAATCATTTCTCCAACTTTATATGCTGTGCCATTTCCTCTAGAGTCTGTTCTCCATGCATATCCTGGTTCAGAAGCCATTGCAGCTATAGTAATAACACAACCTAAGGTTTTTTCTTCCCCTACAATTTCTGAAATAGTAAAATCATTTATTCCATTTTGGAATCCTACAAAAAAACCTTCATCTTTTACATAATTTTTCAATGCATGAGTTACCCACTCAGTATCATAAGATTTAACTGAAATAATCCCTATATCAAACTTTTGTTTTATGCCTTGTAGATTATTTATATGAATAGCGTTTGGCTTACACCAATATTCAGACTCTTGATTTCTGACTATCAATCCATTTGAATTGATTTTTTCTATATGTTCATACCAAGTATCAATAATAGTAACATCATGTCCTGCCCTAGAAAGTAATCCGCTTACTACTCCTCCAATTGCTCCAGCTCCAAAAACACCAATTCTTTTTTTTTCGTACATTTCAATCCCTAAGTTATATTATTAATTTCTTTGATAATAATATATGTATTAAAAAAATGACAATAGAAAATTTATAAAATTTGACTTAAGAATAATTTAGTTCGATCTTCTTGTGGATTTTCAAAAAAATGTTCAGGTGTTCCCGATTCTACAATTAATCCTTCATCAAAAAACAGAAATCTATCTGCAACTTCTTTTGCAAAGCCCATTTCATGTGTTACACAAATCATTGTCATACCACTTTGAGCTAGCTCAGTCATTACGTCCAAAACCTCTTTGATCATTTCTGGATCTAAAGCTGAAGTAGGTTCATCAAACAGCATTATTTTAGGTTGCATAGCTAATGCCCTTGCTATAGCAACTCGTTGTTGTTGACCTCCAGATAATTGAGATGGATATTTCAATGCCTGCTCAGGGATACCAACTCTTTCAAGCAAACTCATCCCCAAATCTTCTGCTTCAGATTTAGGTAATTTTTTCACTTTCTGAGGAGCTAAGGTAATATTTCTTAAAACAGATAAATGAGGGAAAAGATTAAATTGTTGAAATACCATTCCAACTTCTGACCTAATTTTTTCAATATTTTTTACATTATTATTAAGCTCAGTGCCATTTACTTTAATTAAACCAGAATCATGTTCTTCAAGTCCGTTAATTGTTCTTATATAAGTTGATTTCCCTGAACCAGAAGGTCCTAAAACAACTACAACTTCACCTTCGTAAATGTCAGCAGTAATACCTTTCAATGCTTGAAATGATCCAAAAAATTTTGTTACTTCTTTTGTTTCAACAGATTTATTTTTATCCATAATTTCTCTCCTTATTGGCTTACATTAAGCCTTTTTTCAATTGATCTGCTTATTTGTGAAAGTATTATTGAAACAACCCAAAATAAAAGAGCCACTATCAATAATACTTCTATAGATTTCCCATAAAATTCTTGTTGCTGTTCAGGTATCAATCTACCTATTCTTAAAAGATCTGTGATTCCTAATATAAAAACTAGTGAAGTATCCTTAAATATAGCTATAAAAGTACTAACAATTGCAGGAATAACAATTCTAATAGCTTGAGGTAAAGTAATAAAAATCAATTCTAAATAAGTATTTAGCCCTAATGCTGTAGCAGCCTCCTTTTGACCTTTAGGAATTGATTGCAATCCTCCTCTAACTACTTCAGCAACATAAGCACTAGAAAATAAAGATAATACAATCATAGCTCTAATCACTAAATTTATATCGCTTAGAGAAAATAAATCTGGTAAGAAGTTTGGGAGAACAAACCAAGCAAAAAACAACCAAGCAATCAATGGAGCTCCTCTAAAAGTTTCTATAAAAACAACAGAAACTAACTTTACAGTTTTGTAAGAACTGGCTCTTCCTAAGGCAAAAACAACTCCTAATGGGAATCCTGCCAGGATGGCTATTACTGCTAAAATCAAATTTACAAAAAATCCTCCCCAAAGAGTTACTTTTGGACCTCCAGCTAAAACTAAAACTAAAAACAAAAATGGTATAAAAATCACCCAAGAAACAATAATAATTCTAGAAAGGATAAATTTAAAAGAAGTTTTCTTGATGTAAAAAATTGAAATATAAGACAATAGGGAAAGGAAAATAAGAAGCATAACATGGAAAAGCATATTAGTTGTCGTAAAAATCAAGAATGGAATCAAAAGCATTGAAACATAAAAAATAGATGTTCTTATCTGAAATCCATATACTAAACTAATAGTTGAAGATAATAAAATAGAAAATAGAAAAAAGATTGACCAAACACGCCACAAATCTTCTTCTGGAAATAATCCAACTAATAAAATTTTTCTGTTTACCTCAATTAGAGTCCAATCAGAAGTAAAGACAAATGTGAAAAACATAGAGAATATAAAATAAATGAAATAAGCTCCAAATATTGTCAAAAAAACATCTACCTTCGTAGCTAATAAATTTTCTTTCACCCAATTAATAACTTGTGTCATGCACCTATCCTTGTAACTCTTCTATTCAAGAAATTCATAAACATTGAAATAAAAAGACTTAATCCTAAAAAGGTAAGTAGTATTAGAAATAACATTGGCAAAGCATGCCCTGCATTATTCATTATTGTTCTTGAAACCATAAATACATCTGGGTAAGCTATAGCTACAGACAAACTTGAATTTTTAGTTAAATTTAGATATTGATTTGTAAGAGGAGGAATTATAGATCTAAGAGCTTGTGGCAAAATAATTAAAGTTATTCTTTGATATGAACTTAGTCCTAAAGCTTGCGCTGCTTCTGTCTGCCCTTTTGGCAAACTCTGAATACTTCCTCTAACTATTTCGGTAATGAATGTTCCTGTGTAAAGAACCAAAGCAAATAAAATAGCAGAAAATTCTGGTGAAAGTAAAAATCCTCCAGACTGAATGTATGTTCCATATTGATTTACTTCCAATGATGGGACATCAGCGTATAGATTTTTCCCCAACAAGAAATAAGAAATCAAAGTAATAATTAGAAAAAAACCTAAAGAAATAAAATTAGGAGAAAAAAAGTTTACATTTTCTTCGCGATATTTATTTAAGTACGATCTTATAAACAGAGTTACTATCAAACTAACTAAAAGTATTAAAAACCACAAAGATCCATTTTCAACAGAATTTATAAAAGGAAGAAGAATTCCTCTATTAGACCATACAGAAAAACCTCCGAAAGTTAAAGCTTCTGAAATTTTTGGAAGCTGTAATAAAACTAATTGCCAAAATATTATTTGAATCAACAAAGGAGTATTCCTTATAAATTCAACATATCCTGCGGAAATTCTACTTATTAAAAAGTTTTTAGATAATCTTGCTAGACCCATTAATACCCCTAAAATAGTTGCTAGCAATATACCAATAAAACTCACTCTTATAGTATTTATTATGCCTACAAAATATGCCTGCCATCTTGAATCATTACTTGTATATTCAATTAAAAATGCGTGGCTAATTCCAAATCCTGCCCTGCTTCCTAGATGCCCAAATCCAAGTTCTAACCCTAATGCTCTTGAAATCAAGTAGAAAAAGAACACAATCATTAAACAAGAAAAAACCAATTGAACCATAAGCTTTCTAAAACTCCTATCATAAAATAGGACTTCAAGCTTTTTTCCAATTGATTCTTCAGACTTTAATTGTTGAAATAAGGATGAAAACATATGTGAAAATATAACCTACAGGGTATTTCTACCCTATAGGTTAAAATTATCTAATAGGAAATTCCTATCTAAATGGAGGAGCGTAAATTAATCCACCATCTGTCCATTGAGCGTTCAAGCTACCCTCTCTTGTCAATCCAAGTGGAACTAAATGTCTGTCATAAACCTCTCCGTAGTTACCTACTTGAGATATCACAGCCTGCATAAAGTCTACTGGAATTCCAAATGAGAAGTCTGAAGGCTCACCACCATCAAAACCAACACCTAGTAATCTGGCCATGCCTGGGTCTGTAGGATTTGCAGCCATTGAAGCAACGTTAGAACTTGTTATTCCACTTTCTTCAGCTTGCATCATTCCAAATACTACCCACTGAACAACATCATAAAACTCACTATCATTGTCTCTTGTAAGAGGACCAAGTGGTTCTTTAGATAAAGTTTCAGCCAATACTACATGATCATTAGGGTTAGAAAAACCTGCTCTTTTAGAAGCTAGACCTGACTTATCAGTAGTCCATCCGTCACATCTTCCTTCTTCATAAGCTGCTTGCAAAGGATCATTTGTCTCAAATGTCAAAGGTGTGTATGCAATTCCATTAGAAGCAAACCTATCATCTAGGTTTAGCTCAGTAGTTGTTCCTTGAAGAACACATACTGTTGCACCAGCCATTGATTCAATTGAATCATATCCGCTGCTTGCTTTTACCATCATTCCTTGTCCATCGTAGAACGTAGTTACAGTAAAATCATTACCTAGGTCTCTATCTCTACTTGCTGTCCAAGTTGTATTTCTAATAAGCAT
>Ga0066836_10002341_pt1 | contig 10147 bp, 9 predicted proteins | sample ETNtaG_18_FD_71568 | JGI IMG/M metagenome (GOLD analysis project Ga0066836, IMG submission 71568) | Marine microbial and viral communities from oxygen minimum zone, Eastern Pacific Ocean - ETNP201302SV91 | ecosystem: Environmental > Aquatic > Marine > Oceanic | place: Pacific Ocean: Eastern...
AGATAAATTTATAGAGCAAGGAAGTTGGAGCATTCCTTCTGAGACTAATTTATATTTATCAAGAAATAGAAAAAAACCTAAAACTAATTTTTCTGGAATTATTTCAACCGATAACTTAACTAGTGCGTTGGGATTAGAATATTCTGGATCAAATATTCAAGCAGGCAACTTACTCCTATTATTAGATCTGAGTTGGGAAGATTATCCTGAAAAATTAGATTTGGATTTATTAAAAGGTAGAGCTGAATTTAGATTAGATGATTTGACTCTATCAGAAGTGTCTGATGACTTATCTAGCGCCAATAATATTTTAAGATTAATAAGAGTTTTTAATGTTGCTGATACTTTTGGAGGTTTAACTGATATTTTTTCTAAACCGTTTAGAAGAGGCTTCTATGCAGATAGAATGGAAGCCTTCATTAATATTGATCCTCAAAGAATAGAGACATATAAGCCAATGACCTTTAAAAGTGGATCTGGTGAATTTAAATGGGATGGTTATGTAAGCAGGGATTCACAAGGAAATTTTTCAGAAATAAATTTTGAAATAATAATGACATTACCATTAAGAGATTATTTACCTGCTTATGCCTTGCTTTTAGGAGGTCCTCTATCTGCTGGGGTAGTTTATGTTGCAGGAAAGGCTTTTAAGAGACCTCTAAATAAGCTCAGCAGTGGCAAATGGCGTGTTTGGGGCAATATTGATGATATTAAAGCTGAATTTATAGAATGGTTTGAATAAGACTAGTGTTGGTTTCTTAAGATCTTCTTTTTCTGCTCGAACCAATATTTAAGTTTTTTCTATACTTAGCTACAGTCCTTCTTGAAACATAAATATCCGATTCTTTCTTTAACTTGAGCCTAATTTTATCATCACTTAAGGGAGAAGAGCGATCTTCAGTGTTAATAGTCAGGTTTATATTCTCTTGCAGTTGAAAGGAACTGATATCTTTCCCAGATTTAGATTTATTATTAACTCTTCTTTCCAGAAAAGTTTTTAGAGGAAAGTTTTTATTATTCACTTCTATGTACTTTGAATTAAGCAGTCTTGAGATTGTTGACTCACTCAAATCTGCCTCATTAGCTATAGTATTTAAATTAAGTGGAAGTAGGGCTCCATCTTTAAAAAAGAAGTCTTTTTGTTTTTTTAAAATAAGCTTGGCAACTTTTAGCAAAGTTACTTCTCTTTTTTTTAGTCCAGCCAAAATAGATTTCTTGTTATTCTTTAATTCAGAAGATTCTCCTTCGTTTAACTTATCGTCTATTAATTTAAATAAAGTCTCATGCAGGAAATGATCATTAATTTTGACAGAAAGGCCTCCTTTCATCTTTTTTGCTATTAAATCTGGCCTTATATATTCTCTTTCTTCAATTTGAGTATTAAAGTTAGGTAAGAAATTAAGTTTACCAATTAGAATTTTTTCACTTTCTGTTAGTTCCTCTTCAGACAAGGAAGAATTACAAATTTTTTCTATAATTTTGTGTAGCTTGGTTTTGCTACTATCATCTACCATCAATTCATCTGCTTGGATTAGTAAAGATTCTTCTATGGTTGTATATCCACATCCCACAGGATCAAATTTTTGAATTAATTTGAGTATATCTTCTATGTCCTTATCAGAGATTTTTTTATTAAAAACTTCATTTACTAACTTTTTTATATCTTCTGTGTCAAGATCAAAAGAAAGCCTTCCTTCGGAATCAATATAATCTATAAGATATTCTCCTATTAAAATCTGATAGTCCCTTAAACCACTCAAATTTATTTGTTCTAAGAGTTCATCTTGTATATTCCTATTGGTTGATTGATCAAAAGTATTTTTATCTAAATACTCATTAGAAAATAGAAAAGAAGAATATTTATCTATTAATATTAGATCTTTAAAATATTTAACAGGCTTCTCTTCTTGATCTAAGAATTCTTCTATAAGACTTAGTATCTCCTTTTTATTTTCTTTATTACTATTTGATAGCAGTTCAATATGTCTTATTAGCTGAGGGGTTAAAGAGATTTTTTGTTTTAGTTTTTGACTAAATTTTTGCTTCATCAACCTTAGAAGTCTTTTCCAAGATAAACTTCTTTTACTAATTTATCCTTAGAGATTTTAGCAGGAGGTCCTTCTGCTATCTCTTCACCTTGATTTAAGATAAGAACTCTGTCGCAGATCTTCATTGTTTCTCTAACATTGTGATCACTAATAAGGATGCCAATATCTCTTTTGTTTAAATCCTTAAAAATTTCCTTTAGCTCCGAAACAGCAATTGGGTCTATTCCTGCAAATGGTTCGTCTAAAAGCAAAAAGTTTGGATTGCTAGCTAAAGATCTAGCAATTTCGACCCTTCTTCTCTCTCCACCAGATAATTTTATAGCTTTAGAAGATCTTAATTTACTCAAATTAAATTCTTTTATTAAGACATCTAGCTCCTTTTTTATTTCTGGATCTTTCTGGTTAAACCTTTGTTCCAGAGCAGAAAGAATATTTTCTTCTACGGAAAGCTTTCTGAAAACTGAAGATTCTTGTGGAAGATAAGAAATGCCTAATTTAGATCTTTCAGCAATACCTTTTTCTGTTAAACAGATTTCATTAATAAAAACCTCACCTTCATCTGGTCTTATTAATCCAGCAACCATATAAAATAATGTAGTTTTTCCTGCTCCATTTGGGCCAAGCAGACCTAGCGTCTCTCCTTTTTCTAAAACTAAACTAACTTTATTTACAACCTTCTTATTGGTATATTCTTTTGATAATTTTATTACCTTTAGAGACATTTATTTATTGGTGATTATTGAAGAGTCTTTAGCATTTATTATCTTATTTTCATTTAGATTATAGGATATTTCCGAAGCGTTTATGATGAAATCATCAAGAACAATTTTTGCCGATCCTTCCATCAGTAAATTTGGGTCATCTAAGTAGAAAGTTAGCTTATCAGATTCACCTAATTTTTTATTAACAGAAGAAATAATAGTAGCTTTTTTCAAGGTTATCTTGTCTTTTCCTTCTAGCTCTCTAAGCTCAAATCCTTCAGCTCTTATTTTTATGTTCTCCTTGTTAATTGAAACTGATTTGTCCGTATAAATTAGTTTTTCCTCAATACTTATATTTAGCTCATCTGAATTTAATTTAAAGAAGCTGTCTTCATTAATTATTTTGAGAATGACATCTCCCCCTAAATCGATTAGTTGATCTAAGCTTTTATACAGCCCATTATTCGAACTTAATTCCTTATAAGATTTTCCTTCTCCAGAAATCTTTAGATGAACTTCTTCCAACACAGCTCCTTCATTCAATAAATTAGGAGCGTTCATGCTCTTTGAGGTGAAGCTATAAATATATTTTGGGAAGGTTATTTCAATTTTAGGATAGGAGCTTTTAAAAGAGATGGTGCTTTCAGATCCATGAATTTGAGAAGATAATATGATCGCTATTAATACTAATGGGAGTCCAATATTTTTTAAAGACATCAATCAATTACACTAATCCTGCTTGCATAAGATCATGCATTCTAATAACTCCTATAGGAGTATTATTTTCCATAACAACTAAAGTATAAACGTTATTATTTTCCATAATCTTTTCAGCTTCATAAGCTAAATCTTCTCTATCTATTGTTTTAGAAGATTTAGACATCACTTCAGATATTTTTGTTGATTTAATATCAATATCTTGATTGATACACCTTCTTAAGTCCCCGTCAGTAAATACACCCAAAAGCGCATTAGAGTCATCCACCACAACCAAAATACCAAGGCCCTTTTCTGTCATAGTAATTAATGAATTAAATATGAAGTCATTTGGATTTGCTAAAGGGAATTCAGATTCTGCGTGCATAATATCACCAACTTTTAGTAATAATCTTTTCCCCAGCTTTCCTCCTGGATGAGATTTAGCAAAATCATCAGAAGAAAATCCTCTCTCTTCTAATATTGCTATTGCAATAGCATCTCCTAGGGCCAATGAAGCAGTAGTACTAGTAGTTGGGGCCAAGTTATTAGGACAAGCTTCAATTTTTACATCCGTAGAAAGGTTTATTTTTGATTCTTTTGCTATTTTAGAGTTCTTGCTACCTGTAATAGAAAATAGCTCACAACCTATGTCTTTCAATGAAGGCAAAATATCTAAGACTTCTTGAGATTCGCCTGAGTGAGAAAGGATAATAACAATATCTTCTTTTGTAATAGAACCAAGATCTCCATGTAAAGCTTCAGCCGCATTGACAAAGAAAGAAGAAGCTCCAGTACTAGAAAGAGTAGCAGAAATTTTATTAGCAATATGGCCTGATTTCCCCACACCAAGAGTTATTATTCTTCCTTGACAATCTAGAAGGGCTTCGCAAACATTAATAAAATCACTATCTAAGCTTTCTATTAGATTCCTAATGCCCTCAGATTCAATTGAAAGAGTTCGTTTTGCTGATTTAAGAAATTCTTTCTTCATTTTAATTAGAAACAAGTATTAAAGAGTATAAATAAGTAGAGAAGAAGAGCAAACATATGAACAAATTTGTAAAACGATTAAATGAATATTTCCTTGAAACTCTTAAATAAAGAATAAAGAATATACTTATGAATAATAAAAGAACTAATAGTTCCACCCATTCAGTATAGACCCAGCTACTCATCATAAGTTCCTCGTTACCAAAAAGACCCGGTATAGATAAGACTAACAATCCATTAAAGATATTAGAGCCAATTAAAGCCCCAGCAACCGCTTCATACCTTCCTTTAAGAGCCAAGGCAATTGAAGCTGCTATTTCCGGTAAGCTTGTTCCGATTGCTAAGATAGTGAATCCTACGAAGAGCTCTCCAACTCCAAAATTAGAGAGTATTTTCATCGCTCCTTCAGTTATTAACCAAGCGGCAAATATTAAAGCAATCAAAGAGAGAAGAAGTTTGAGTGAGGATAGTTTATCTTTCTCATGAGTTTCACTCTCTTCATATTCCTCTTTTGTTTTATACCAACTAAATATAGTTATCATCAATAGGGCTATTAGAAATATAGCCGAAAGAAGATAGAAAGGTCTAAAAGCTAAGATCAGCCAAACAATTAATGTAGATATTAAAAGTATGATCAAGTTCAGATTAGAAATATTAGACTTAAAATTAACTTTTTTTATCGTAAGAACAAAGAGAGTCAGACCGAAGACAAGAGCTATATTTGCAACATTTGATCCAATAACATTTCCTACAATCATTCCTCCTTTATTTTCAATAGTTGCAAATAATGTTGTAAGCATTTCAGGGGCAGAAGTTCCAAAAGCTATTACTGTGGATCCTATAAAGAAAGGAGAGAGGCCAAAGCTCTTTGAAACTGAGATTGAATATTTTTCTAGTTTTTCAGCACTTATCCAGACTAGAGCAATACCAGGTATTAAATAAAAGATTAAAATTGAAAACATAAGGTGTTATTTTTTTATGAATTAGGTTTTTTACAAATGTTATAATTAACTAAATCCTTACCATTATCTCATTATTGGAATAAATGAAGCTAAAAAATATATATATAGCGATTATTTTCTTGAGTTTTAATTTAATCTCAAATGTCGCTCATTCAAAGACGGCACACGAGACTGCTGAAGATATTCATACACAAGTAATAGAAGTAATCCAAGAGAATAAATCTTTGTATTCAAGTAATAAGGAGATGTTTATAGAAAAGATAGAACTAACTATGAAGCCTGCCGTTGACTTTAAAAGAATATCAAGAAATGTAATGGGGAAATATTACAAACAAGCTACCGAAGAACAGAGGAATTTATTTCTTGAAGTCTTTAAAATAACGTTGTTAAAGACTTATTCCGATACATTTTTTGAATTTAAAGATGAGGAAATTAGGGTCCTGCCTGAAAAAGAAAAACCAAAAAGACCCAATAGAGTAAAAGTTGGAGTAGAAATTATTACGGACACAAAAGTTTATCCTGCGACCTATGATATGTATAAAAATAAAAAGGAAGAATGGAAAATAATAAATATAGTTGTTAACGGAGTGAACTTAGGTTTAACTTTCAGAAATCAGTTTTATTCTTTAACAACAAAAAGAAAAGAAAACATAGATTTAGTTATAGAGGAATGGGTAGCATCATTGTAAGAAAAGATGGATAAGTTATTAATAAAAGGTGGTTCAAGGTTATCAGGAGAAATATATGCTTCTGGGGCCAAAAATTCTGCTCTCCCAATCTTGGCAGCTTCTCTCTTAGCCGATTCTTCAATGAAGATAGGAAATTTACCTCATTTAAAAGATGTGACTACAATGATTGAGCTCTTCGGTTCTATGGGAGTTGAGGTGGCTCTAAATGATGACATGGAAGTAATAATAGATTCATCACAAATAAAAAATTTGAATGCTCGCTATGAATTAGTTAAAACAATGAGGGCTTCAATTCTAGTTCTTGGTCCTTTGCTATCTAAATTTAAACAGGCTGAAGTAGCTCTTCCAGGAGGTTGTGCAATAGGCAGTAGGCCAGTTAACCTTCATATTGAGTCGATGGAATTAATGGGCGCAGAAATAACTATTGAAAATGGTTACATTAAAGCTATTTGTAAAGATGGCCTTAAAGGTGGAGATATTTATTTAGATCCTGTAAGTGTTACAGCCACAGAAAATATTATGATGGCTGCATCCTTGGCTCAAGGAAAAACTGTTATTACCAATGCAGCAAAAGAACCGGAAGTTTTAGATTTAGCAAATTGCCTAAATAGGATGGGAGCAGATGTACAAGGCGCAGGAACGGATAAAATAATAATAAATGGCGTAGATAGCCTCAAGGGATGTAACTTTGATGTTATGCCAGATAGAGTAGAAACAGCTACTTACTTAACGGCAGCTACTATGACAGGAGGACATATAAAAATTAAAGGTACCATGCCCTCAACTCTTGAAGTTATCCTTTCTAAATTATCTTCATGTGGAGCAGAAATAAATGTTGGAGATGATTGGATAGATTTGAAAATGGAATTAGAAAGGCCTATATCAGGCAGCTTAAGTACCGGTCCTTTTCCAGCTTTTCCAACTGACATGCAAGCTCAGTTCGTAGCACTTAACTCTATAGCAGAAGGTAATTCAACGGTTACTGAGACTGTTTTTGAGAATAGATTCATGCATGTTCAGGAAATAGCTAGAATGGGAGGATCTATAAAATTAAAAGGAAATACAGCTTATATAGAAGGGGGTAAAGATTTAATAGGCGCTCCTGTAATGGCTACAGATCTTAGAGCTTCAGCCAGTTTAGTTCTAGCGGGGTTGGTTGCTAAAGGAGAGACTATAATTGATAGAGTTTATCATTTAGATAGAGGCTACGAGAGAATAGAAGAGAAGCTAAATATTCTTGGCTCAAATATAGAAAGGATTTCTTAAACTAATGGGTAAAGAAAAAGAGCTTATAGTAGCTATTTCTAAGGGCAGGGTGTTCGATTCTGTAAACTCCATATTAAAAAGATCTGATTTTTCTATAAAAGATTTAGGAGTTAGAACTAGAAAGATCTTAATCTCTTCTAATTCAAGCAAAATAAAATATCTCTTAGTTAGAGGTTGGGATATTCCTGCTTTTGTTGACTCAGGAGCAGCTCAATTAGGTATATTGGGTAAAGATATTATTTTAGAAAGAGAAAATTATGATTTTGCAGAAGTTGCAGATTTACAGATAGGAACTTGTAGACTGTCAGTAGCAGGAAAAAATAAAGAAATCTTAAAAAAACCAAAATTAAGAGTAGCGACCCGTTACGTTAATTCTGCAAAAATCTATATAGAATCATTGGGTATTCAACCAGAAATAATTGAGCTATTAGGATCTCATGAGATTGCACCTGATATGAATTTATCAGATTTAATTATTGATTTAGTTGAAACTGGAAAAACACTAGAAGAAAATAATTTAAAAGAACTGGAAGTTATAAGGAATATTTCTACTAGATTAATTGCTAATAAGGCTTCATTGGTAACTAAGAAAGATTTAATAAATCAATTTAAGAGAGATCTATTATCTAGGGCTTAAGATTGTTTAAAGAAATTATAAATCTAAAAGATTCTGACATAGACCAGTTGATTAATTCTATAAGGTCTAATAAAGAATCTTCAGAGAAAAATATATCAAAGGAAGTTAAGAAAATTATAGAAAAAGTTTCTAAAGAAGGGGATGAAGCAATTATTGATTACATCAATAAGTTCGAATCAAAAAATATTTCCTCTTTAGAAGAAATAAAGATTTCTAAAAAAGAAATAAGAACATCAGAGAGATTAATTAAAGAAAAAGTTTTTAAAGCACTCAAAAGATCTTACGAGAGAGTATTTAATTTCCAAAAAAGCCTCATAAGCCCAAAAGAAGGTACAAGGAAAAATTTAACTAGGTTAAGCGTTCCTATTGAGAGCGTCTTAATATATGCTCCAGGAGGGAAGGCATCTTATCCTTCTACAGTTCTTATGGCAGCAGCTCCAGCTAGAGCAGCAGGCGTAAGGAAAATCTTTTTAGCCTCACCTTCTAAAAATCGAAGCTTAAATGCAGCTATTCTAACTGCTGCAAATATTTCTAATATTGACGAAGTGTTTTGTTTAGGGGGAGCTCAGGCTATTGCAGGATTTGCTTTCTCTAATAATTCTTTGCCAACCGTAGATAAGATAGTAGGCCCGGGTAATAAGTATGTGACGGAAGCAAAGAAGCAGGTTTTTGGGAAAGTGGGAATAGATCTTATAGCCGGTCCTTCCGAAATATTAATAATAGCTGATAAGCATTCAGATCCCTTTTCAACAGCTTTAGATTTAATGGCTCAAGCCGAACATGATGAATTGGCTTGCTCCATTTTAATTTCCTTGGATAAAGAATTTTCTCTAAAAGTTTTAGATATCATTAGTTCAGAGTTAAAGAAACTTGAAAGAAAAAATATAATCAAAGAATCTTTATCCAACAATGGATATATTATAAATGTTGATTCTCTTGAGGAAGCTATTAATTTATCTAACAAATTGGCTCCTGAACATTTACATTTAAAGCTTGAGGATTCAGCTCAAATAGCAAGAGAGTTTTTGTATGCTGGAACTATTCTCATAGGTGAAGATTCAGCAAATGCAATTTCAGATTACGCTTTAGGGCCTTCTCATATTTTACCTACCTCTGGTTCAGCAAGGTTTAGTTCTCAATTGAGCGTTAATGATTTTATGGTTAATCCAACTTTAGTAGATCTAAGTCAAGAAGAGATGGGCAAGGATTACATAGAGTTATTAGAAGATACAGTTTTAATAGCTAAAGCTGAAGGACTTTCTGCTCATTCTCTTTCAGCAGAGTATAGACTTAATAAGAAAAGGAAATAGATACTATTCCTTTGGAACTCTGCCTGCGATAAGTACAAAATCTATTATTTCTCCATCCCTTCTTACTTTTAAATTAATCTCTGTACCAGGTTTAGATCTTGCAAATTGCTGATACAAATTCTTATACGAGCCTTTTTCATTATTTATTTCTAAGATGGTATCTCCTATCTCTAAAGAAGCCTTATCTGCTGGCCCATATTCGTAAATTGATCCAATAACAAGATTTCCTTTTCTTATCTCTTTTCTATCTATTCCAAAACCTAACCAACCCCTATTAACTTCTCCATATTGAATAAGGTCATTCACTATAGATAGAACAGTTACTGAGGGTATTGATAGGCCTATGCCTTCAGACCCTCCTGATGAGCTCTTTATTAGGGTATTTATTCCAATAAGCCTTCCCTTTGTATCTATTAAAGCTCCACCCGAGTTTCCTCTATTTATAGAAGCATCTGTTTGAATATAGTCAGAATACGGATTCTCGAATTCTCTACCTGTTGCACTTATTATTCCCATACTGACTGATTTACCTAGGCCATAAGGGTTTCCTATGGCCAAAACTACATCTCCAATCCTTAGATTATTTGAATCTCCTATTTCTATTGATATTAATTCATTCGAAGGTTCTATCTTAAGGACTGCCAAATCTGTTCCTTTATCAATTCCTATTACGGTTGCTTTTTCTTTAGTTCCATCATTGAGTTCAACAATAATGTTTAAGTTCAGATCTCCAATTACATGTTGGTTTGTTAGTACGTAACCGTCTGAACTAAAGATGACTCCTGAGCCAAGGCTCGACTCAACTCTCTTTCTATTGGGATTGCCAAAAATAGAATTAAATCTGT
>Ga0066836_10002346_pt1 | contig 10138 bp, 7 predicted proteins | sample ETNtaG_18_FD_71568 | JGI IMG/M metagenome (GOLD analysis project Ga0066836, IMG submission 71568) | Marine microbial and viral communities from oxygen minimum zone, Eastern Pacific Ocean - ETNP201302SV91 | ecosystem: Environmental > Aquatic > Marine > Oceanic | place: Pacific Ocean: Eastern...
CGCCTCTGGCCGTTAAAATTCCTTTTGCTGCATGCATGCCATGTATATCTTCTGGTGATGTTTCAATTCTAACTAAAATAGTATTTTGCATCATTCCATTTAATCTTTCAGCTTCATTGGATGAAAAGACTACTTTACCACTCGCCGCACCTGGCGAAGCTGGTAAACCTTTTGCAATAACATTTATTTCACTTTTTTCATCCAATGTTGGATGAAGAAGACTGTCTAAAGAATTGGGATCTATTCTTAAAATAGCTTCTTTTTTAGAAATTAATTTTTCTTTAAACATATCAACTGCAATTTTAACTGCAGATTTAGCTGTTCTCTTTCCCGATCTTGTTTGTAAGATCCATAGTTTTTGGTTTTCTACAGTAAATTCTACATCTTGCATATCTTTGTAATATTTTTCTAATTTTTTTAAAATTTTTTCTAATTTTTTAAAAACTGTTGGCATAGATTCTTCCATTGAAGATTCATTTAAGCCTGAATCTTTTCTAGCTTTTTTGGTTATATGTCTGGGGGTTCTTGTTCCTGCAACCACATCTTCTCCTTGTGCATTAATTAAATACTCTCCATAAATTTCATTTGTTCCATTTGATGGATTTCTAGTAAACACTACTCCAGTAGCACAATCCTCTCCCATATTTCCAAATACCATTGATTGAATATTTACTGCTGTTCCCCAGTCCGAAGGTATGTGATTTAATTTTCTATAAATTTTTGCTCTATTGCTATCCCATGATAATAATACTGCAGAGATTGCACCTATCAATTGTTCGGTAACATCTTGTGGAAAATTTTTTTTTGATTGTTCTTTTATTAAGTTTTTAAAATCGTTTATCAGACCTTCCCAGTCACTGGCATCAAGTTCAGTGTCCAATAAAACACCTTTTGTAAGCTTATAATTTTCAATTAATTCTTCAAAATTATAATTTTCTACTCCCATAACTACGCTTCCATACATTTGAATAAATCTTCTATAACTATCTTTTGCAAATCTTAGGTTGGAAGTTTTTTCTGCTAAAGCATTTACTGTTTTATCGTTTAAACCCAAATTTAAAATAGTATCCATCATTCCTGGCATAGAAACTCTTGCCCCAGATCTAACGGAAACTAATAAAGGATTCTTTAAATCTCCAAATTTTTTACCTGTATCTTTTTCAATATTGCTAATTTCTTTTTTAATCTCTTTTAAAACTTTAGGAATTAATTTTTTTTTGTTCTTATAAAATAATTCGCAGACTTCAGTAGATATAGTAAAGCCTGATGGAACTGGAAAACCTAATTTACCCATTTCTGCTAGATTAGCTCCTTTTCCACCTAAAATATTTTTTGGTGAATTTATTTTTTTTGTATTTTTATATTTAAAATTAAAAACTAATTTTTTCACTATAAACTTTCTAATCTAGAGAAATTAAAATAATTATCGAAAGTTTTACACAACATTTGTAAAAGTTCTAGTCTATTTTTTTTTAATATTTCTTCATCATCATTTACTTTAACATTATCAAAAAATTCTGTTACTTCTTTTTTTGCTAAAGCTAGAGTATTTAAAAGACTTTCATAATCATCTTCTTTGGTAACACTTGTAAAATCTTTTCTTATTTCATGAATCTTTTTATATAAATTTGTTTCAAAATTATTTTTAAATAAACCTGGATCTGCTGTTCCAGAAATTTCTAAATTTTGATTTTTAAGTTCATTATTAAGAATGCTTGATGCTCGCTTGTAACTAAATATTATATCTTTGCCAATATCTTTTAATATTAATCTATTTAGTACACTTGCTTTATTGTAAATTTTTAAAATATCATCAATATTATAAGACAGTGTTGAACTTTCTATAATGTCTTGTCTTATAGCTTTTTCTTTCATAAAATTTTTAAATCTTTCATTAAAAAATTCTGATAAATCTTTTTTTACAATTTTTGTATCAAAAACAATATTTTGTTCATTATATAATTGGCATGAATAATTAATTAAATCTTTTATTTTAATTTTTTTTTTATTTTCTAAAATAATTTTAATTAATCCAATTGCTAACCTTCTTAAAGCATATGGATCCTTTGAACTTGTTGGTTTAAGATTAATACCAAAAAAACCAACAAGAGAATCTATTTTATCACTTAATGAAAGAGCCACGCTATATGGTTTTTTGGGTATCTTGCTGTTAGTTCCAATAGGAAGATAATGTTCGTTTAATGCTAAACAAATATCTTTTTCAAAACCCTGGGCTTCAGCAAAATATCCTCCTAAAACTCCTTGAAGTTCTGGAAACTCTCCAACTAAGTCGGACAATAAATCTACCTTGCAAAGTGATGACGCAACTTCAATTTTTTCCTTACTGATAAGTAGTTCGTCTGAAATTAATCCACTCAATTTCTTTATTCTTTGTGTTTTATCATAGTAGCTTCCAAGTCCTTTAAAATAATTAACATTTTTTAGTTTTGAAATTTGCTTTATTAAACTTTGTGATTTGTTTTTTTCCCAAAAAAATTCAGCATCATTAAGCCTGGCTTCAACAACTCTCTCGTTTCCTAGTTTGATTAACCCTTTGCTATCATTGCAATCAGCAACAACAAAAAAACTATTTGTTAAATTGCTATCATTATCTAGCGCGGGAAAATATTTCTGGTGTTGTTGCATTGTTATAATTATTATTTCTTTTGGTATTTTTAAAAAATTTTTATTGAATGAACATGACAAAATTTTTGGTTTTTCTACAATATCAGAAACTTCTTTTAATAGTTTTTTGTTTATATTTATTTTAAGATTCTTTTTACTTGATAGTTTTATTAGCTCTTTATGAATTAAATTCATTCTTTTTTCATTATCAATAATAATATTAAGGCTTTTAAAAAAAGAAATATATTTATCGAAATTATTGAATGATTTTGTTCTTTCTTCAAAATTTTTATCAACAAATGTTAAATTTGAACTTTCGATGTGATGAAACTTAAAGCTTAAAGTTTTTCCTTCAAAAACTGCCAAAATAGACTTTAATGGTCTTCCCCAGAACAAATTAAATTCACCCCATTTCATAGATTTTTTCCAAGATATTTTTCCTAATATCATGGGTATCTGATCATTTAATATGTCTTTTGTTTTAATCTTAATTGAAGGTTTTTTAAAAAAGTAAAACTCACCTTTTTCAGTTTTTTTCGAATAAATATTTTTTTTATCAATTTGATTTGATCTTATAAATCCATCAAGTGCTTTTTCTGGTGCATCAATGTTTGGGCCTCTTATTTCTTCAGCTTTTTGAAATATTTCTTTATTTATATTTTTAAAAAAAATTACTAATCTATTTGGTGTTGAAAAAACATTAATATCATCTCCAGCGTCATAGATAATATTTTCTTTGTCAAAAAAACTTTTAAAATTTATTAATAAATTTTCTCTTGCCGCAGATTGTAAATTCGGAGGCATTTCTTCTGTGAATAATTCTAAAAAAAACTCTGCCATTTCAATTTTGGCTTTCAAGCCATACTTGTCCAACACCTTTGACTATATTTCTAATACGAGAGATATATTCAGCTCTCTGTGCTACACTAATTACTCCTCTGGCATCTAATATATTAAATACATGACTAGCTTTTAAACATTGATCATATGCTGGTAGCGAAAGTTTATTTTCTGTTAACGACTTAGCTTCATTTTCAAACATATCGAAAATTTTAAAAAGATTATCTGTATTTGCAAATTCAAAATTATACTTTGAAAATTCTTCTTCAGCTTGGTGAAAAACTTCTTTATATAAAAGACCCTCATTATTCCATATTAGATCAAATACATTTTTTTTTCCTTGTGTAAACATGCACAATCTTTCAAGACCATAAGTTAGTTCAACAGATATTGGTTTACATTCTATGCCGGCCATTTGTTGAAAATATGTAAATTGAGTAATTTCCATTCCATCACACCAAACTTCCCAACCTAGTCCTGCGGCCCCTAATGTCGGACTTTCCCAATCATCTTCGACAAATCTTATATCGTGATCTTGGTGTTTAATTCCTATTGAAGCTAAACTATTTAAATAAAGTCTTTTAATATTTTTAGGTGATGGTTTAATTAAAACTTGAAATTGGTAGTAATGTTGAAGTCTATTTGGATTTTGACCATACCTTCCGTCAGTAGGTCTTCGTGAAGGTTGTACATATGCGGCCTTCCATGGTTTAGTTCCTAGCGATCTAAGAGTTGTAGCTGGATGAAAAGTTCCTGCACCAACTTCTATGTCATAAGGTTGTAATATTACACATCCATGCTTACTCCAAAATTTTTGGAGATTTAATATTGTGTCTTGAAACGATTGAAAATTTTTTATTAATTTTTTTTTTTTTATTTTTTTTTTAGAAACCATATCTCTGCCAAATCGATCTTTCCTCAAGAACATTTATTAATTTGTCAGTATGGTCTTGCGAAGAAGAAAGTTTTTTTGACAACCATCCTCTTGATTTTTCAAATTTTTTAATTATAACTTCTTCACCAAACTTTTCTCTTAAAATCTGTTGTGCATTTCCAATGCCATCTATTAAACCCAACTCTTTTGCTTTTCTTCCAGACCAGAATTCTCCTGAAAATAATTCAGTATCAGTATTTTTTTTTAATTTTGCTGATCTGCTTTTTTCAACAACATCTATAAAGTCCTTGTGAAGATCCAATTGAATATTTTTTAATCTGTCGATGTCTTCTTTTTTTTCATCCATAAAAGGGTCTAAAGTGCTTTTGTTTTTTCCAGCAGTGTAAACTCTTCTTTGAACTCCAATTTTTTGAATTAAATCTTTAAATCCAAAAGAAGAATAAATTACTCCTATTGAGCCAACTATTGAGCTTTGATTTGCATAAATTTCATCTCCAGAGCAAGCAATTAGATAGCCTCCTGAAGCTGCCACATCTTCTGCAAATACAATCACTTTTTTCTTATTTTTTTTTGCCTGATGTCTAATAAAATCATGAATAAGATGTGATTGAACCGGTGAACCACCTGGAGAATTAATTGAAATGGCTACCGCTGGTGCTTTTTTTACAGAAAAAGCTTTTTTAATTATTTCCTCTTGTCCGGCAAAGTCTATTCCTTGCTTAAATTTTCCTACATTACCTATAACGCCATTAAGTTTAATATGAGGAATAATTTTTTTTTTTTTGAAAATTGAAAACATACCAATGCTTATAAAATTTTTGATTTAATATAAAGTCTACTTATAGTTGAAGTTTGAGGTGCGTCAATTGATAAGTATATAATTGCCTTAATTGTACTAGTTTAAACCCATGGGAATAGTTGTTCAATTAAAAAATAGGATAAATAATTCATATTCTGATCTAAAAAGTTCAGTTGAAGAAAAATTAGTTTTAGTTGAAGAAAAAATTAAAACAAAATTGTCTAGTAAGGTGGAATTGGTTGATGAGATGACAAAATATCATCTTAAAACAGGTGGAAAAAGAATAAGAGCACTTTTAACTTTAGGTTCAGCAAAACTATGTGGATATTCTAAAGGTGTAAGAGATATTAATCTTGCAGCTTGTGTAGAATTAATACATGCAGCAACGTTAATGCATGATGATGTAATTGACAATGGAAAAATCAGAAGAGGAAAAAAAACCTTAAATAGTATATGGGGAAATCAATCATCAATACTTGTTGGCGATTACTTGCTCAGCAGGTGCTTCGAGTTGATGGTTGAGGATGGTGATCAGGAAGTTTTAAAACTTCTTTCATCAACTTCAGCTGAAATTTCTCAAGGTGAAGTGTTACAACTTCAACATAAATCTGAAATTGATATGTTGGAAGAAACATATTTAAAAATTATATCATCAAAAACAGCATCTTTATTTGCAGCAGCTACTAAAGTTGGGTCTATGCTGTCAGGCAAAGAAAATAAAATTAAAGAAGCATTAGAATTTTATGGAAAAAATATTGGTTTAACTTTTCAAATTGCAGATGACACTTTAGATTATAACTCTGAACTAAAACTATTTGGCAAGGAAATTGGAAATGATTTTTATGAGGGAAAAATAACTTTGCCTATAATACTACTTTACCAAAATGCTAAAAGTGATGAAAAAAAAGAAATAAAAGAATTTTTTGAAAAAAATGAAAGATCAGAAGCTGAATTTAAAAAAGTTTTAACAATGATCAAAAAATACGGCATCATAAACCAATGTTATAAGAAAGCTGAATATTTTATAAATCTTGCTTCTAATTCTTTAAGTATATTTAAGGAGTCCAAAGAAAAAGAGATTTTTAAAAATTTAACATCTTTTAGTTTAGAAAGAACTTTTTAGGGACTTAACAAAAATTTTTCCCATTTTCCATTTTGTTTTTTAAAATATTTTAATCTTTGGTGTATTCTGTTTTTTCCATTAAGCCAAAATTCAATTTCATTTGGATTTAAATTCCATCCCGACCAATGAGGTGGTCTTGGTATATTATTTTTATCTGTATATTTTTTATTGTAATCATCTATATTTTTATATAGTTCGTCTATATTTTTTAAAACAGTACTTTGTTTAGATGCCCAAGCGCCAATTTTACTTCCATGATCTCTACTGGAATAGTAAATGTCAGCTTGTTCATCTGATACTTTTGAAACTTTACCTGTGATTCTTATCTGTCTGAGTAAACTTTTCCAATGAAAACACATTGAGGCATTAGAGTTTATCATTATATCTTTGCTTTTCTTGCTATTAAGATTTGTATAAAAAATAAATCCATTTTGATTAAAATCCTTTAGTAAAATCATTCTTACTGATGAAATTCCATTTTTATCAGCAGTCGCTAATGCGAATGCATTAGGATCATTTATTTCGCTCTTTTTAGCTTCTCTGAACCATTCTGCAAAGAGATCTATTGGATTTTCTAAATCCTTAAAGCAATTATCTAGTCCTAAAGAGTTTTTTTGATTCATAATTTAAACAAAATAACTTATATAATATATTTAATGTCATTTAATACTTTTGGAAAGCTATTTCGTTTCACTACTTGGGGCGAATCCCATGGAGTTGCGGTTGGGTGTATAGTTGATGGCTGTCCTCCAAATATCAAAATTCAGGAAAAAGACATTCAGATTGAACTAAATAAAAGAAGACCGGGTCAATCGAAATTCACAACGCAGAGAAAAGAAGATGATAAGGTAAATATTTTATCAGGCATCTTTGAAGGAAAAAGTACTGGCACTCCTATCTCTATGATCATTTACAATAAAGATATGAGGTCAAGAGATTATGAGACTATAAAAAATAAATTTAGACCTGGCCATGCTGATTACACATATTTTAAAAAGTATGGAATTAGAGATTACAGAGGTGGAGGAAGACAGTCAGCAAGAGAAACTGTAGCCCGAGTTGCTGCAGGTGCTATAGCAAAAAAAGTTTTGGAAAATAAAATTGGAAAAAAATATAAAGTGATAGGTGCAGTCACACAATTAGGAATACTTGGATGTGATACCAATAATTGGAATGATAAATTTATTTCTAAAAATCCATTTTTTTGTCCAGACAAATCAATTTTAAAACTTTGGGAAAAATATTTATTAAGTATTAGAAAATCTGGTTCTTCATGTGGAGCAATTATAGAGATTAGAGCAAGAGGTATTCCGGTAGGATTGGGGGCACCTATATATTCAAAATTAGATATGGATCTTGCTTCAGCAATGATGAGTATAAATGCTGTAAAAGGAGTTAATATCGGTTCGGGAATGGGCTCTGCATTGTTAACTGGGGAACAAAACTCTGATCAAATTTTTCAAAAAGGAAAAAGAACAAAATTTTTAACTAATAATGCTGGTGGAATTCTTGGAGGAATATCAAGTGGTCAAGAAGTAATTGTTTCATTTGCTGTAAAACCCACTTCATCAATACTAAAAAGTAGAAAAACTATAGACAAATTTGGAAAAAACACATCAATTTCTGTTAAAGGCAGACATGATCCTTGTGTTGGAATAAGGGCTGTTCCAATAGGTGAGGCTATGATGCATTGTGTTTTATTAGATCAATACTTAATGCATAAAGCTCAGTGTCAAAAATAATCTTAGCTTTGTTTTTGAACAATAATTTTTGAATTTAATAAATCTAAAACTCTTTGTTCAATTGAATTCGCATCTAAGCCCGCCTGTTTATACATTTGAGAGGGGCTATCTTGATCTAAAAATTGATCAGGTAGAGTCATAGTTCTTATTTTTAGATTAAAATCTAATAAATTTTTCTCTGATAAAAAACCAGTCACATGTGAACCAAAACCACCTATTGATCCTTCTTCTATAGTAATTAAATATTCATGATCTGTAGCTATTTGCCAAATTAAATTTTCATCTAACGGTTTTACGAATCTTGCATCAACAATCGTTGGGTTAATTCCCTTTTTATTTAAGTTTTTTTTCGCTAAAATACACTCTTGCAACCTTGCTCCAAAATTTAATATTGCAATTTTTTTTCCTTCTGAAATTATTCTTCCTTTTCCTACATCAATTTTTTCATCTATAGAAGGAAGTTCAACGCCTGTACCATTACCTCTTGGGTACCTAATTGCAGTAGGATTTTTGTCAAGATCGATTGATGTATTAATCATTTTTACAAGTTCTGCTTCATCACTTGGTGCCATTACGATAAAATTTGGCAATGTCGATAGATAGGTTATATCAAATGAACCAGCATGTGTTGGACCGTCTGCACCAACTAGTCCTGCTCTATCAATGGCAAATCTTACTGGTAGACTCTGTATTGCTACATCGTGAACAACCTGATCGTAAGCTCTTTGTAGAAAAGTTGAATAAATTGCTGCATATGGTTTGTATCCCTCAGTTGCAAGGCCAGCAGCAAAAGTCACTGCGTGTTGTTCTGCTATACCTACATCAAACATTCTTGATGGAAATTTTTGACCAAACAAATCCATTCCTGTTCCAGATGGCATAGCTGCTGTAATTCCCACTACCTTGCTATCTTTTTCAGCATGTTTAATCAAAGTATTTGCAAAAACTCTTGTGTATGAAGGAGAATTTGATTTTAATTTGTGTTGAACACCAGTTTTTACATCAAATTTTGTTACACCATGAAACTTATCGTTAGATTTTTCAGCAAATTCATAGCCTTTACCTTTTTTAGTTTTAATGTGAATCATTATTGGTCCTTCATGATTTAATTTTTTTGCATTTTGTAATACTGGAATAAGATCATCTATATCGTGACCATCTATAGGACCTACATAATAAAATCCCAGAGAATTAAATAAAGTTCCCCCTGTCACTGCAGATCTTAAAAAATCTTCGGCTTTTCCTGCTTTATCGCTAAACCTTTTTGAAAATGCAGAGATAATTAATTTAAAAGTTTCTCTTAAATTAAAATATAATTTTGTAGATAGTAATTTTGCTAAGTATGTTCCCATTGCTCCAACTGGTTTAGCAATAGACATGTCGTTATCATTTAATATCACAATCATTTTTGTTTTAGAAGCACCTGCATTATTCATAGCTTCATATGCCATTCCTGCACTTATTGCTCCATCTCCGATAACTGCTACAACTTGATCAGATTTTTTTGAAAGCTTGTTTGCAACTGCAATTCCTAATGCAGAAGAAATTGAGGTCGAACTATGAGCCGCTCCAAAAGGATCATATTCACTTTCTGATCTTTTTGTAAATCCAGACAATCCTTTTCCTTGTCTTAAAGTTCGAATTTTATCTTTTCTACCAGTTAATATTTTATGTGGATAAGTTTGATGACCAACATCCCAAATTAATTTATCGTTGGGAGTATCAAAAACATAGTGTAAAGCTATTGTTAGTTCAACCACTCCTAGTCCTGCTCCCAAATGTCCACCTGTAACTGAAACAGCATCTATTAATTCTTCGCGCAATTCTTTTGCTAGTATTTTTAACTCTGAATGTTTTAACGACTTTATATCTGATGGAAAATTTACTTTGTCCAAAAACTGATATTTGTTTTTCATTTTTCTCTATTAGTAATAAATAATATTGTTTTTTTTAAATCATCACTTCTTTTTCCAAAAGGCTTAAGTTTGTGAAATATTTGTATTTTTAAATTATTTGCATATTTAACAGTATTTTTATATCCAAGTAAATTGATTAAAGTTGCTTTGCCTTTTTTTTTATCTTTTTTTGTTTTTTTTCCAGCTTTTTTTGAATTA
>Ga0066836_10002347_pt1 | contig 10138 bp, 10 predicted proteins | sample ETNtaG_18_FD_71568 | JGI IMG/M metagenome (GOLD analysis project Ga0066836, IMG submission 71568) | Marine microbial and viral communities from oxygen minimum zone, Eastern Pacific Ocean - ETNP201302SV91 | ecosystem: Environmental > Aquatic > Marine > Oceanic | place: Pacific Ocean: Eastern...
CTGATAATTATCTTGAACTTGTAAAAAAGAGAGTTTTCAATTCTGACGGTGAAGAAAAAGCTTCAGCTATTACATCATTGAGGATAGGACTATCAGTAATTCTAAGGCTATTAGCTCCAGTTTTACCTACAATAACAGATGAAATATGGTCTTGGTGTTTTTCAGAAGAAACACAAACTACATCTATTCATCAATCAAAATGGCCTAAAAAAGAAGAATTTAATGGATTCAATCAATCAAAATATAAAAATTCATTACAAGTTGCTATTAAGGCTATAAGATCAGTTAGGCAATGTAAGACCTCAGAAGGAATTGGTTTAGGTAAACCTGTAGAAAAAATGAAAATTATAACTAATCAAAATAACCTGGATATTCTTGAATATGTATTTGAAGATTTTTGTAATGCATCAAACTGTTTTGATTTTGAGAAGGAAAACAAAGAAGATGAAAATATATTTGTTGAAATAATATCTAAACAGGAAGATTCATAAAGACCTATAACCTATTTTTCCTTTGTATTTATAATTTTTTTTTTCAGTTCGGCAAATACCCCTGTTTCAAAATCACGAACTTCTTTACAGCACTTAAGTGTTTCTTCTGCAATATCTATTGGCACTCTTGTAATCCCGTCAGTATCTCCAACAATAAGATCTCCTGGCTTTATTAATAAGTCGCCGACCTCTACTTCAGTCTGTGTTTCTATCAAGTTGAAGGGCCCGTGTCCAGGGACTCTTCCTGTAGCCCAAACAGACATTCCAACTTCTGCAATTCCTTGAAGATCTCTTATTGAGCCGCCATTTATAACACCTACTGCACCTAGTACTTTATGTTTTAGAGCCATTCCATCTCCCATAACGGCGCCTCTTCCTTTATTTTTTTCTATATCAACAATTACACCTATAACTGGTAAACTGGATTTATCAATTGCATCGTAATATTCATCCCAATCTAGTTTTTTCTTTGGTTCATATAGTGGAGTAACTTTACATGTTATAGCTATACCTACGACAGTACCAGATTGTAAATGATAGGATTTTAAATCCGGACTGGAGTAATCAATTTGTTCATTATCATAATTATCAATAGTCATCATTGCATTTTGTACAGTAGCAGAATCATATTCCTTTAGACCTTCAATAATATCTCTCAATTCCATTTCTATTACTCCATTTCTATATTTAAATCTTCTCCAGGAAAGAATTCCAACCATGGTTGGAAATTTTCAACAAATATTTTTCCTTCTTCAACTGATGATAGCCCTTTTATAGCTCTATTTGGATCATAGCCTGTAGTTTTAGCTAAAGCTTCTATTCCTCTTTTGGTTTCTCTTACACCACCGACAATAAAAATATCTTTTTCTTCATTTTCTACTACTAAATCTAACCCTTTTTTTCTTGTTCTCCAATAAAGTCTCAATTTACTCTCCTAATCAATAAACTTTTTAGCTCTATCAAGTATTTTGTGTGCTAGTTTATTTTTGCTCATCAATGGAAGGATTTCTTCACCATCAGTATCAACTAGTACAGCTTTGTTATTATCTGATCCAAAACCACTACCTTCTAACGTTATATCATTAGCAACAATTATTTTACAATCTTTACTTGATAGCTTTTTCTTAGCATTTCTCACAAGATTTTCTGATTCTGCTGCAAACCCCACTTTAGTTATTTTTGAACCATCAATTCCTTTTAATATATCTGGATTTTTTTCTAATTTAATTGAATCTAAATTATCTTTTTTTATTTTTTCTTTAGAAATTGTTTTTACTTTGTAATCTGCTACTGCAGCTGACATAATGATTAAATGTGATTTATCTATAAGTTTTTCTATTTCATTTTTCATTTCTATTGCACTGATTGTAGAAATTTTCTTTATTCCTTGAATTTCTTCATCAGACTCAATTTTTCCATGAACTAATGTTACAGAAGCTCCTCTATCTCTAAGTGCTTTAGCAATTGCAATCCCCATTTTTCCCGATGATCTGTTTGAAATATATCTTACAGGGTCAATTTCTTCTACAGTTCCTCCAGCAGTTACTATAGCATCAATTTTTTTATAGTCTTTTTTTTTTGAAAAAGAATCAATTATTTTTTCAAATAGTACATCTGGTTCTGTCATCCGACCAAATTCATTTATTCCAGATGCAAGCCTACCTTTTTCAGGCCCTGATATTTGATAATTCAATTCTTTTAATTCTTTTATATTTTTTTGTACTTGCTTAGAATTAAACATATCTCCATCCATTGCAGGAGCTATTAATACCGGAGATTTAGATGCTAAAATACTTCCAACAATTGGATCGCTAGAAATACCTAATGATATTTTAGCTATCATATTTGCAGTAGCGGGAGCTACTATAATCATATCTGCTTTTTTTGCTATTTCTATATGATCAATTGATAAATCTGTTTTTGAATCATAATATCCAGTTATAACTGGATTGTGTGTTATCCCTGAGAATGAAGATTCTCCAACAAAATTTTTAGCCGATTCAGTTAACATAACTTGAACATTTGCACCTTCTTTTACTAGTAAAGAAGATAAATATATAGACTTATACGCTGCTATAGATCCTGACACACATAAGATCAGGTTTTTATTATTTATTATTTTTTTGCTCATAAATGTATTTTAACCCCATAAATGATAATTTTTCATTATAAACGTAATTTAAATCTAAAATAGGCAGAATTAATTCTGCTCCACCACCAGTTATTATTAACTTGCAATCTTGTTTGGGAGATATTTTGTTTGAATACTTTTTGTATACTCCCTTAATTAGCTCGGCATAACCTAAGATTATCCCTGATTGAATTGATTCTATAGAGTTACTTCCAATAATATTTTTTGGAATTCTTAGTTCAACAGGTCTTAATAAAGCCGTTGAATTGGCTAAACTTTCTGCGGCCATATTTAATCCAGGAATAATTGATCCTCCAATATATTCATTATTTGAAGTAACCGCATTGAAAACTAAGCAAGTACCTATGTCTACAATGACTGCTGGAGCTCCATAAAGCTTTATAGTAGCTACACTGTCAACAAGTCTGTCTATACCTACATCTTCAGGAGGGTTATATTTATTGTTTATAGGTAAATCAAAATTATGATTAACTATTATTGGATTTTTATTATTAATTAATTTTGATGCTTTTTCAACTACTTGTGTTTTATTTGGAACTACAGAACTAATAATTACATCTATCTGACTAGTTTCTTTTTCATTTATATTTAACAAAGATTTAATTGAATTTGCTATTTCAAATTCAGATTTATTATCCTTAGTAGAAATCTTGGCTGTTAGGGTTAATTTTTCTCCTGAAAAAAGACCTATGTCTACACTTGTGTTGCCTATGTCAATGACTATGATTTTCATTAATTTTAGTGATTTATAATTTAATTATAAACTATCAGCCATCGGGAAAATTTTAGAAATAACTAAAGCACAAGCCTTCGCTATTTCAATGTGTTCTTTTTGAGTCCCATGACCGGCTCTTAGCTGAATATAATGGATCCAACTTCTTAAAGTTCCATTCATGTATAATCTGCTTTTGGTATTGCCTTCAGGCAATACTACTCTTGCTTGCTCTTTTGCTATTCCGTTATCAATCGCCCATTGATAAGTTTTTAAAGCTTCATCAATAACTTTTTGTTGACGCATATTCCATTGTTTTTGTAAATCAGAGTCATCAATATCAATTGAATTTTGTCTGTTTTTATTATCTTGAAGTCTTGCTTCTCTTGTAACAAATTCCATATCTTTTGTAGGATTTGCATATCTTTGACTAAATTCTTGAAAGCTAAAGCTTCTGTGTCTAAGTATTTGTCTTGCAATATCTCTTGTAGTTTCGATTTCTAGGCAGACATTTACCATTTCCAGTGGTGACCAATGAGAATTATTTATTAAATATTTAATTAATTTTTCACTTGTTCCAGAATTAATCTGATTAGAAGGATTTGAAACTCTTGCACAATAAGCAATCAATTCTTGACAATCCTTAAGCCCCATATCTTCAAATTCATTTGATGCCTGAGAGTAGCTAATCAGATTTACTTTAGAGGTCATAACAATAGCCTTGAAGGCTTTTCTAGCAGTTGCCTAAATTCATTCATAAAAATTGCTCCTTCTGCTCCATCTCCTACTCTATGATCTGCAGACAAAGTTGCATACATAATATCTTTAATTTCAATTTTATTATTAACTACCTTTGGCTCTTTTTTTACTTCTCCTAAAGCAATAATTCCACTTTGTGGAGGAACAATAATTGCAGTAAAAGCATGAGTTCCAAACATCCCTAGATTAGATGTAGAGAAAGTTCCTTTTGTAAGTTCTTCATTACTTAATGGATTACCTTTTCCTCTTGCTCTAGAACCTAAATCCTTTGATTGTTTTGATAGTGATACTAAATCTAAATTTTGAGAATCTAAAATTGCAGGAACTATTAATCCTTGCTCTAAGGCAATAGCTATCCCTAAATTAATTTGAGGATGCATAATTAATTTATCTCCATCGAAAGAAGAATTCCATTTAGGATTATTTATTAGAGAATTTATAGTTGCTTTTAAAACTAAATCGTTAACTGATATTTTTAGTCCGTCTTTTTCTAGATCTTCATTAATGTCGGCCCTCATTTTCATAGATTCGGTCATATCAACTTCAACTGTTACTTGAAAATGTGGGATTTCAGTTTTTGACTTAACTGTAACTCTTGCAATAGCTTGTCTCATGGTATTTAGTTCTATATCAGAACCATCCAGTTTAATATTTTTAGTTTTATTCAATTGAGATGAAGAAACTAAGCTTGGGCCAGGGACATGGTTATTTACATCATCTTTAGTTATTCTTCCTCCTGGTCCAGTACCATTGATATCAGATAGAGGTATATTTTTTTCATTTGCCATTCTTTTAGCCATTGGAGAAGCTTTTATTTTTAATGAATCAGAATCTAATGAAACTTCTACTTTATTCCCATTGCTTTGAGTTGTGGTACTATTATTTACTTTTAATGTTTCAGGTTGTTTATCACTATCTTTCTTTTCTTGTTCAACATTTTCATCTATTGTTTCAGACTTATCTTCTAAGTCATCAGGAATCTCTTCATCCAATTCTCCAACATATCCTATAACTTTTCCTACTTGAACTTTCGAGCCTTCATCTGCAGTTATTTTTCTTAAGAACCCATCATTATATGACTCCATTTCAACTACAGTTTTGTCAGTTTCTATTTCTGCTAATTTATCACCTTTTGAAACTTTATCTCCCTCTTGTTTCAACCATTTTACTATTGTGCCTTCTGTCATATCAGCACCCATTGAAGGCATTGTAATTTCTTTTACCAAAATTCTCTCCTAAGGTTAAATTAATTTTTCTAAAATACTGTTGGCTATATCTTTTGATGAAGGATATACTGCAGCTTCTAATTTTTTATTATACGGCCAAGGCACATCATTTGCACCTATTCTTATAATTGGACCATCAAGCCAATCATTAAACATTTCTTGTACATTAGCTACTACTTCACCCATAATCCCACCATTTTTTCTTGAAGTATCTAGGGCTACTAATCTGTTTGTTTTTTTAACTGATTCTCCTATAGTTGAATAATCTATTGGGTTTAAAGATCTAAGATCAATTATTTCACAATCAATATTTTGATTAGAAAGGGTTTCTGATGTTTCATGTAAAATGCTCATTCCTGCACCATAAGACACTAATGTAATATCTTTTCCTTCTTGAACAATTGATGCACTGCCAAGTGGAATTTCATAATATTCATCTGGAACTTCACCTTTCAGTCCGTATAACAAAGCAGGCTCAGCAAATATTACAGGATTATTATTTTTTATTGAAGTTCTTAATAACCCTAGAGCATCTTTAGGATTTGATGGACATACACAAAAAAGGCCTGGAACTTCAGCAAGCCATGTTTCAAAACTTTGTGAATGAGTTGCAGCTAATTGAACTCCTGCTCCAGTAGGTGCTCTTATTACCATCGGAACATCTATCTGTCCTCCAGACATATATCTTATATTAGCAGCCATATTTACAATTTGATCAAAACCTACCAAAGAAAAGCTTATGGACATCAATTCTATTATAGGTCTTAATCCAGCAGCAGCAGCACCTATTCCAGTGCCAATAAAAGTTGCTTCTGAAATGGGAGTATCCTTGATTCTTTCGGGTCCAAATTTAGATAAAAAACCATCAGTTACTGCATAAGCTCCACCATAAGCACCTATATCTTCACCCATGATCATAACGCTTGAATCTCTTTCTAGAGCTTCTTCCAATCCCTTTTTTATGGCTTCTCGCATTAAAATTTCAGTCATTTTTTCTTCTAATCTTTATAAATATCATCATTTAATTCAGAAATACTTGGATCATCGCTTGATTCAGCAAATTCAACAGACTTGTCTACAGTTTTATCTACCTCAGATCTTATTTTTTCAAGGTCTTTATCGGTAGCAATCCCAGCAGATTTAAGCCATTCAGGAAATTTTACTAATGGGTCTTGTTTTTCCCATTCACTTATTTCATCAGAATTTCTATATTTTTGTCCGTCTGCCAAAGAGTGACCTACAAATCTAAAAGTTTTGCACTCTAAATAAAAAGGTCCGCCATTTTGGCGAACCTTTTTAACAGCTATTTCAGTTGCTTCTTTTACCGCTAGTACATCCATTCCATTTACCTGTGCAGCAGGAATATCATATGTGCTTACACCAGTATAGAAATCTTCTCCTCCAGCCCTGACTCTATCTATAGCAGAACCCATACCATAACCATTATTTTCTAAAATAAATAAAATTGGAAGATTCCACACTGAGGCTAGATTTAATGTTTCATGATAAGTCCCTTGATTAGTCGATCCATCTCCAAAATAACAGACTACTAAGCCTCCTGTTTTTTTATATTGGCACGCTAATGCTAAACCGGTTGCAACAGGAAATTGTCCTCCTACAATTGCATGCCCACCCATAAACTTTTTTGATGCGTCAAATAGATGCATAGAACCACCTTTTCCTTTGGAAAGGCCGGTTTTTTTACCAAACAACTCAGCCATTGATCGATTAACATCTAATCCTCTAGCTAAGGCATGACCATGGTCTCTGTAGTGAGTGATAATATAATCTTCATCATTAAGGCATGAAATTGAACCAACTGCAGTAGCTTCTTGCCCAATATAGAGATGTAAAAATCCTCTTATATTTCCTTTTGTATAATTTTCGCCACAAGCTTCTTCAAATTGTCGTATTAAATACATTTGCTTGAATAGCTCAAGCATCTCACTTTTTTCATTATCAGATTTCTTGATTTTTTTATTCTTTTCTTCTTTTAATGTGGCCATAGGAGAATTTTAAATTAACTTTGCTTTTACATCTAGCTTTTATAATATAATTTACAGTCTTTTAACTGTTGTTTAGATAAAAAGCTTTGGTTACGTTTTCAAGCAGCATAGCAATAGTCATTGGACCAACTCCTCCAGGCACAGGTGTTATTTTAGAAGCAATATCTATTATTTCTTCAAAATCTGAATCTCCTATTAATCTGAATCCATTTTTTTTAGATTTATCTTCTATTCTATTTACTCCCACATCTATAACTATAGAACCTTTTTTTACCATGTTTTTAGTTAAAGTGTGTGGGAAACCTGTTGCAACAATCACTATATCAGCTTCAAGAGTATGTGACTTTATATCGTTAGATTTACTATGACAAATAGTGACAGTAGCATTCCCTTTTGATGTTTTAGAAGACATAAGTAAAGCTAATGGAATTCCTACAAGTTTACTTCGCCCTATAATAACAATTTTTGATCCTTCTGTTGAAAAATTTATTTCATTTATCATTGTTTGAACTCCTAATGGAGTTGCGGGAACAAATCTTGGTTCTCCAGAAGCAAGTAAACCAAGGTTTTCATTATTAAGGCCATCTACATCTTTTAGAGGAGAAATATTTTGAATTATTTTTTCCTCATTTAAGTTTTTTGGAAGAGGTAACTGTACAATCATCCCGTCAACATCTTCATCTTGATTTAGTTTTTCAATATAGTTTATTAATTCCTCTTCAGAAACTGTATCCTCTAATCTTTCAACGTGACACCTAATTCCTACTAGGGCGCAAGCTTTTTCTTTAGCTTTTACATATGATAAAGATGCAGGATTGTTTCCAACAAGCACAACAACTAAGTGTGGGGTTCGAGGAAAATTATTTTTTATTTTATCTATTTCTAATTTTAGATTTTCTTTAATCTGAGTACTGATTTTTTTACCATCTATTAATTTCGAAGACATTTTTCTCTTTCTTTATACATTTATAAATAAATAACTTTATACTAAATAATATATTCAAATATAAAAAAATGTTATTTACAGGAATTGATATTATAGAAATTCATAGAATAAAGGATGTTTACTTAAAATATCCTGAAAGATTTATGAAAAAAGTTTTCACTAATCAAGAAATTTCTTATTGCAGAGGAAGATTCCCTCAAATTGCAGCCAGATTTGCTTCAAAAGAGGCAGTTATGAAAGCTTTAGGAACTGGAATAAGAGGCGTCCCTTGGAAATCAATCGAAGTATATCGAGCAAGGGGAAAAGCACCTGAAATAATATTGCATGGAAATGCTAAGAAAAAAGCTCAAGAATTAGGTATAAATCGCATAGCTATTTCAATAAGTCATTCTAGAAATTACGCAGTTGCTTCGGTTGTAGCTGAATAGTATACTTTTCAATCTTTTCTGTAATAGTAAGACAAGAAAATTACTGAAATTGAAGTTAGTAAAGAAAATATAAAAGCTCCAATCATAATTTCACTAAATACTTCTAATCCTGCTTTATTAATATCATCATTTATTTTATTTTGAATTTTTGGATCTATTGAGAACACTTGAATACCAGTAACCAATTCAGAAAACCTAGCTGTCCCAATTGTAGTCATAAGGGATAAACCAAAAATCATTCCAAGCATTCTTGATAGAGAAACCATTGAAGAAGTAATCCCTCTTATACTTTCTTTGATGTTATGCAGGCCAGCATTGTGGATAGGAACTATAAAAAGACCAAATCCTATACCCATTATAAAAAAAATAAGATTGATCTCATTCGTAGGTATATCTAGATTTTTTGAATAGAGAAATGTACCTAAACAAACAAATATACTAGCTATTATCAAGGTTATTGAAGTACTTATTTTTGAAAATATTATTCCCATTAATGACCCTATTCCTATGAATGCAGTTAGTTTTAGCAAAGATAACCCTATTGAAATACTATTTAATTGATAAATTGTAGAACCTGAAAGAGGGATGACTACCATAACAATTATCAAACTACAGCCAACAAAGAAATGACTTATTCCTGTCCATAAAAAAGTGTTAGATTGAAAAAGTTCACTTGGTAATAAATCTTGACCATAAAATTTCAGCTTTAACAAAGTTATTAAAACAATAAATAAAAGTGTCGATATCATTATTATCTGAACTATATCTAGGCTTTTGAATTCGGCAATGATTATTGTCATAATAATTAGAATTAAAGAAATGAGAAAAGTATCAATTAATTTTATCTTTATTGAACTTTTTTGTGATTTAGGCATTAATAAAACAAGAAATATAACAAAAAATGCTAATGGTATATTAATAAAGAATGCTGCGGGCCAGTTCCATATTTCTAAAATCAAACTACCCCACAAAGGGCCTATAACTCCCCCCGCTTCAGCTGAAGCTCCAATGCATCCAAATCCAAAAATCCAGTGTTTTTTTTCTAAAATAAGTGATACAGATGCTATTGAAATAGGAATTACAGCTCCACCTCCCATAGCTTGAATAAACCGAAAAAAAATCAACCAATTTAATTTTGAAGGAAAAAATTTTTCTTCTGGTAAGTTGTTGGTATATCCTACTAATAAAGAACCAACTGAAAATAACAATAAAGAATAAATTAGAGTATTTCTGAAACCGTATTTATCGCATAGTTTTCCTGCTATTGGCATAACTATCGTAAATCCTAGCAAATAAGATGTTATAGTCCAAGATATTTTATTTAATTCCCCAACCGAAATCTTTAAATCCATTACCATACTAGGTAATAAGGTAACTATCACCGTTTGATCGTCTGCTGCTATAAATACTGCAAGGCA
>Ga0066836_10002350_pt1 | contig 10133 bp, 9 predicted proteins | sample ETNtaG_18_FD_71568 | JGI IMG/M metagenome (GOLD analysis project Ga0066836, IMG submission 71568) | Marine microbial and viral communities from oxygen minimum zone, Eastern Pacific Ocean - ETNP201302SV91 | ecosystem: Environmental > Aquatic > Marine > Oceanic | place: Pacific Ocean: Eastern...
CCGAAAGCCAACATCATTTTGATAACGAACGAGATATAGGCTTTGGCTCTGAATTCTGTGATCAGATCCGTGCCTCCAACTGATACCAAGAAGTCCAGTGCTCGCGGAAGTGTTAGGAAGGCCAATGCAATTCCAGCTACAAACAAGACAATGCCACAACCGACCAGAAGCAGTCCTTGGCGACGTTCTCCTTTATGCAACCCTGGGCTGACAAATTTCCAGAATTGCCAAAGCCAAACTGGCACAGCCAAAGCAAGACCTACGTATGCTGAAACCATAAATCTAGTATTTAGGCCTTCAAGTGGCTCGTCAACGCGAAGCGTGCAATCAGTTCCTAAAGTTTCGCAATACGGATCAAGGATAAAGCCTATGATTTCTGGGTATAAAACCCAACCGGCAATAGCACCGATCAATACTGCGGTTATGCTTCGAATTATTCGAATTCGGAACTCTGCCAAGTGCTCTAGCACACCCATTTTTCCCGTCGGGTTCGCTTTATTCGTTTTCATTACCATCAAGATTTACATTTTTTGTCGAGTCGCCGTCCTTCTCATTATCGCTACCTTCAATTAGCGCATGACCTTTCTCGCGAGCAAGTTCCTCAATTGGATCATCGAATGACCGTTTCATTTCATCTTGAAAACTTGTGCTCATTTGACGAACCGACGACGCAATCTTGCCCATAGCTCTTGCAACTTCTGGAAGTTTCTTAGGTCCTACAAAAATTAATGCAACTAAAAAAATTACAAGGAGTTCGCCTCCGCCAATGTTAAACACACCTAAAGAGTACCTATAACTATGCTATTAGACGCAAACCTTAAAGAACTTAGAGAAGTTTTAGGCTACCCAGTGGCCAAATTCTTATAAAAGCTCGCCCAACAACGTTGTCTTCATGTACAGGTCCAAAATACCGAGAGTCCCTTGATCCGGATCGATTATCACCTAATACAAAAACATAATTATTCGGGATTAAACAAGTCGTTTCTGTCGCTTGTTCGCACTTGCTAAAATCAACGAAACCACTTGTTGTGATCCCATCAGCTAAATAAGGCTCTTCAAGGAGTTTCTTCTCAGCCTCGCCTTTCTCTTTGATAAATATTTGTCCATCAAATATTTCTACCCATTCACCTTCCAGTGCAATTACTCTCTTGATTAAGTCTGCTTTAGTCCCATTTCCGTCATTTTGTTTCTGAAATACGATGAGGTCACCTCTACTGATATCTCCATATTCATAACTAAGTTTGTTAACCAAAACACGATCGCCCACTTGCAGTGTGGGTGTCATTGACGACGAGGGGATGTAATAAGCTTGCATCAAGAACGTTTTTATCAGGAAGGCTACAAGTAATGCTCCGATGATCACTCCAAGCCACTCAAGTGCTCCTCTGCCATTTTTTTCTTTATCTGTAGAGGTATCGGTTAGTCTGGATTCGAGCTCTGGTGACTCATCAGGGTACGGGGAAAGAGGGTCAGTTCTAACTTCACTGACACTTTTCTCTTCAGCAACGTCTACGATTTTATCCTCTGCCTGGCTCGCTTCACTCGGATCAAATTTTGGCGAATTTTCATAAGATTTTTTAATTGCACGAGATAGAACATCATCTACCCAGTTGGGGTCATCTTCATTATTTCTTTCATGCGATTCCATTGATCAACTCTCGTAACGGTTACGAATTTTATCTATTAAAGACTCAAATTCATTCAGTGATTCCGAAATTGCTGTTGTGCTATCAACTAATTCAGTACCAGGTTTTAAGCGAAGGAGTAATCGCCCTAACCAAGTTCCCGTTGACACAGGTAATGTGACAAGAAGTCGACCATCATCTTGCAGTTCTACGTTGGTCGTCGGGTATTTCGCAATTATCCATTCATCTTCCCTATCAATTAGCAATTTCGCTAATTCGCTTTCAGAAAAAGAGAAGTTCACTTCTCCCGGTATTGAAGCATCTTTGTCGATAACAGATTCCGTGTGCGCAGAATCAATTGGGTCAGCTAATGCCTCCACATTGCTTATTCTGTCTAATCGGAAAATTCTATAACCCTCTGCAAGTTCGCAGTATGCTTCAAGGTAAAGGTATCTATCACTCCATTTAAATGCAATTGGGTGCACTACTCGGTCAGTGTTCTTATCAGTATTAAAAGAGTAGTATCCAATTTTGATTTTCGTCCCTAAGCTGATCCCATCGTGAATAATACGGTAAGTTTCACTATTTCGTATGCCTGATTCGAGATCAATTTTCGAGTGGTCAATATTGACAGATGTTGACAATTTCGTAAGCGCAGTACTCAAAGAAGTCGTAGCTGGTTTATCGCCAAGTCCATCTTCAATTAATGTCATTAACATCTTTCCTTTGATAAGCAGAGAAAAAGCTTCATTGGGTTTCAGCCTTAAAGGTTTCGCCAAAAATTGGGCCTGATTAATCCATACTTCGTCATCATAGAGATTCACTTCGATAAGATCTCCGGGTGTATGAGGGTGGGGTCCAACAAAAAATAGTACTTTAGTAAGGTCATTTATGAGTGTTTCTTCTGGGTATTGGAAACGACTAGCTAGCTCGCTCACAGAAGCCCCATTATTAGTGATTAACCATGGAACCATAGAAACAAGCCGTTCTAGCCTCTGAGATGACTTCATCATGAGCGAGCCTTCCAGCCGTCTTGAATTAACTGCAAACGTTTTATGAGCCCTTCTCGAAGTATCGGTGGTTTTAGAATCTCTGCGTGGTCAAGAAGTAATAGCACGCGATCAATGAAAATTTCATAATTTGAAACTGAAAATTCAGCTATCCCTGAGCCGTCACTTTCTATATCAACGTTGACATCTAAATTCTGCTCAACCCAAGGAATGTACGAGCTATCAATTTTTACGAGTGCGGTAACGGGTTCGTCATCTCCATACGTGAAAGACAGAAGATTCGCTCCTCTCACTTCGTCAGGAATAGAAAACTCTTGCTTTTGGGAACTGACCTTCACGTTAGTTATACGATCCGTCCGAAATGATTTAGTAACTTCTTCGTCCAAAACATTTCCGGTGAGGTACCATTTTTCGCCGGCGAACTGCAATAGATACGGTTCAAGATTCCGTGGTTTATCACGATATGAAAAAGCAATGCGGCTCCTATTAGCGAGGGCTTCAAACAAGGGAGTCAAATTATCATCAGCATTTATGTGTATGTGTGAAAGGGTTGTTCCAGTCGCTTGGCTGTAGCCACCGAGTTTCCGCAAAGCCTCTTCTTCAGTTAGTTGGTCGAGGAGATGGACACTGTTAGCTGCGTAATTTAGTGCTGCTAATTCCTGTTCAGTTAAATCTAAATCTGGAAGGTAATAATCTGTGTTTTCGACATAGTATGCTTCAGCTTCTTTGTTAGTTTCACTTACAGATAGCACCGTAATCGGCACACCCATATTTTTGAGTTCTTTTTTATCTTCCGAAAACCGTTTTCTGAATGCAACCAGATCATCTGGATACATTTTGACCTTCTCACGCAATTCCTGTGCTGTTCTTGGTGATTCTGCGTTCAGTAGCTCAGCAAGTAGTTTTAATTGCCTTTCCAACTTCTTCGCTGCCATGAATTAACCATACACGCTGCAACTATGAAGTTAGAGTTAGAGACTTTCAATCAATTTATCGACGCGTTCATCTGTTGAAGAAAATGGGTCTTTGCATAAGACGGTCCGTTGGGCCTGGTCATTTAGCTTTAGGTGAACCCAGTCAACTGTGTAATCTCGATTTTTTTCTTTCGCTTTTTTAATGAAATCTCCGCGTAACTTCGCTCGAGTTGTTTGCGGGGCGTGCTCTACTGCGTAACGAATATCTTCATCACTGCAGACGCGTTCTACCATCCCCTTCGATTGCAATAAGTAATAGAGTCCCCTATCGCGGTTCACGTCATGAAATTGCAAGTCCATTAAAGCTACCTTAGGGTCTGAGAGTTCTAAATTATGTTTCCGGCGGTAACGGTCTATGAGATGAAATTTAGTTACCCAATCACATTCACGATGTAGCGAAAGTGGGTCCTTCGCTAAACCAGTAATACAGTGCTCCCACATATCTAGGGCTTGTTTTTCTTCTGGTGAAAGTTCACGTCTTTCTGAGAATTTCAATGCTTTTTCAAGGAATTCTGACTGTATGTCAAGGGCGCTAAGTTCTCTCCCATTCGCCAAACGCACTTTTCTTTTGCAGGTGAAATCATGGCTTATTTCTCTAATGGCTCTGATGGGATTCTCTAAAGTCATATCCCCAAGTACAACTGTTCGTTCTTCAAGCATCCGCAACACTAATGACGCTGCTCCGACTTTTAAGAACGAAGCGTACTCATTCATATTCGAGTCACCAACGATCACATGTAATCGACGATATTTCTCAGCATCTGCATGTGGTTCGTCTCTAGTATTTATGATTGGTCGACTCCGCGTCGTGGCACTGGAAATTCCTTCCCAGATATGTTCTGCGCGTTGACTGATGCAGAATGTTGCCCCTCTGGCTGTTTGAAGGACCTTTCCTGCTCCGGAATATATTTGACGACTTACGAAAAAAGGAATAAGGACTTCGTCATAGCTGGAGATATCTTCATTACGTGTAGTGCAGTAATTTTCGTGTGATCCGTATGAATTTCCTACAGAATCAGTGTTGTTTTTAAACAGAAACAAAGAGCCATTGATTCCTTCTTCTCTTAATCGCATTTCTGCATTAGTAAGGAGTTGTTCAAGAATTCTTTCTCCGGCTTTATCGTGAGCTATGACGTCATAGATAGAGTCGCATTCTGGCGTGGCGTATTCTGGGTGAGAACCAACGTCAAGATACAAGCGAGAACCATTTTCAAGGAAAACATTACTGCTTCTCCCCCATGCAACGACACGGCGGAACATGTAGCGAGCGACTTCATCTGGGCTTAAACGTCTTTGCCCAGTGTCAGAAACACAAGTAACCCCGTATTCACTTTCAATTCCAAAAATTCGTCTATCCATATCAATACCTACGAACAAGCTAGTAAAGAAAAGGTGTAAGGAGAAAGATAGATGAGTTTTAGGACAAGAGTTCGGTTAGTTCGTCGCCAACAATTCTTCTAAATGCTCTACGCCCATTCTCTGTGGATAACTCTGCCACTTCAAGGTCATTAGACTCGAGATCCCTTTCATCACCAGCAAGAGAGGCAACTGCTAGTTGAACAGCTTTCGATAACGTCATCTTCGCTTTATAATTTGGCGAAAATCTTTCAAGAATAAGTTCTGTTTCACCACCAAGCACTGCGTATTCTGTTTCGTCTTTTACTGTACCGTCATAGAGAATATGGAACATTTGTGGCTGCATGTCATCTTTCTCGTGAGATATCTCCGCTACGAGAATTTCAACTTCCATTGGCTTCATCTCGTGTGTAAAAATTTGTCCAAGCATTTGCGCGTATTGGTTAGCCAGGTTTCGTGCATCAACATCTTCACGACTGAATGAGTATCCCTTTAGATCTGCGTGTCGAACACCTGCTATCCGCAATTGATCAAATTCGTTGTATTTCCCAACTCCAGCGAAAGCCATTCTGTCATAGATCTCACTAACTTTGTGCAAGGTGTTTGATGGATTCTCTGCAACGATAAGTATCCCCTTTTTGTAACTTAACGCTATCAAAGCTCTTCCACGGGCTATTCCTTTACGCGCATAATCAGCGCGGTCTTCCATCATCTGTTCTGGCGATACGTAAAATGGCATACTCATTTATAAACCCCCATTCCGTGCTTTCCGGGTTTCGATTATTTCCATAAATGTATCTACTACAAGACTATGCTCAACTTCTCCATATCCGTGGACATCTATTGTGGCGACAGTGGGATAAACATCTCTAATTAGGTCAGGGCCGCCAGTAGCGGAATCTTCGTCTGAAGCTTCAAAAATCGCATTGGCCGCAAGAGTTATAGCATCATTTCGGGTCAGCTGATCCTCAAATCCCATTTTAATTACAGTAGTTGCGTGAAGACTTCCTGATCCCGTAGTGGCAAAAGAAGCTTCTTCGAAACGCCCACCAGTAACGTCATATTGGAAAATGCGTCCATTATTCTGCCGTAAATCAAAACCAGCAAATATTGGGACAACTGCTAATCCTTGCATCGCAGCGGGCAGGTTTTGTCTAATCATCAGTCCGAGCTGATTCGCTTTCCCTTCTAAACTAAGTGCCTTTCCTTCAACTTTTTCGTAATGTTCTAATTGAAGCTGAAATAATTTGACCATTTCAATAGCGGGGCCGGCAGCACCTGAGATCGCCACACCAGAATGTGAGTCAGATTGAAACACCTTTTCCATAGCGCGAAAGCTAATGTGGTGTCCACTTGTAGCACGTCTATCACCTGCAAGAACAACACCGTCACTGTATTTAATAGCTACGCAAGTGGTGCCATGAGGGAGATTATCAAGAATTTCATGATTGTTTATCGCTGGGATACCGAATCGACCAATTAACGCGGAAAAATCAGGACCGGGATCATTATCAGGTGAAAATCGTGGCAAAGTCACATATCAATCGTACCTGCAATGGTTACAACTCGGCTACTGTCCGCCTTTTTGAACGTAAGATTTTACGAATTCTTCTGCGTTTGATTCAAGAACTGAATCAATTTCGTCCAGAATATCGTCCAATTCGTTTGCCAACTCTGATCTAACATCATTGGAATTAGTTTCAAGTGAAAGATCTTCATGCTCAGCAGCGGAATCTGATCCGTGATCGGTGCTTTGATTTTTATCAGAATATTCTTGCTTTGCCATTACAACTCCTAGCAACACCCTACCGTTAGCTTTGTTAGTTGTCAGTCATTAAATGATTTCTAATGCATTAATTAGATCCATAGGGGTTTCTGAGTTTTTTAGCAATGCCTCAACATCTTGGGCAGATCCTTGCATAGGCTCTAAAATTGGAAGACGTCTCAATTGATTATCATCAAGCTTGAAGACAATAGAATCCCAATTTGCAGAAACAATCGATTCAGGCCACTTCTGAAGACAGATCCCCCTAAAATATGCTCGAGTTGAAATTGGCGGGCTTATGACTCCGGATTCAGCCTCCACGGTAGGTATTATTTGTTTAAGTCCCATTTTCTCTGTAATGCTTTTACCCTTTCGGATGTCATGGTATTGAACTGCCAAAGATCTAACGCGATCATCAAAAAAAGACACTTCCTTTCTTTCCACATATTTTTCAAGTAGAAGTTTTTTCGCTACCCAATCAATTTCTTTATGCAATGAATTTGGATCGTTCTCGAGACCATTCAGTACGCGTTCCCAAACAGCAATAGCCATGTGGGCAACTGGACCCCCGGTAAATTCATCACCTCCATTTGTGACGTATTCTTTGGCTGTCTTAAATATCTCCCATTGGAGTTCAATAGCTCTAATACTTGAACCGTCTCGGAGTTTCAGAGGGATTTTTAGCGATAAGTCTTGCGACACCTGCCGCATGGCGGCAACAGGGTTGTCAAATAAAAATCTTTTGGTCAAAGTTTTATCTTCGACCATTGCTAGAAGAATAGCTGTTGAGCCTACTTTTAAGAATGTTGCAGTTTCACTCATATTTGCATCTCCGCAAATTACATGGAGCCTCCGGTACTTTGCTGCATCCGCGTGCGGTTCATCCCGAGTATTGATGATTGGACGTTTAAGCGTTGTTTCTAGGCCTACTTCTTCTTCGAAAAAGTCAGCTCTTTGTGTGATTTGATAAGGGATAGCTTGTGGGTCCAACCCTGGAATTTCACAACCAATCTTTCCAGAGCCTGTGTATATTTGTCGAGTAACAAAGTGTGCTGTTGCGTGGCAAACTATCTCTCCAAAAGGAGTTGATCTATCCATTAAGTAGTTTTCATGACATCCGTAAGAATTTCCCTTACCGTCTGAATTGTCTTTAAAAACAATGATTTCTTCATTTTCTGGAAGTGTTTCATTCACATACGCCATGGCTTTCTGTAGAATTATTTCACCGCTTTTGTCGTATCGTGTTACTTCCAATGCGTTGGCGCATTCAGGAGTTGATAATTCAGGATGGGCGTGATCAACGTAGAATCGGGCGCCGTTGGTTAAGACGGCGTTAACTAAATGCGTCTCAACAATTGGTGGCATAGATCCGATTGGGGCGACTCCGCGAGCATCATTGCCTGGGGTTTCATCTTGAAAGTCCCAATGTACTGATGGTGCTACTCCTGTTTCGTCAGCGATTCTATGGTGTTGACCGTAAGCGTTGACCAGAATGGATGATGCGAACACTGGATTTTGTTCTTTAAGTCCATGTTGAATGATTGCGTATTCAGTTTCAATACCGCAGATTTTCGGAATTGCCATTATCTAGAGGTACTGTCCTGCAGCATTCTGTGTTGAATCAGATGATGGTTCAGCGTTTAGTAAAGTTCTTATATAGGTAATTCTTTCACCTTTTTTACCGGATATTTTTGCCCAATCGTCGGGATTGGTCGTGTTCGGAAGGTCTTCTTGTTCATTGAATTCTTCTCGTATGGATTTAAGAAGATCTCCAAGAACAATTCCTTTTTCTTCGGTTTCAATGTACCGTTTGATAGCTTCTTTTTTTGCTCTTCGAACGATGTTTTCAATCATTGCTCCTGAAGCGAAATCTTTAAAATACATCGTCTGTTTATCGCCATTCTGGTATGTCACTTCTAAAAATTCATTTCGTTCCTCCATGGCGTACATTTCATCAACTGTTTTCTCAATCATGACTCTGACTGCTTTATCTATGTCACCTCCACCGAGTTCATCAATTGCTGAAGAGGCAATTGGCAAATATGATGTTAAATACTGCGAGAAAATCGAAACGGCAGCATCCTGGTTGGGTCGATCTATGCGTATTTTTATGTCTAACCGGCCAGGCCTAAGTATTGCCGGATCAATTAAGTCTTCCCGGTTGGAGGCACCAATTACCATCACGTTAGTGAGAGATTCCACCCCATCTAACTCCGCTAATAATTGTGGCACAATAGTTGATTCCATATCTGAACTTATCCCACTCCCCCGGATACGGTAAAGGGATTCCATTTCGTCAAAGAAAACTATGACTGGCCAGCCTTCTTCAGACTTTTCTCTTGCTTGCTCAAAAATAAGACGAATTTGTCGTTCGGTTTCGCCAACAAACTTATTGAGTAATTCCGGCCCTTTGATGTTAAAGAAGTAGCTTTTCCTTGTACTGGATTCAGATTGAGAATTGACTTTTTCAGCTAACGAGTGCGCAATCGCTTTCGCTATTAGCGTTTTTCCGCATCCTGGAGGCCCATAAAGTAAAATGCCTTTAGGAGAGGGAAGTTTATGTTCCTCATATAACTCAGGGTGCAAGAATGGGAGCTCAACAGCATCACGGATTTGCTGTATTTGTTCATCCAAGCCTCCAATATCTTCATATGAAGTAACTGGTATTTCATATAGCAAATGTTGTTGAAATTCAGGACGAGAAATTTCTTCAATGAGTAGATTAGTTTTATTTGCTGACAGCATAGTAGAGCCAGCTTTTAGGTCATCTTTCTGCAATGTTGACGATAGATGCATAACGTATTCTTGATCGGCCCTTCCCTTAACTAAAGCTCGTTTACCATCATCAAGAACTTCAATCAATGTGACAATCTCACCGCTACTATCGATTGGCCGTTCAAGAACGACGTTTAAGGATTCATTTAAGGCTACTTCTTGCCCCTCAACCAGGGTTGTAGCATCAATTTCGGGATGAGTATTGACTCTCAACTTTCTACCAGAGGAATCAATGTCAACGGTCCCATCGTCATTTACCCCAAGGAAAGTTCCATAACCCACCGGCGGTTGGCTCAATTTTTCTACTTCAAGCCTTAAATTCGCTATCTGAGTCCGAGTTTCTGTCAGGAGTTGAGTCAATTTTTCGTTTTCACCTGCAGCTTTTTTAAGTAATATTTTGGCTTCTTTTAAACGACCTTCTAGCAAAGCAATCCGTTTCGGCGCTAATGAATTAGATTCGGTAAGTTTGCTGTTCCTGTCTCGAAGAGATTCTATATGGGCGCGCAATGCAGTCACTTCTTCTTCAGATTCCATAAGTAACTTTCTTAAATTTGCATCACTCATACGTATATCGTAGAAGCCTATACCATCATTACCTCTGCAGTTGAGGCACGAATCATTAATCTTT
>Ga0066836_10002351_pt1 | contig 10132 bp, 14 predicted proteins | sample ETNtaG_18_FD_71568 | JGI IMG/M metagenome (GOLD analysis project Ga0066836, IMG submission 71568) | Marine microbial and viral communities from oxygen minimum zone, Eastern Pacific Ocean - ETNP201302SV91 | ecosystem: Environmental > Aquatic > Marine > Oceanic | place: Pacific Ocean: Eastern...
GAAAAAACAAACAAAATCGCTATAGAAGTAGTAAATTAAAGCAATATATAAATCACGTCTGCAGCACAAAAAGCTCTGAACTCACTAATATGCTAACAACTTTTAACGAGTTCGCTATGCTAAGAGATTAAGCTCAACAGAATTTACACCTCAACACTAACAAAACACCGCACTTAGCTGACCTGCCTGTATTATGCCTTTAAATAAGAGCATTAAATAGGATTGACCATGCAGGAACTAACGAATGCTATTAACAGTCACTTGGCTTGCGAATTCCAAGCGAGTCATGCCTACCTAGCCATGTCTATTTGGCTACGCGAAAAAGACTTGGCTGGATTTTCTACATATATGCAGATGAAAAGCCAGGAAGAACGCGGTCATGCTGACCGACTTATCGCCTACCTAGTAGACAGCGATGAGCAAGTTGAGCTTCCTGCTGTTGAAGCACCTGAACGTAATTGGGAATCAACCCAAAGTCTTTTTGATCATGTATACGAGATGGAAAAAGACGTCACAGCCTCAATCAATCGTATTTATTCTATTGCAGAACAAGCTGGTGAACGAAGTGCCACTGCCATGCTTGATTGGTTCATTGCCGAACAACTACAAGAAGAAGCGGAAGCACGATTTGTACGTAAACGCCTACGCCTAGCAAGTGATAACACTGCAGCACTATTATTACTGGATCAGCAGTTTCTTGATGGGACAGCTCTGTTGGCTGTAAAAGGAGGTCTTGCGACTTTAAAGAAAGAAACAATGTAAATAATTAATCTTCAATTGATATTGGATTTGCATTTAAAGTAATGGCACAGTTTTTTTATTATTAGCTTGTATTTGTTAATAGAAGCATTTAATCATGTATTTGAATGCTTGGCTCAGGCATTGTTTCCACCTTATCCTCTCATTTTTAATAAATTAAATCAAATTCAAATAGCCACTTGAAGTACAGCCTAGGATTAGATTGTCAAATCACTGCTTTACGCACGCGGCTGCAATATATTTTAGATTCATTGATTTGCAATTTTAATGTGAGAGAATGTACTCATTTTGTTATCATTGATTCTCCGAATTTTTTATATTCCCGAATAATTCTGATTTATCATTTATGGAGCGAACCCAAAACCAGGCAGCCGATTGATCGCGAAGAAAAATTTGTGCCTTTGCCACAAAACTCTGAAAAGGGAAGTCAGCATGTGACGACTCAACAGCAAAAAATGACCAGACAACACGTGGGCTTGTAACGAAACAGACACTTAGGTCAATCAACAAGGTATGCATTTCGCAACAATTGAAATGCTATTGAGAATCGCTTGCAAAAAGCCCCCTGCTTCATCTAAGTTGCGAAGAATTCTCAAAAGCCGCTAAGGGGCTTCTCATGAGCTTCCGCTTTCTTCCCGACGACCCAACGCCAGCAGTAAGGATGCCTCCTGGTCAGTCAATCCTGATTGACCCAGCAGCTCGCTCTGGTGGCGCCTGCATAGAAGTACTTCAAGGTATCGCTCGGGTCTACTGCCCTTGCGAAGAAACCGAGGGGATGACCCTTGCATTTCTCCAAGAAGGCGATCAACTGCGTACCGACCGCCTCTGCAGTGAAGGTGTATGTGTTGAAGCCCTTACGCCACTATGTTTTCGCAGCGATGCTGAAATCCGTGAAGGTCACGATTTCGATGCTGTGAACGAGTGGACCCTTCAGTTACTACGCATCCGCCACCTGGGAAATGCAGAGCAGCGCCTACAAGCCTTATTTGCATTGCTTGTCAACCGATTAGGAAGACGCTGTGGCGAATGGTGTGACCTTCCATTCCGACTAACCCATGAGCGAATCGGAGAACTCATTGGTTCCACACGTGTTACCTCAACTCGGCTGATCTCGCGACTGCGCACTGCAGAACTATTGAATGTGCCTAATGGCGAACCAATCTTGCGTTTGGCGCCAGCATTGATCGAGTCCGCACCACTGGCTGCCTAATTTCCCAAACAACATGGAAAGCTCATTAGTAACCACCTCAGATAGCGTTATCGCCAGCTTATGTAGAGAAGTTGATTCGATACGTCATCGCTGTAGCTCATTAATTGAAGCAATGGTTAGATGTAATGACGACTGTCTATTCTGTCGTTTGAAGAGCGAATTGCAGCAATTGAATACGAGAAGAAGTGAACTGCTTAAAGCTGCAAAATTGTGCGAAAATAACGGCGTAGAAGACAAGCTATCAATAGCATTCCTTATTGAGATAAGTAGCAGGCCAATATCAATTAACGCATATAGTTGATCGCTGTAAGTCTTGCATCTATAGCAATTTAATCATAAGCAAGATCTACTAAAGCTTCTTATTGTTTGGGGTTATATCAGTTAAAATCAAGCCATCTTTGCAGGTGAGTTATTGCCGTTGCTTAGCTCACCATCAATGATCAACATTGCGGAAGCCTGATTCTGTGCAAAGCGCACACGGCCTAGAAGGTGAGCAAATTGATCTTCAGAATTAACTTGATTCTCTATAAGTGGGTCTAGAAAAACAGTTGTTCGCATATCTGCTGCACGCTCAGCCATTGCATAGAGCTGATGAAGTGAAGTAGTTACATCAGACTCCATTTGGAATGAAGCTTCCATGATTGCGTCTGTACTAGACCATTCCTGTCGTGGTGCGGGCACTTCTTGCAACACAACCGACTGTCCACGTGCAATTAAGTAATCAGCAAAATGAGCTGCGTGCACCTGTTCTTGTATGGCTTCTTGCTTAAAGAAATGGGAAAAGCCACGTAATTCTCTCTCAGCGAACCAAATCGCAATAGCAAAGTAAGCAGCACTTGCACTGCGTTCCATAGTGAGATGCTGGTTTAGTGCCTCTACAAGAGCAGCCTCCATAGACTGAGCCATTGCTCGTCCTGCAGGACCAGTAATCGGAGCAACAGTGGAAGCACTTGAAGGGAAAGGCATCGTTAATTTCAAGGTGAATGCTTTAAACGGCTTGTATCAAGAAGAAGGTCAGTACTCCTGCTCCCTGCAATGTATCCAATGCTACAAGGGTTTGTACATATTGAAAAGAGCCACTCGAGTGCGATATCGACGTTGTAAAATGAGAATCAGTCTCAGGTGCAAAAAGTACCAGAGGTCATCATGGCCAAATCCATAGGTATTGACTTGAAGGACAATCCACAAGGGCGGTTGCTAATTTCAAGTAAGAAAAAAGCGTGTAAAAAGGGGAAGTGCTCAAAATGGAAAGGAGGCAAATGCATTTGCTGTCGGGACTGAATCATCGACCACCTCAAATTCGCTAATATTTAATTAAAGACAATCATCAAGTAAATGAAAAGAAATTATGAGGTTTAATTTTTTATAGGTTGTATAAAGTCTTCTGAAAGGGAAGCTTAAGTAAGTGGACAGGAAATAGCTCCTGGGAAAAGAATTCCTTTTTGACCAGCACGAAAGGCTACGGAACAACGTTCACCTGTGTTTACAGGTTCCTCTAGCGGTTGGCGTACTCGCAATAGGTGATTGCCAAGCTCCACCCGCAGAAGCCAATGACTACCGAGAAACTCTCGCCCCTGTATGCGAGCTTCACCATGGGGATGCTGCTGAATCTGAAGAGCCTGTTCATCAACCATCAATTCAGTTGCATTAGCCGCACTCGGTTCCATAAGCCTTGCAATAGGGCCAATAGGTGTTTGCCAATATTCACCACCGATATCTAGAGGGAGCAAATTGCCCTGAAGAACAAAGCGACCAACAAATGGCGTGGCTGGTTTATGAACAAGCTCTGTGGGAGTGGCACATTGATGAAGCTCACCAGCGCGTAAAACAGCTACTCGATCACAAATTGCGAGCGCCTCTTGAGGGTCATGGGTTACAAGGAGACCACTAGCACCACACGTCTGAAGAACAGCCGAAAGTTCACTGCGCAAGCGCTGACGTACCTCAACATCAAGACTGGAAAAGGGTTCATCCAAAAGGACGAGTGAAGATCCTGGTGCGAGTGCTCTAGCTAGTGCCAATCGTTGCCGTTGACCACCTGAAAGCTGATGTGGATATCGATGACAAAGATCCGCCAAGCCAAGCATCTCCATCAACCACTTTGTACGACTTGTGTCCTGACCGCGATGAAGACCAAAACAGGCATTCCTCCAGGCATCGAGGTGGGGAAAAAGAGCGTAATCCTGAAAAACCATGCCAACTCCTCTTCTCTCTGGAGGGAGCATGCCAACGGGGGATGCAACCTCCTGGTCGTTGATGATGATTCTTCCTTGAACTGGCTGCTCAAAGCCTGCAATCAATCGAAGTAGGGTGGTTTTGCCACAGCCAGACGGTCCTAATAGGCCAACAAGTTCACCGCTATGGAGGTGCATGTTGATGGATTGCAGAGTCCACCCTTCTGCAGAAGTATCACCGTAATGGTGCCAAAGGTCCTCTATTTGTAGATGGTGGGTAATCACAATCAGCTATTTAGAGATGTAGTGGATTCAACAAGCTGCTCAGAGAGCAGAAAAATCCCATCAGGATCGATAAGTTGAAGATGGTTCAGCCTGCGGAGCAAAGAGATCTGACGCGTCACTGTGGAACGTGTAGCACCTATTAATTCAGCAATTCGTGCATGAGCTAGAGGCATAGGCAGGAGATAACCATCTCCTCTACGAATGCCAAAACGACTAACTAAAAGCTGTAGTAGCGCAACAAGTCTCGCCTCGGCACCAACAGGGTGCCTGACAAGATGTAGGTCAAAAAGCCAATTCCACAATAGGTCTTGCTCTATTGGGCAATGGTCAGAATGATGGAACTCAAATGAGCTATGGGTAAGAGCTTCAATAAAGAAGGAGTTATCTTCTGGTAGGCGTAGCCATCCAGCCTCATGCTCACCACAAAAAGCAAGTGTTACATCAGGCAGGTGATCTCCGAAGGAGCCAGACAATCTTGCAACGCCATGCTGGAAGGAAAGTCGCAGGTAACGACCCTTTTCCTTTTGGGCAGAAAGCAGGTAGGTCTGTCCTTCTGTCAGTTGAAGGGTACGAGGTGATTCCAGATGTTTGTTGGAGGTTTTTATATAAGAACCATTTTGTGAGATATTGCTAGCAAAATGCAGTGCTTGATTACCAAAATCTAGGCCTGCAAAAACAGGATCTATGCAGGCTGTGTATCGCGCAAAACCATTGCAAGAAGCTGTATCCCAGCGAAGCTCACGACCACGTGATCGATCAAGGACACTTAACGGCAACAATTGCAACATGTAATACGTACATTTTCGCCCAGCGCCACGATCAACCTCGAACTACTGCTGTATCAAATGAGACATGACTAGGTATAAGTTGGTCTCAATTCTCGATTTAGGCACGTTGCAGCTCCTTTCGCAGGCATTTCAGCAATCCCAGGCAAATGAAATAACGCTTCCTTTCAGCAGCTTATTAGCTTAATTTTACTAAAGATGGGCGAAGCAAGGGCAGCTCACTATAGGGAGAGAATGAATAAGTAGGAAGAGATGGCATGGTTAAGGCTTTGAATTGGCATAGCCACAGTCAATTCAAAAGTCTGATGCAAACGAAAAGAGATAAGAAATTAAGAAGGGTAATATCATCTATGACTTTATCCAAAAGAGCATACACAAAGTGGTTAAATAGCATGCCTGATAAAAGAACATCAATGGAAGTAATCAGCTAGATTGCTAGCATAGTAGGGAGAGTCATAGTTCACTATAGAATAGGTACTTAAAATCTAACAGCGTAGTTTATGCAATGAAAAAGAAAGAGCGGGCCAACATAGTGTCAATGCGTCTAAATGAGCTATATCCAAAACCATCCATTCCGTTAAGACACAGTAACGAGTTCACATTGCTTGTTGCTGTTTTACTAAGTGCGCAGTGCACTGACAAGAAAGTCAATGAGGTAACAGTATCTTTGTTTGAAAATGCACAGACCCCAGAAAAGATGTACCAGCTAGGTGAAGCGAAAATATTAAATATGATTAGACAGCTAGGGCTCTCTAATCAAAAAGCTAAAAACATACATAGACTTTCTGAACTTATCATTAAAAAGTTTGAGTCAAAAGTTCCACATAATTTTAAAGATCTCGAATCTCTTCCAGGAGTGGGGCACAAAACAGCAAGTGTTGTAATGGCACAAGCATTTGGGGTACCAGCTTTTCCTGTAGATACACACATACACCGGCTAGCTCAAAGATGGGGGTTGTCTAGCGGAAGAAGCGTAGTTCAAACAGAAAATGATCTTAAAGAGCTCTTCCCTGAGTCTGCATGGAATAAATTACATCTACAGATCATCTATTACGGGCGTGAACACTGCACGGCTAGAGGGTGCGATGGAACAAAATGTAGTTTATGCCAAGAGTTATATCCAACGCGTATAAAGCCAGTGATATTAAAGAAGCCCTAATCAAACTTGAAATCTGTGAAGGTAATTTTACTATTACTCCTGATAGAATGTCCTCTAGTCACCCGAGCTGCATACACATGGTTAATGATAAATTCAGGTGCTAATCGCCCTACCATCACATCCTGAAGATCATACAATGCCAAATTTATTAATAAACCATTTGGAATATAGAATACATATGCAGACATTTAGATTTAAATTTGAGTATCCTCTAACTCATTTCGTGATTCATCATATTACTACCAATTATAGAGGAGTTAGATTATCAAGCTACTCTCTATATACAGCAAACGCCGCCAACAGTCCACCGATAAAGCCACTAAAATGGCCAATCCAGCTAACCCCAACAGGAGATAAACCAGGTATTAATGTATATAGAGTTCCACCATAAAACAATAGGCAGAATATTGAGATCATAATTGTCAAGATACGTCGCTCTAGAAAACCAATGAGCATCAAATATCCCAACAAACCATAAACAAATCCCGACATTCCGTGACTAGCACTAGCGCCAAAGATAATGATCGGAATTTCCATGAAAATAACACAAGTCAAAACAGCTATATAATCACGTAACCCCTTTGCAAGTACAACCCAACTTAGAGGTAGGAAGACTACTGTATTGGCAATTAAATGCCCGTAGTCAGCATGGCTAAATGGAGCTGTGAACAAACGCCACCAAGGAAGGCCAGGTCCTATAGGCAAGTTCCAATTGCCAGCAAATAACAATTGATCAATGATTTCCTGTAGCCAAGCAATTGCGACCAAAAGAAAAGGTAGAAATATCCATAAATAAAATTGATGCTTCCGCTTGGCTTGATTCAAAGGTAAAGTTCAAGATAGTATCAATTTAAAATATAATAGCAAGCTAAGCTTTTTGGCAATAAATAAAACAATTACATTAGACAGGTTTTTTACTAATCACCACAGCAGAGTTTCGTATCTCCTGAGTAGGTTCATAGAGCACACGACCTATATTTTTAGATACCAGAATATTGGTAATCGTATTACCATTGCGGCGATCTACATGACGCTGCCAGATTTCATTGGCTCGATAGTAGTCATTTTCATAACGAAGGAAACGATGTTGCTGCTGCGAAATATGATAGCTAAGAGGTGGTGTTACATCAACTCTTAACTCGCAATTTAGATATGTTTCATCTAAATAAATCCGAATTTGATATGTGCGTGAACTGTTATTGGTTAGCTGAAGATCTCGGTAATTAAAAAACACTGCCGCTCCAGTAGACCAAGGCAAAACCCTTCCCTGATCAGGGAAAGGATCACAGGTATGATGATGGCGCTCTGTAACTTCCAGCTCAGAATGGAGTGCTAGCCAATAAATCAAATTAGTAGATTGACAAATACCTCCGCCAATACCTGAGCGAGGTTTCCCGAAGGATAATTCCAGGCCCTCTCGAAATCCTCTGCGCTGCGTAGGACAGCCAACAAGTTGGCAAAACGAGAATGTTTCACCCGGCCTTATCATCACACCATCAAGGCTGCGACAGACGATTGCCAAATTAACGACTTTATTGCGCTGCAACTTACCTTCAACACCTTCTAGAGATCGCAACAATAAAGAGCGATGTTGATAAATCAAATTGGGCAATCGTACATCTGGCATACAGCTGTTGCAGTAGCTACGACCATCTATAAGACTCGATAGACGCCTTCGCCAACGATGGAATCTCACTGATAAAGCATAAAGCCATGGATGGCGATGTGAAAGCACTAAGAATCAGTCTTGCAAGTATCTATATTACTATCAATCTAACCAGTTGCCGTATATTTTAGATATTTAATAATGATAGAAGGTCACAGTTGCTATAAAGGTAACTGCTAAAGTAATTAATTCCTGAAAACTTTTAATGCTGACGCAAAAATAAGTATCGCAATTATTTACTGCTCTTAGGTACGATAATCAGAGATTAGCCAATTTGTTGAGAAATAAAATTACACGCGATAGTCCAGACAGAACTGACCACTCAACCAAGATTTTCGCTAGACCATGCAAAATCTTGGGCTACCTAAAATGGGTATGAAGTTGGTCATCAGTGGGGCATCGGGCAAAACCGGCTATCGCATTGCAGAAGAGGCAGTTAAGGCAGGCCATAAGGTGCGTCTGCTACTACGTCCAAACTCAAAATTGCCCGAGAACTTGGCCAATTGTGAACAGCGTCGTCTCGCTCTTGGGGATGCCAATGCCCTTGATGCAGCACTCGATGGCTTTGATGCTCTGATAATCGCAACAGGTGCTAGACCATCTCCTGATTTAACTGGTCCAGCACGAGTGGATGCTTTGGGGGTCCAACGACAGATCAGTAGTTGCAAGCGTGTGGGTTTAAAAAGAGTCGTATTAGTTAGTTCTCTTTGTGCTGGCCGCTGGCAGCATCCTTTGAACCTGTTTGGCTTGATTTTGGTTTGGAAAAGAGTCGGAGAAAGGGCTCTAGAGCAAAGCGATCTTGACTGGACCGTAATCCGACCAGGTGGGCTCAACGAACGAGAGGAGAATCTGAACAAAGAAGGCATCCTTTACACAACAGCTGACAGCCAAGAAAACGATTCAATTCCCCGCCGATTGGTTGCGCGTTGCTGCATTGAGTCACTTGGCACACCCACTTCTATTGGTCGCATCGTCGAAATCACTAGCAACCCAGAGCAGCCGCTAATCACAATGAAACAAGCAATAATAAATTTTGGCTAATAGCCGTCATAGTGTCTCTGTGTGCTGTGTGCCTGGTTATGAACACCAACGCCAAAATCGATGCGTTGCAATTGATGCTTACCGACCTACGCACTCGTAATGAGCCCATTCGCCACAAAGCAGCATTCCGAGGTTGTCAACCTGAATTCCAGGCTCTTGTTACTGAGTTAATTGAACAGCTCGAGACAAATCTTCTGGAAGAAAAACAACGTCAGCGAAACCAGCGCTTCACCTGAAGAAAACTTTTGGAAACCACAACAACTAAGGACTGCATAATAAAAAATTACCTATAGCAAATTAGGGTCAAGACGACATGGACGGTAGGCCAAAAGGAAAGGTTGATTACCACTACTTATTGCTGTAATCACATCATCTCCGGTATGCCATATCCATTGTTGCTTAGAGCCACGAGCTGAATCATCCAGAGTTGTACTCACAGGTGGGCCATATCGATGACGCAAGCCAGCCAACACTTCTGTCATGGCCTCAGGATCAAGTTCATAGGCAAGATGCTGTAGTCCCTTGGTCTCAGCAAAATGCAAACGTAACCTTGAAACTGGCAAACGTCCGATCTGTAAGTCATGAGCCTCAAATAGTTTCTGCTCAGAAGCCTTATCAATCCCTTCAAGTGAGACACCCAACTGCTGCTCAACGGCTGAAATGTCCATGCCCCAAGTCATACCCTGAGAGCAAGCCGTGGCTGGCTGAGAAATGGAGAGCTGCAAGAGAATGAGTAGAAGGAACAGCGCAAGTTCACGACCAATAAAGATCATAGTTTTGGCTCGGGAACGAATTTGTGAAGACAAATACTTGTAAGAAGTATATTAATTAAAGATTGCCTGAAATTTGACAACAAGTAACTTTTAAGAAATCCTAATCCAATAATATCAAAAATTCTAAACACCTCTACAATATAAATTACGTAAAAACATGCAGCGTCTCTACAAATAGAGATATCAATGTATTCTGCATTTAAGATATCTTCAGTTTTCTCGCTAATGATGCAATCAGCTTCAACCGTTGAGAAAAGGGCAAAGTCAATGCTGGGCTGTA
>Ga0066836_10002352_pt1 | contig 10129 bp, 10 predicted proteins | sample ETNtaG_18_FD_71568 | JGI IMG/M metagenome (GOLD analysis project Ga0066836, IMG submission 71568) | Marine microbial and viral communities from oxygen minimum zone, Eastern Pacific Ocean - ETNP201302SV91 | ecosystem: Environmental > Aquatic > Marine > Oceanic | place: Pacific Ocean: Eastern...
AATGATTATGAAACATTTACCTCAAAAAGCTTAAATTTAGATTACGAAAAAATTAATAAAAAGATTATTTGTATTGATGATAATATTTTTTATGGGGCAATTGCAATTCTAAAAATTTATACTAAATGTGGAGGTGTTTTATCTTCATTAAGTTCTTTTTTTATTTCATTGAAATTTTTTTACCCATTGTATTTTTTTGGATATTATTTACTTTCAAAAAACAGATCTAGATTTTCATTCTTAATTAAATATTTAGACTGTTAAATTTTTCTATAGAACTAACTTAAATTACTATAACTACACTTTTTACTTTAGAAACATTTAATTATTATATATTTTATGTTTCTAGTTCTTTATCATGAAGATAATCTGCGAATCCTTTTACCCAGTCATCATTATCATTAAGACTTGGAATCAACTTAACGTACTCACCGCCATTATTTTCAAAATCTTCATGATTTTCTACAGCAATTTCTTCAAGTGTTTCAAGGCAATCTGCAGTAAAAGAAGGGCAGGCTACAGATACCTTCTTTATACCTTTTTCTGCTAAGTCTTCAAGGACATCGACGATATTTGGCTGAATCCATTTTTCAGGGCCAAAGGTGCTTTGATAACATACTTTAAATGGCTTGTCAGGATCAATGATTTCTGCTAGTTTCATAATAGTTTTAACACAGTGTGATTTATAACAAAATTCATTATTTTTGCTTACTTTTTCACAACAATTTTCAACTTTTTGACAGTGCGACTGCGACAGATCAGATTTTTTTAAGTGCCTTACAGGTAGACCATGAAAGCTAAAGAGTAAATATTCACTATTTTTATATTCTTCAGATTCAGTGATACTTTTAGCTAATGATCTTAAATAAAATTCTTCATTATAAAAATGTTCTATTTTAACTAAATCTGGATTGTAGTTTTCTGATTTAAGTACTCTTTCAATTTCGGTAAAGGTCGACCCTGAAGTTGCTTCTGCATATTGAGGGAACATTGAAACAAGGAATATTTTTTCGGTTCCTTTTTCCTTTAATTTCTTAATTGCATCTTCAATAGAAGGGTTCCCGTACCTCATTCCTATCTCAATGTTACCGTTAGTAAATTTCTTTAACTTTTCTGTAAATTTAATTGTGTTTACAAGTAATGGTGAACCTTCTTCAGTCCAAATGCTTTTGTATTTGTCTTGTATCTTTGCGGGTCTAAATGGTAAAACTATTAAGTTCAGAATTATCCATCTAAAGATTGTTGCAAATTTGTTTTTTACTACATCAAATCCTTTAGATAATTCTGTAGGTCTTGTAGAAGGAAAATCAAGCATATCAGGATCTGATAGAAATTCTTTAAGATATTTTCTTAAAGCAGGTATACTTGGTTCGTCAGGCGTGCCAGTATTAAGTATTAAATAACCAGTTTTAGAGTCAGTAACCATAATCTACTAAATTTATATGAATGTTATGCTTTGATTTCCAAGATATTAATTAAATCCGAAATTTAATTCCTTCAAAATAAATATTATCATTTTTGGCGATTAATTTTACTCGAAATATATGCATATTCTTAAATAATTAAAAATAAGCTCTATATTATTTAAATTTGTCCCAGATTATTCCAGCTTTTTCTGAAAATTTCATTGCTTCAGTATAAGAAGGTTTAAATTTATCTCTAGGTATATGTTCAATCAACACATGAGCATCAGGGCATATATCTTGCATTCTTTGAAGGAAATAGACTTGGTCCATCATTCCACTGCCTAAATATTCTTCTTCTAATCTAAATAATAATGCATCAATAACAGTGAAGTCTTTAAAGTCAGCACTTATTGTATGCTCTCCTAATAGTATAATAAATTCTTCTAAAAACTCTCTTGTGTTGTATGCTTGTTCTAAAGAGGAAATAAAGTTAACGGGATCTTGATTAAATTTGAGGCTTTTGGAACCTACATTCTCAATAAATTCCTTCACTCTTTTAGCAGAATAGACCGGAGATACGTATCCTCCTTCCAAAATAAGTTTCATTCCTTCTGATTCTGCAACGCTTGCTATTTGTTTTGTAGAATCAATTAATCTTTCAAAAACTTTATCTGTATGATTATCGGGATGGGGCAACCAAGGACCTTTAGGGTTCAAGCTTCCAGGCCTAAGGTATGTACTATGACAACCAAGCTTTGCTGATAATTTGCACAATTCCTTAACATAAGTAATTGTATTATTTCTTTCTTTTTCGTCAGCACTTACAAGGCCTCCACCGTATCTTCCTCTAGAGTTTCCTATATATAAAGAATTTTTTTGAAATCGGTCTTTTATCTCAGTTATATCCTTGTCTGAAAAAATATATGGATCATTTACAGTAATATTATGAACTGTAAATCCTATCGAAGACACCTCTTTTAGATCTTCATCTGTATAAGTTAGAACATCTAATTCTCCAGAAAGCTTATTTCGTGACGCATTAGCGCCAGTAGCTCCTATCATTGCTGCAGCACCTAAGTACATATATTCTCCTTAAATTTTCAAAATTATTCTAATTAGTAGAAATTATTTCATATATTGAATCATAGTCAATAAATTATATCGATTTTGGAAATCAAGATAGTAAGTTATATTCAAGCAGCATATTTTTTTGAATCTCCAGAATATATTGAACCTAAAACTTTTTGATTTCTAGTAAATATTACTAACAAAGTAAAAAATATTCCTTGAGCGGCTATTGAATAACCTGGGTCTATATAATCAGCAGAAAATCCATTTAGAAAATTAAATAAAGCCATGCTTCCACCAATGTACATTGCATAAACACCAGCAATCCTTCCTCTAGCGTAATCTGGAGAAATCAATTGGATTATTGTGTGCGATATAATCATAAAACCTGCTTGCCCAACACCCATTAATATTGTTGCAAATAATGATAAAAAGATATTAGTTGAAAGTCCCAATAAAACAGGAGCAATCCCGCTGATGATTGCAAATAAATAAAATACCTTTCCTTTTAATTTTTCGTCACTAGTACCGGCTAAAAACAAAGACGCAAACAAAGAGCCTACTCCTACGCACATCATTAAGAAACTAACTGCTAAACCTTCTTCACCTAGTTTATTTACTGAGAAATAGGGCAATACGGATTCAAAAGACATAGTAAGCATACAATGGAAAGTTGTAATTCCTATTACAACCAAAATAGGTTTGTTTGAATGAACAAATTTTAATCCTTCTGTAAAACCTGAAACAAAAGATTCTGTAGTTACTTTTCCAGTAGATGTATTTTTAATCATTAGCGCAAAAATAAAACTTAAAGCGTAAAAACCGGTACAAATAAAAAATGCAATATCTGTCCCATTTATTGAATTTTCATTTTTACCTATGTAATTTAAAAAAGGAGCTACTGCAAGAGGTCCGAGCAATCTTGTAGCATGAACTGTAGACATATTTAATGCTACTGCATTAAGTAAATTTTCTTTAGGAACTATATTTGGAACTAATGCTTGACCTGACGGCATTTGTGAAGCTCTAGCTGATCCTTGAACAAAAGCCAATAGTACAAGATGCCAAGGTAATATCAAATCCATAAAATACAAAATTCCCAAACCTAAATTATGAACAAAATTAATGAAAAACATAATTTGAAGAATTCTTCTTCTTTGAAATTTATCAGCCAAGTAACCTATAAAAGGTGTAACTAATACCATGGGTATCATCGCAGCAAATGTAACCAATCCAACTAGCATGCTGCTATCAGATATTTGATAAACAACCCACCCACGAACTACAATGAGAGCCCAATGTGAAGACCCAGCAAATAAACCTGCTAACCACATTTTGAAAAAATCAGGATATTTTAAAGACACTAAATAATCTATTTGTGGCCTATTCGATTTATTAAAAGGGTTAGTCAATTTAATTTTGGGATATTATTTCGGTGCTTTCGAAACTTTACTATCAATTATAAAAACACACAACACAAATAAATGAAAGTATTTCATATTAAAAACTATCAATGGTACCCCGTATAGGACTCGAACCTATGACCTTATCCTTAAGAGGGATTTGCTCTACCAACTGAGCTAACGGGGCAAGATATAACTTCTTTTATTTAGCCTTTAATTACTTTAAAAACTTTTGATTTAAGGTATATTACAAAATTATAACGCATAATATTTAATTAATTTTATTGTTTGGAGAGAGAAATGTTAGAAAGATTTTTAGTACCAAAAGAAGACCAAATATTGATTGAATCTGAATCAATGACTCACGCAACTAAAGAAATTTTTGTAAAAATGGGATTGACTCAAGAAGATGCTAAGCTTTCATCGGAAGTTTTGATGACAAGCGATCTAAGAGGTTGTGAGAGTCATGGAGTTTCAAATATGCTTCCAATATATGTTGATAGATTCGCAGCAGGCCCAACTGACCTTGGTATCAACCCTAATCCAAATTTCAAAATTACTAGAGAAACACCAACTACTGCTAATATTGATGGTGATGATGGTCTTGGATTACATGTTTTGCCTAAAGCTATGGAAATTGCTATAGAGAAAGCTGAAAAATATGGTTCTGGTTCAGTAGCAGTACACAATTCTAGACATATAGGAATGTTAGCTTATCATTCAATGATGGCTTTAGAACATGATATGATTGGCCTTACAATGACAGCAGGGAACTCTTTAAGTTCTGTCCCAACACATGGTGCAGAAAAAAGATTTGCTACTAATCCATGGGCTTATGCAGTCCCTGCAGATAAAGAGCCTCCTTTTGTCTTTGATATTGCTACAACTCAAGTAGCTGGAAACAAACTTTCTTTAGCTAAAAGAGTCGGTGCTAAAATGGATCCGGCTTGGATAACAGACTCTAATGGAAATCCTGTATTGAATGAAGTAGACCTTCCAGATAATAGAGAAGATTATATGATGCTTCCATTTGGAGGAACTAGAGAAAATGGATCACATAAAGGATACGGATATGCTGCTGTTGCAGAAATTTTTTGTGATATTTTGAGCGGTATGGGTGCTGGCTTCTTAATGCCTCCAAATACCTACGGTGAAATGGGACATTTTGTACAAGCTATAAAAATTGATGGTTTTATTGAAGCGGACAAATTTAAAAAAGATATGGATGATTTTTTGTCAGGTTTAGCTAATACTCCACCAATTGAAGGGCAAGATAGAGTTGTTTATGCTGGGTTGCCAGAACATGAGGAAACAGAAATAAGATTAAAGAACGGAATTCCGTATCACTATAAAGTCATAGAGTGGTTCGATAACATTAAAGCAGAATTAAACTTAGATTTTGATTTGAAAAAAATGTAATTAAAGCATTTGCTTTATTTCAGCCAAAGTTAATTTATTGATACCTAGATCTTCTAAGTTTCTACTGTTTTTCTTAAGATCAAATTTTAACATTGTTGATCCTAAGTTTATTATGTTTTCCATAGTTTCTGTTGGGACTTCGAACTTCTTTCCTAAAAGACTCCATGTATATATTCCAAATGAGATATCTTCGGTCATCCATCTGTGATTTACAACGCCTGGAGCTTTTAGTGATGTAAGCATTTTACTACTTGAAATTGTTTCAATAAGGCTCCCTTTTATTCCAAAACCAGCTGCGTGAAATGAATCAGCTATGTTTGGGAGTTTATGGTCAAAAACACTTGCTATATTTCTTCTCTCATTATCAACAGCGTTTATTACATTGGCTACACTAGGAGTTACTCCTTCGTTATAAAAGAAAAACTCACCTTCTGACTTTTCTATTCTTCCAGAATTTAATAAAACTCCAGCTGGATGCATAACTGGATTTAATGAAGATAAACCACACTCTAAAACGTCTTTATAAGCAGTTAATGTAGAAAAAAAACATCTTAAAACATTTACAGTTTTTTCCTTCTTCTTTTTTGGCATCACTCCTATTCCTAAGGAAGGTACTTCTCCTAAAATTGTAGCTTCTTTGTTTCCAGTTCTTCTACAAACGTAAGGGGAGGTATCAGTTTCGCATATTATAGGAATTTCAGAATTATTTATTTCTAAAATATTTTTCAACTCAAGAGATCCTAATGTTCCAGGCATTAACACTACCACATGATTTCTTGTTACTTTGTTAGACAATTCATTTGCAAAACCTTTGTGAGCATATGCAGGAACACAAATTATAATGATTTCAGAAAAATTAAGTGCCTCTTCAATAATATTTGTTACTAAGTCTAACCTTAATTTAATAATTTCATTTTCGTAAATTAATTTTAATTCGTTTGAAAGATCTTTACTTGAATCAGAAAAGTCTTTTAATTCGAATAAACATACTTTATGCCCGTCATTTTTTAGCTTTAAAGCTGTTGAAAGGCCCGTATTTCCTGAGCCCATAATTGTTATTGGTTTATTCATTAGATTTATTAATCTATACTTTTGAACCTAGCATATCCCAAATGGTTGGGTTGTATTCTACTAGGGCATAATAAAAAAGATAAAGTGCAAATAATATAATTGCTGTCATGATTAGAGAAGCAAAACTAACTGCTGGGACTATAACAAATTTCAAGATTTTTTCTAAGCTTTCGTTATCATTATTCATCATAATAGTATCCTCAAGACTAGTTCCTTTGTACATATTTAGTGATTTGTATTCAGATAAAGCGGAATAAAAATTTTTTTTAGTCATTTTTATATTTTATAAGATTGCTAATTTATTTCATAGGTATTTTTAAATAAATATTCACCATTATTGCAGTCAATATTTATAGAAATCTTTGAATTTTCAGGAGGATTTAGGCTGTAGTCTTTTTTTAACACAATGCTAAAGTTAAGATAATCTAATAAGTTTATGAATTCACCTTTTCCAATATGAGCTGTAGTTTGGTCGGCTATTATAGCTCCAGAAAAATAGTCTAAATTCTCTGGCACAGTTTCAACCCAACACACTGAGTTCCTTTTTACTTTCACAGATACTTCATAAACAGTATCCCATGTAAGAGTTTCAGTTATTCGTCCGTCATTATAAATATTTATTTTTTCTGAACAAGAGATAATAAATAATAAAAAAAGTAATAAAAAGGCTGTATAAAATTTCTTCATTTTAGAATTATAATATAAAACATATTAACCTATGAGGTGCTCACTTAGAGAGAATAGGGAAGATGGTTAAACTCCATCACGGTCGCGCCACTGTAATTGTGAAAACATAAGTCAGGAGACCTGCCTAATAGGTATTATCATACTCTTCGCGTAAGGAGTTAATGTTTTCTTTCATTGCTTCGAATTAAAAGAGTTAGGTAAAGCAATGAAAAACTTATTAGTTAAAGATAAATTAAATCTACTCTTTTTATATCTCTTCTTTATATTTATATTAACTATTGTTACTGCTTTTATTTCGCTCTCATCAGGAATTATTAACATTCCTTTAATCGATATTTATTCAATTTTATTTCTTAATTCTTTTAGCGGTGAAGTCAATTATTCAATAATTTGGGATATTAGATTGCCTAGAATAATTCTTTCTTTCTTTGTTGGGATGGCCTTATCTATTTCTGGAGCAATTATGCAGGGTATATTTAGAAACCCTTTAGCTGACCCTTCTATTTTAGGTGTTTCAGCTGGAGCTGCTCTTGGAGCTGTCATTCCTTTTTCATTAGCCATACAATCAATTAATTTATTTATTGTTCCTTCTTTTTCTTTTTTGGGAGGGCTAATTGCTTCCATTCTGGTTTATACGATATTTCTATTTACAGGTAGAAGATCAAATACAATTCTTTTACTATCAGGCATTGCAATAGGATCGTTTTTAAATGCTTTGATTACTTTAAGTGTTTATCTAAGTGATAATCCTTTTCAAATGCGATCTATTTTTTATTGGTTGATAGGAGGTTTTGAATCAACTAGATGGGAACATCTAATAATAACCGTTCCAATCATACTTTTAGGAACGGTTATTCTTTTTTTGAAGTCTAAAGAGGTTAATATGATTATGATAGGAGATGATTATGCATCTTCTCTTGGCATTAATGTTAATAGATCTATTTTAGTATGTCTTTTTTTTACTACCCTTATAACATCTGCAGCTGTTTCAGTTAGTGGAATCTTAGCATTTGTTGGGTTAGTTGTACCTCACATAATTAGACTAATCATAGGTAACGATAATCGTTTTGTTTTACCGTTATCTGCTTTGTTTGGAGGTTTTTTTGTGTTGTTTATGGACTATATAACAAGAATATTTTTTAGCTCATCTGATTTAAGGGTTGGTGTGTTGATGAGTCTAATTGGAGGGCCATTTTTTATTTTTTTAATATTTAAAAGCAATTTTATGAAAAGGAGATGAAATGAAAAAAAATAGAATTTTAAGTTTAGTTTTAACTTTGAATTTAGCATTTATTTTTTTTGCCTGTCAGGCTGGAAAAGATAATACTGTTAATTATGATAATTTTCAGAATGAAGATCCTAAAACTGTAATAAAAGAAAAACCGAAAGCCAAAGTTAAGCAAGAAACGTACGAACAATACCTATCCTCAATAGATAGTATTCTTGAACCGACGAATATATCATGGCCAAGGAAAGTAATGATCAATGAAAAAGAAATAGTAATTTCTGATAAACCAGAAAGACTAGTTACTATTTCTCTAGGTCATGATGAAATTCTTTTTGGAATTACTGATAGTGCTCAAATTGTTGCATCAACTTCTTTTGCTCAAGAAGATGGAAGTAATATAAAATCAAAATCAGAAGGCTTACCTACTATATCGTCTGATCCTGAAACTATTATTGCTCAAAATCCAAATATTGTTTTTGCTGACCCTTATGCTTCTGTTGAATTAATAGATGCATTGGAAGATTTTGGTATTACAGTTATTCAAACTCAACTTAACAATAGTGTTGATGGAAGAAAAGACGATGTATGGCTAATGAGTTATATAACGGGCAATTTAGCAAACGGGAAATCCCTAGTAGAAAAAATTGATAATAATATTCAATCTCTTGAAAATCTAATTAATAATCAAAAAAATCCTAAAAAAAAGGTGATTACTTTATCTTGGTGGGATGCTTATTGGACTGCAGGATCGGAGTCAACAGAAGATTCAATAATACAACTAGCAGGAGCAATAAATTTATCTGCGGAAAATGATATAAAATCAAACTCCACCATAGACAAGGAGCTCCTAATTTCAATGAATCCTGAAATAATTTTAATTACTCAGTCTGTTCAATGGGGTGGAAAAGATTTTTATGATGAACTTTTAGAAGATGATTCATTAAGTTCTATTCAAGCAATAAAAGATGAGAATGTATATATGGTTAACCCTAACTGGTGGGGAACTTTATCATATTGGAATATAAAAGGTTCAGAGCAATTAGCAAAAATATTATTCAATATAGAAAATATTGAAGGATTTAGAGGTTTTTAATGAGCATAAAACTTGAAGACCTGAGTTTTTATTATGATGATAAAAAGATACTAAACAATTTGTCTTTTTACTCAAATTCTTCGATTTTAGGATTGTTAGGTCCCAATGGATCAGGCAAGACTACTTTGGTAAAATTAATCTCAGGATTGTTAAAAAATAAATTTGGAGAAATTTATATAAACGACTTGAATATAAGTTCATTAAAACAGAATGAACTTGCCAAAATCTTTGCTTTTGTTTCTCAAGATTATGAGCCAACTTATGGATTTAATGTACAAGAAATAATTGAGATGGGAAGATATCCATATTTAGGAAGATTAGGGTTTATAGAGAAAGAGGATAAAAAAATTATAGATGAAATCACAGAATTGTTAAATCTAGAAAAATCAACTAAATTAAAAGTTGAAGATTTATCTTCAGGAGAAAAACAAAAGGTAAGATTTGCTAGAGCATTAGTTCAACAACCCAAATATATGATTCTTGATGAGCCTACTTCTAATTTAGATTTGTCTAACAAGATACTTATAATCAATGTAATGAAAGAGATAACTGATTTTGGGTCAAAAATATTACTTACTTCTCATGATCTAAGTTTCATAAAAGAATCTACTGATGAATGCCTACTTTTACGTAAAGGAACTATATTGTCTTTTGGAAAAACTAAAAATTTAATTAACAAAGGCAACATAGGTAAACTATATAAATTAGATAGTTTACCTGATTGGGTATTATGATTAATATAACTATGTACAGT
>Ga0066836_10002354_pt1 | contig 10128 bp, 8 predicted proteins | sample ETNtaG_18_FD_71568 | JGI IMG/M metagenome (GOLD analysis project Ga0066836, IMG submission 71568) | Marine microbial and viral communities from oxygen minimum zone, Eastern Pacific Ocean - ETNP201302SV91 | ecosystem: Environmental > Aquatic > Marine > Oceanic | place: Pacific Ocean: Eastern...
AGCTCAACAGTAAAATTTTTTAAAGTTGGAGGAATCTTTACTATTTTCTTCTTTTCAAGATTCTTAACACTAATAAAAATTTTTCTTTGATATTCTGAAAATAAATTCATTTTATCTTTTTGTGTAAATTAATTGCGAACCTATCAGTCATCCCCGCTATAAAATCAGCTATTATTCTTTCTTTAGATCCAAATTTTATTAACTTCATGTTGATATATTTTTTTGGATTTTCTAATAAATATATAAACAAATCTTTTATAATTTTCTTTCCTTTGTTGGTATTAACAATTACATTTTTGTGATTATACATATTTTTTTTTAAAAAAGATTTTATTTGCATATCTATCTTTTTCATTTTATCTGAAAAATCAACTATCAGTCGATTCTCTTTATATATATCACTTATTGATTGTGGGTTGGCCTCCATTAAATTTTTTTCGGTTGTATTAATAACATCCACTACCATCAAATTAATTAGTTCTCTTACTATTTGGTTAATAATTATCTCTCTTCTGTATTTTTTTATATTTTTTAAATGTTTGTCTATTAATTTAGATATAAAAGATATCGATTTTAGTTTTTCAATTTCAAATAAACCTGCTCTGAGTCCATCTTCTAAATCATGATTATTATAGGCAATATCATCAGCGATTGAAGCAATCTGCGCTTCTAATGATGGAAATGTATTAAGAGATATTTTGTTACTAAATAAATTATCTCCTAAAATTTTTTTATATGAATCAAAATTTTTAATTGGACCGTTATGTTTAATTAAACCATCTAATGTTTCTAGAGTAAGATTTAAACCATGAAACCCGTAATATTTATTTTCAATTAAAGTAACTATTCTTAAAGTTTGTATATTGTGATCAAATCCTCCATTTTTTTTAATGCATTTATTTAAGACTTCTTCTCCTGCATGGCCAAATGGTGTATGTCCAAGATCATGTGATAAGCTTAGTGTTTCGGTTAAATCTTCATTTAAGCCTAAAGTTCTTGCAAGGGTTCTAGCTATTTGAGAAACTTCCATTGAATGCGTAAGTCTTGTTCTGTAGTGATCTCCCTCAGTATTTACAAAAACTTGGGTTTTGTGTTTAAGCCTTCTAAATGAAGAAGAATGAATTATTCTATCTCTGTCCCTTTGATATGGAGATCTGAATGAGTTTTCAGATTCTTTAAAAATTCTTCCTTTACTATTAATTGATTTGATAGCATAAGATTTTAGGTGATTTTCTTTATAATTTTTTTGCATAATTTGATTAAGGAGATTATATTACAACAAAGTACTTAAAAATGATTAAAGAAATAAATTTTAGTAAAAAAGCTGTGGAAAAAATAAACCAGCTAATATTAGAAAAACCATCGGGCACATTTTTTAGAATTGCTGTAAAAGGTGGCGGTTGCTCAGGTTTTAAATACGATTTCACTTTTGATAATAAAATAGATGAAAATGATTTGAAGCATGAGAATATTGTTATAGACAAATCTTCGCTTCAAATGTTAAAGGGTTCTGAAGTTGACTTCTCAGAAGAGCTTATTGGAACGTCCTTTAAAATATCAAACCCTAAAACAAAATCTTCTTGTGGTTGTGGTATATCATTTTCGTTTTAATGAAAATAAGTTCCTGGAATGTAAATTCAGTAAGGGCTAGAATTTTAAACATACTGGACTATCTTAAAGATTCAAATCCAGATATTTTATTAATCCAAGAGATAAAAACTGAAAATAAAAATTTTCCGATTAAAGATTTTAATGATTTAGGTTATGAATCGCATATGTTTGGTCAAAAGAGTTATAATGGAGTAGCATTTTTATCAAAGATAAATATCAGTGAAATTGATATAAATTTTATAAAAGATAAAAAAAGTCAGGCCAGAATTATTACAGGTAATATCAAAGAAAAATCAAAACTTATTAAATTAATAAATATATACGTGCCAAACGGTAATCCTATTGGTACCGAAAAGTATGAGTATAAGAAAGATTGGTATAACTCATTTATAAAAAAAATAAAAAATACATTAAAAGAAAATCCCAATATTATTATAGGTGGTGATTTTAATGTAATTCCTGAAGAGAATGACGTTTACGACTATAAAAAGTATACTAATGACGCATTATTTAAATTGGAAATAAGAAAAAAATTTCGTGAATTAATAAATTTGGGTTTTCACGATATTTATCGTTATTTTAATAAAAGCAAAAACGAATATACATTTTGGGATTATATGTCGGGTGCATGGCAAAAAAATCATGGGATGAGAATAGATCACTTTTTAGTTTCAAATAATCTTCTAAACTCGATTGGAGGTATAAATATAAATAAAAAACCAAGATCGAAACTAAAGCCTTCAGATCATACTCCAATTGAACTAGAAATTAATTGACCCTGCCGTAAATATCTTTGTATCTAATAATGTCAGTTTCTTTTAAAACTGTACCGATTTGAACTTCCATGATTTTAACAGGTTTTTTGTAAAAATTTTCTATTCTATGGATTGAGCCTTTAGGTATAAAAACAGTCTCGTTTTTAAGTTTAAAAAATTTTTTATTATTAATTGTTATTTTTGGTTTACCTGAAACAACTGTCCAGTGTTCGGTTCTGTAATTATGTTTTTGTAGACTTATTGATGATTTGGATTTAATGATCAGCTCTTTTATTAAAAAACCCTTTCCCATAAATAGATTTGTATATCTTCCCCAGGGTCTGTAGAAAACATTATTTTTATTAAGATATTTAGATTTGTTTTTCATAAAAATATTTGAAATTTCCTTCCAGCTTCCCAAATCAGACCAAGGTATATTTAATTTAATAGCGTAAATATTGTTAGATTTTTCTAAAATAGAATAATCAAACGATTCTTCAGTAACATTCTTAAATGATTTTTTATCCAAATAAAAAATATTTTTTTGGACTTTAGATTTTGTTACAGCATTAATGCAATGCTTTAAAGTTTTCGGTTGATATTTATAAAAGTTATTAATTATTGATATTTTTGTTGAAAAAATAATTCCCGAGTTCCAATATCCATTTTTTTTAATGACTTTTCTTGCGTTAGATAAACTAGGTTTTTCTATAAATTTTGTTACATGATTGACGCCATTAGAATTTTTTTTTGTTAAAAAATAACCATACTGAGATGAAGGTTGATTTGGCTTAATACCAAAAATAAAAATATTTTCATCGTCTAAGTATTTCTTGTTAAAAACAAGCGATTTATTAAATTTATTAACTTTCTCGACTAAATGATCTGCTGGAAAGAAAATCATTGGCTGAAAGTGTGGGATTTCATCTAAAAGAACACTTGATAATATTGCACCAGCAGTATTTTTTTTTAACGGTTCTAAGATTATCTTATATTTATATATTTTAAATTTTGATAAATAACTCCGTACTAAATTTAAATAAGTCAAATTCGTACTAATTATAGGATCATCGAACATAGGATTCTTAATCCTAATAAGAGTTTTTTGGAATAAATTCCAACCACCAAAATCAATAAACTGTTTTGGCAAATTTCTTTTTGATTTTGGCCATAATCGTGTGCCTGCTCCTCCACACAAAATTACTGGTTTTATTTTCATTTGTAATTTATATGTCTGCGTAGCATTTTTTTTCTTTAAACGCTCCAGGATGTGTTACAGCACCTTTAAAAGCTGGGCCTACAGACTGAGAATATTTCCACAAGGTTCCGGAAGTATAGTCTATTTTTTTTGGTTTCCATTTTTTCTTTCTTTTAAGAAGTTCTTTAGATGATAAATTAACTTTTAATAAACCTTTATCAGCATCTATTTCAATTATATCTCCATTTTTAATTAACCCTATAGGTCCACCTACAGCAGCTTCCGGACCAACGTGTCCAATAGAAAAACCATGTGTTCCACCAGAAAAACGTCCATCAGTAATTAAAGCAACTTCTTCACCTAATCCCTGTCCATATATTGCTCCAGTAGTCGATAACATTTCAGGCATACCAGGGCTTCCTTTAGGTCCTTCATATCTAATAACTATTACGTCGCCAGGTTTTATTTTTCTATCAAGAACAGCGCTTAAGGCTGAAGGCTCTCCATCAAAACATTTTGCTTTACCTTTAAATTTTCTTCTTTTCATTCCAGCAACTTTAACTATTGCTCCATCAGGTGCTAAATTTCCCTTAAGTCCAACAAAACCCCCTCTTGGGCTTAATGGTTTTGTTGTTTTGTAAATTACTTTTTGATTAGACGGAAAAACAATATCTTTATGATTTTCACCTATTGTCTTTCCGGAAACGGTTAAACAATCTTCATGCAAAAAACCTCCTTCTAATAATGCCTTGATTAAAATTGGTACACCGCCTATTTCATATAAATCTTTGGCAACATATTTCCCACCAGGTTTAAGATCGGCAATATAAGGTGTTTTTTTAGAAATATTAGTTACATCTTCTAATGTAAATTTAATTCCTGCTTCATTTGCTATAGCGGGTAAATGTAATGCAGCATTAGTAGATCCACCTGACGCAGCTACTATCACAGCAGCATTTTCTAATGATTTTCTTGTCACAATATCTCTTGGTCTAATATTTTTATCTAATAGATTCATTACAGCCTCCCCACTAGCGACTGCAAATTTATCGCGAGTTTCATATACAGCTGGAGTTCCAGCAGAACCGGGTAAAGCTAAACCGATAGCCTCAGAAACACACGCCATAGTGTTAGCTGTAAACTGACCTCCACATGATCCAGCTGAAGGGCAAGCTACACTCTCTAATTTAAGTAGATCTTCTTTACTCATTTTTCCGGTTGATTGTTTACCAACACCTTCAAAAACATCTACAATGGTAACATCTTTTCCTTTAAAATTTCCTGGGAGTATAGAGCCTCCATAAATAAAAACTGAAGGAACGTTTAATCTAAGCATCACCATCATCAATCCGGGTAAAGATTTATCGCAACCAGCTAAACCTATGAGCGCATCGTAACAATGACCTCTCATAGTTAATTCTACTGAATCCGCAATAACTTCTCTACTTATCAAGGATGATTTCATTCCTGCATGTCCCATTGCAATTCCATCTGTTACTGTAATTGTAGTAAATTCTCTTGGAGTTCCACCGGCAGATTTGACTCCCTTTTTTGCTGATTGAGCTTGTCTAGAAAGAGTAATATTACAAGGTGCCGCTTCGTTCCAAGTTGTAGCTACACCAACAAAAGGTTTTTGTATATCTTCACTTTTTAAACCCATAGCATAATACATTGAACGATGAGGAGCGCTTTTTACTCCTACTGACACATGTCTACTAGGAAGTTTAGATTTATTGAATTTCATAATTAATTTTTAATACTATTTAGAATACTATTCAACTTTTTAAGTTCTGTTTCATAATCTATTAAAGCTTTTTTATCCTTACTTATTATCTGTTTTGGAGCATTTTTTAAAAAAGATTTGTTTTTTAGCTTAGTTTTTATAGAGTTTATTTTGTTATCTAAATCTCTAACTTTATTTGATAATTTTTGCTTTTGTTCATTTAAATCTAAATTTTGATCAAAATGCAATGTTATCGTTTCTCCTTTAACAATTATTTTTATTGCGTTATTATTTGATTTCGCACTAACAACATTTGTCACTCTTCCTAATCTTTTAAAAACACCTAAATTATCATTTATAATAGATATTTTGTCAGAATTTAATTCGGAGGTAGAAATATCAATAAAGGATCCAGGAGATACATTTAAATTAACTTTTGTTGATCTTATGCTGGTCACTAGATCTATAAGCCAATCAATTTTTCTATAACTTTTGTTAAAAGATTGTTGAGGTTTAATATCCCAATTTTTAAACATTAATGAACTATTAAAATAATTGGTAAATTTAAAGTCTTGCCAAACTTTCTCGGTAAAAAAAGGTATAAACGGATGCAATAAAATTAGTATGTTTGACTGAATAAAGCTTAACATGTTTCGTGACTCTTCCAAATATTCTTTATTTTTAGAATCAAAGATAGGCTTTAAAAACTCTATATACCAATCACAATATGAATGCCAAACAAACTGGTAAATTACTCTTGCAGCTTCATCAAATCTAAAATTTTCTATATATTTTTTTGCCTCTATATTGGTACTTGCTAACTCAAAATAGATCCATTTGTTAACATCAAGACGAGTTTTTTTAATATTAAACTTTTTTGTTAATTGACAATTATTTATTTTAGAAAATTTATTTGCATTCCATATTTTATTTAGAAAGTTTCTATATCCTTTAACTCTATCTTCAGAGAGCTTAACATCACGACCAGGAGCAGCCATTGAAATTAAAGTAAATCTTAAAGAGTCCGCTCCATACTTATTTATAATATCAAGTGGATCAATTACATTTCCTTTGGACTTTGACATTTTTTGTCCTTTTTCATCTCTTACTAATGCGTGAACATAAACTTTGGAAAAAGGTTCTTTTTTTATTAAATAATTTCCCATCATCATCATTCTTGCTACCCAAAAGAAAATAATATCAAACCCTGTAACTAGAACTGACGTTGGATAAAATCTTTTTAACTCGTAAGTTTTTTTTGGCCAACCTAATGTTGCAAATGGCCAAAGGGCAGATGAAAACCATGTATCTAAAACATCATCGTCTCTCTTTAAAACCACATTTTTTTTGTAATATTTTTTTGCAATTTTATTTGCTGCAGTTTCAGTTTCTGCGACAAATATTTTTTTATCCTCTGAGTACCATGCGGGTATTCTATGTCCCCACCAAAGTTGTCTTGAAATACACCAAGGTTGGATATTGTTCATCCATTGAAAATAAGTTTTTGACCAATTATTTGGAAAAAAATTTGTTTTCCTTTTTTTAACAACCTCGATTGCTTTTTTAGATAAAAATTTTGCATTAGCAAACCATTGCTCTGTTAGTAAAGGTTCTATAATTGAATTAGAGCGATCGCCATATGGAACTGCATTTTTTATATTTTCAACTTTTTCTAATAAATTATTATCTTTTAAAATTCGTGTAATTTTCTCCCTAGCCTCAAATCTGTCCAAACCAACAAATTCTTTAGGAACATTTTTATTTAGATTTCCATTTTTCTCAAAAATATTTATAAATTTAAGCTTGTGTCTTTTTCCAATCTCAAAATCATTAAAGTCGTGAGCTGGAGTTACTTTAAGAGCTCCTGATCCCTGTTCTATAGATACATAGTTGTCTGAAATAATATTCACTGATCTATTTGCAATAGGTACTATTATTTTTTTACCTATAAATTTCTTGTATCTGCTATCTTTTGGATTTACAGCAACAGCTGTATCTCCAAGCATAGTCTCGGGTCTGGTTGTAGCAATTGTAAGAAAAACGTTCTCGTTCTCAATTTTATATTTGATATAATACAAATTAGATTGAACTTCTCTTTGCTCCACTTCTAAATCAGAGATTGCAGTTTCTAATTTGGTATCCCAATTCACTAATTTTGTATCTTTATAGATAATTTTTTTATTGTATAGTTGGACAAAAGTCTTTGTAACAGCTGACGATAAATCATTATCCATAGTAAATCTATTTCTTGACCAATCACATGAGCATCCTAATTTTTTAAGTTGATTTAAAATTTTATCTCCAGATTCTTTTTTCCAATTCCATACTTCTTTAATAAATTTTTCCCTTCCTATCTCTTTTTTTTTAATTCCTTTGTCAGATAATTTTTTTTCAACAACTGCCTGTGTAGCTATACCTGCATGATCTGTTCCAGGCTGCCATAATGTTTCGTAACCATTCATTCTATGAAAACGTATCAAGAAATCTTGAAGAGAATTATTTAATGCATGTCCCATATGCAAACTTCCTGTTACATTTGGAGGAGGTATGACTATAGAAAAATGTTTTTTCTTATTCTTTTTTGGTTTAAAAAAATTGTTTTTTTCCCAATAGTTGTATATCTCGTTTTCTATGCTAGTGTGGTTGTAATTTGAATTTTCCATCTTACTTAAACATATAATAATTTGGTATAATACAAAGAATTGATTGAATCAATTTTATTAAAAATGGCCACGTGGCGGAATGGTTACGCAGAGGATTGCAAATCCTTCCATCCCAGTTCGATTCTGGGCGTGGCCTCCAAAAAATAACTATTTAATTGCGAATCATAATAGTGATGAATTTTATCCATAAGATTTTCTTATTTTGTTATATAAGAGAGTAACTTCGGTTAGATTTTTGATTTATTAAATTTAAATTCATCAAAAATTCATCAGAGTTGCTTTTCGGAATAAAAAAATATAAATAAGTATTGATATTCCTCGGTAGCTCAGTTGGTAGAGCAGTTGACTGTTAATCAATTGGTCGCAGGTTCGAGTCCTGCCCGAGGAGCCAACTACCCAGTTTTCTTTTCTAAACTTCTTGTATTTTTTAAGACTTGAAATATTTTTTCTTTTTGTTCTTCCGATAAATTTGCAAATAATTTAGCTAAAAATGAATAATTCAAATCTTCATTTTTCTGATTTTCCAATGAATTTTGCGATGATCCCTGATATAATGGGAAATCTTCGAAAAAAAATACAACTGGCACTTTTAAAAAATTTGATAACTGCATTATTCTTAAAGAACTAATACCATTAGTTCCTTTTTCATACTTTTGAATCTGTTGAAATGTAACGTTTATGGCTTGTGCAACTTTAGTTTGGGTAAGTCCTAACGACAATCTTCTCATACGAAGTTTTGCGCCAAGATGACGATTGAAATTACTTTCCATGCTGATCCCCCTCTAAGATTATGGTTTTAATTTCCTTGTAAATAGAACCCTACTTTAAGATTTAAATCAACAGTAAAAGTATTTTTTTTTTAAATAAATTAATGCAAAAATAGGATTTATTGACCCAATATACCCTGATTTTTTTTTAATATAGCTACTAATATCTGTTGACACACTTTGAAATTTATCTGTTCTAAATCGTTCTTTAGATGTTTAATCTATTGAAACGAGTTTATATAACCATTTACCTTTTTTATTAAAGGATGCTTTTACCCAATTTAAACTTTTTTCATCATACCAAACATCCGTATTTAACCTTTTGTTCTTAGCTAATTTTTCATCGGAAGATGAAAAATTAAAATGCAGAGTGTTGTATGTTGTATTATTAATTGTAAGCTTTTCTTTTCCAATAAAAGTAACTTTTTGCTCGATTATTCTTCCTGATACTGCACTTATTTGAGCTTTAGCTTCAATTAAACTGTGATTCCACCAGGTCCCAAGTAAATAATCTATTGGTGCTTTTCCTTTGTATGAAGACCCGTCTATAATATATTCATCATTTTCTAATTTCATATTAACGTACTTTTCTTTACCATTTTGATTAGTTTTTGAATTAAACTTTATTAATTTGTCATTCTCATATGTTTCAGTTCCTTTAACATAATATTTATATATGACTACACCAAATTTCTTTATTTCAAAATTAATCTCGCTATCAACTAATAATTTACCATTCGCCTTTTTAAAGGAAAAAATATGTTTGCCTATATGTTTATTATTTCTAAAAATATCAAATTCTATGCGCTTTAAATCAGCATAATGCTGTATATGAGAATTTGTTGAAGTGGAGAAAGTTATTATAACTAAAAATATTATCGTTTTACAAAATTTGTACATACTGTTAATTACAAAATTTATAAAATTTGACTTAAGAAAAGTTTAGTTCTATCGCTTTTTGGATTAGCAAAAAATTCTTTGGTGGGTTGTTTCTCAACAATCATACCTTCATCCATAAAAATTACTTCATCAGCAACTTCTTTAGCAAAACCCATTTCATGAGTAACAACAATCATGGTCATTCCACCTTTTGCTAATTTTACCATTGCATCCAAAACTTCTTTTATCATTTCTGGATCTAAAGCTGAAGTTGGCTCATCAAATAACATAATTTTGGGTTTCATACATAAAGCACGTGCAATAGCGGATCTTTGTTGTTGTCCACCAGATAGTTGACCAGGAAACTTTTTTGCTTGATCGGCTATCTGTACTTGTTCAAGTTGTTTCATAGCTAATTCTTCGGCTTCCTTTTTTGGCATTTTTTTTACCCATATAGGCGCCAAGGTACAATTATCTAAAATAGATAAATGTGGAAAAAGATTAAATTGTTGAAAAACCATTCCAACCTCAG
>Ga0066836_10002355_pt1 | contig 10125 bp, 5 predicted proteins | sample ETNtaG_18_FD_71568 | JGI IMG/M metagenome (GOLD analysis project Ga0066836, IMG submission 71568) | Marine microbial and viral communities from oxygen minimum zone, Eastern Pacific Ocean - ETNP201302SV91 | ecosystem: Environmental > Aquatic > Marine > Oceanic | place: Pacific Ocean: Eastern...
CCACATCAACCAGTCTCCATCGGCGGGGTTTTGTAACATCTCGTCTGTCACAGAAGGAAAGTTGTCAGTTTGCGCTGATAGGCTAAGAGGATTAAAAAATGCAGCAATGAAGAGTGTGCTTGTTAAGAATAGTCTATTAAACATTGTTTTAAATTGGCATCGCATAACGCTGTTCCTTAGTACGTTTTTCAAATATTAGCTTCTATTCCCTTGGGTCAAATCCGAAGTCATCGATATTTCCTGACTTTAATTTGTTATCAAGGTTTAGCAACGGATCAAGTCAGCAGCCAAACCTTGATACTTTTGTAATATAAATACCTGCCCTAAATCGATAGGCGACCAGTTGAATCACCTAATGATTCGATTGGTGTTCCTAGCTTGTCTAACAAGCTCAGGTGCAAATTGGTAAGTGGCGTATTTTCAGGATACTGTAAATGATAGCCGCCATGAGCAATATTTCCCGCCAATAAGATTGGCAAGTCACGAGAATAGTGAGAGTTGCTGTCAGCCATTCCAGCGCCGTATACTATAGTGGAGGAGTCGAGCATTGAGCCGTTTTCATCTTCGGATTTTCTCAAACGTTCTAGAAATTCTGCAAAGAATGTCATGTGGTACTGATTAATTTTTAAAAGTTTCTCGAGTTTTACGGGGTCACGTTGGTGGTGAGAAATTGGATGATGTGCATCAGGTACTCCAATTTCAGCGTAAGTGCGACCGGTAATTTCGCGTCCCATCATGAAAGTAGCGACGCGTGTCATGTCAGTTTCCCAGGCCAATGCCATCATATCGAACATGAGCCTTGCATGTTCCCCAAAGGTGTCTGGAATACCAGCAGGCTGTTCCACTAGGGGTAATTCTCGATTACTTTGGGTTTCTGCCATTTGCACGCGCCTTTCTACATCACGCACAGCTTCCAAATACTGAGCAAGTTTCGTCTTATCATTTGCCCCTAATTCTTTGGACATCTCCCGGGCGCGTTCTGTGACTGAGTCAAGTAAACTAGAATCTTTCGTTAATCTTGCTTTACGAACTTCTGGGTCTGTGCTGCCGGTATCCCCAAACAAGCGTTCGAAAATGGCCCTGGGGTTATTCTCCATTGGTAATGGAGTAGTTTCATTTGCCCAGGAAATAGTGTTGGTATAGGCGCAACTGAATCCTTCATCACAGGAACCAGCGAAGTCGCGTCCGTCAATTGCCAATTCGAGAGTTCTTAATTGTGTTTCATTACCCAGCATTCTTCCTGCTATTTGATCCATTGAAATGCCAGCGCGAAGGTTTGAGCCATTGTCGCGAGTCGAAGCGACACCGGTTAAGAACCTAGTCGATGCTCGTGCATGGGGTCCTTCTCCATCTACCCCCTGAAGACCGCTTAGAATTTGTAATTTTTCCCTAAATGGCTCCATTGGCTTAAGTATGGAAGGAAACTTAAATCCACTTCCAACCGTAGAGGGTGTCCAGTGATCCATTCGCATGCCATTTGGCACATAAACGATTCCAAGTCGACTGATTGATTTAGGCGCTGATCTGGCCAGTGCGGGCACCATAGCATCGAGCATGGGCAGTGCTACGGCAGCACCAAGGCCGCGTAACATTGCTCGGCGAGGAATAGCTTTCTTAGTAATTATCATGATTCTGACCTCCGCATTCGGAAAGGGGCACTTTTTATTATGCCCATAATAGTAGACGACCAGCTATAGTTATCCAATGCTGCATTTCTGGTAATTTGGCGTATCGTAGGCTTATCAAAGTATTCGGGTGGGCGACCAATTGCATAAGCAAAAAGTTTTTCCGTTACAGTTCCTGAGAATTCATTACTGCGATCCAAAAGTATCTCCCTAAGCCCATCTAGTCCGTAAAATTGGGTCCCATTAGGCAATTGCCCCGAAGCATCAATAGGCAGGTCACCATCCCCCGTATTGCGCCATTGCCCTATGGCATCATAGTTTTCCAAGGCAAGGCCAAGTGGATCCATAGGCAAATGACATACTGCACAATTTGGATTTTCTCGATGTTTGATCATGCGATCACGTACGGTTGCTGGTTGGCCATCTTCACCAGTTTCTGGGAGGTCTGGCACGTCATCTGGAGGTGGTGGTGGAGGCGTACCCAGAATATTGGTTAATACCCACTTGCCTCTTAAGACCGGCGAGGTCCTATTTGCATAGGAAGTTGCCGTTAGCAAACTGCCTTGCCCCAATATACCGCCACGTTGCTTGGCTATTTCACCCTTTAATTCAACCCTTCGAAAATGGCTGCCATAGATTCCTTCAATTCCGTAGTGTTTAGCGAGGCGCTCATTTAAATAGGTATAATCGGCGCTAAGCAGGTCGAGAACTGATCTGTCTTCTTTAAGTAAACTTTCAAAATAAAGCTCGCTTTCTTGGCGAAACGCAGTACGAAGATTCTCGTCGAATTCGGGAAACTCTACAGCGTCAGGAACAAGGCTGGGAAGGTTTCGCAAATAGAGCAACTGTCCTGCGAAGTTTTTAACGAGAGCGATAGAGCGGGGATCTGATAGCATCCGCAGAGTTTGTTTTTCTAGGACATCGTTATCTTGAAGCTTTCCCTGCTCGGCCAACTCTAGTAACTCTCTATCTGGCAGGCTGCTCCATAGGAAAAATGACAAACGCGATGCTAGCTCCATGTCGCTTAATTCATAATTCATCCCTGGAGTCGTGTTTTGGGGGTCTTTTTCCACTCGGAATAGGAAATCAGGTGAAATCAAAATTCGTTCGATCGCTAGTTGAATACCGGCATCAAATTCTAATTGTCCATCGCCCCGGCCAATTCGATAAAAGTCCAGCAGGGTATCGATATCAATTTGCTCAAGGGGCCTTCGATACGCCCTATTGGCTATTCCAGAAAGTATCTGGGTTGCACATGTTTCTTCCGAGGCAACGTCATTTTCATCTGGTATACACGTAAATATAGCCTGACGACTTGGAGTGATTCCCGGTCCTGCTGGCTCATATGGACCTGTTATTTGGGCTACCTCTATTGCTGCGTCGCCGTCACGCATCTCATTAACAGCTGCGGCAAAAACTGATTGTGGGGGTTGGAGAACACCTTCTGGTTCCGTTAATTTTCGCACAAATGACACGCCGACAATGTGTGGGCCCGCTTCTGCTTCAAAGCGAAGTCTCAAGTTGGAATCGGCAAACAGCATATATTCTTCCCATTCCCTATCGCCGAATTGATTGCCGCCATAACTGGCAGGAGCTTGCAATACGTCAGGTTCTTCGCCACCAATATTAAAGGTAGCAATAAGTTCGCTATCAAAACGAACTTCTATTTCGTGACGGGAGCCCATTCCTCTTATGTAATTAACATAATTTCTATGCAGTCTTAGTGATAGGTCGTATTTACCAGCGACCGGAAAGTAGTGACGCATCGCAACACCACCACGAGAACCAAACGGCAGATCGTCGCTCATGCGATCTTCTTGGTTTAAGAGTATTGGTACTTCATATGTTTCAGAAGCCGGACCTAGTGGAGTCTCTCCAATTGCTAATCGAGAGATCTTGCGGGCCGCTGACAAATACCGTTCCATGAGAGCCGGAGAAACAGTAAGGGCGTCTGCCATATTGTCAAAACCATAAGCATCGATATCATCAGCGGGTAGAAATTCTTCGACATCGACTTCAATATTTAACAAGTCACGTACAGCATTAGAATATTCTGCTCGATTAAGGCGATGAAAAATATCAGTACGCCCCGGGTTAGGATTGGCCGCTGCTAAGTCATCTAGTTCTGTCTCAAGCCAGCTCACCAGCTCATCATAAATTTCGTCGGTGGGCCTAGGCATCTCCACCGGAGGCATACGGCGGTTGCGTAATTGCGATAACATTTTTTCTGGTAGTCCCTCATGGATAGATAGATCTGTGAGGTCTATGTTTTGGAATGAAACGTTAGCCGTTCTGAGGACATCATTGTGGCAAGCCAAGCAATATTGATTCATCGTATTGACTATCAATTCTTGATTATTTTGACTGAAAACCCCAACCGGCAGCATCGCAACTGCTGAGAGCACTAGAATAAACTTAAATTCATGTAATCTTTTAAGAAGATCTATTTTCATTATCACGTAAAATAGTAGGCTATATTGTTAATATTTTTGTTAAATTATTGTTTTAAATGCCTTTTTATTAGAATCTGTGTAAAACGCCGCATCTTAAGAATACTTTAAGTTGTGGCCAAGATCCTAGTAATTCAACTTGCCACGGTGTTGGCAGGCTGTCAATTATCCTTTGAATGCCGTAGCATTTAGGACCATGAATAAGAATAAAAAACACCGTTATTTTCAGAGCCTTTCTGCAACCATTTGTGCATTCTTACTCGTTACATTTTCTCTGCCCTCTAGACCTCAAGAGAATTATGAATTAATCGCTGCGGCGCGCGGCGAAAATATACAACTTATTGAAGAGCTATTGGATGCGGGTTCTGATGTGAATGTTACTCAGGGAGATGGAGCTACAGCTCTGCACTGGGCAGTCCATCGTAATAACTTCGAGTTAGTCCAGTTGCTGATAGAGGCAGGTTCAGATGTAAATATTTCCAATGAGTTAGGAGCGACACCGTTATGGTTGGCAGCGTTAAATGGCAACGCATCCATTACGGAAAAATTATTAGATGTGGGAGCTAATTTAAACGTTGCCTTAAAGATGGGAGAGACTCCATTAATGAGTGCGTCGCGTTCTGGTAATCTGGAAACCGTCGCTTTGTTACTAAATAATGGAGCGGATGTTAACGCTGCGGAGAAGGAAAAAGACCAGACTGCTCTTATGTGGTCAGTAGCACAGAGCCACGCTGATATTGCGGAGTTACTAATTGAAAATGGGGCCGATATTAATGCGAGATCAAAAGTTTGGTACCAGTTAGAAAATACGGCTGGAAATACTAATCCAAGCGGCAACTATAGAATGGCGCATGGAGGTTCTTCAGCGATTATGTTTGCGGCTCGAACTGGAAACGTAGAAACCGCAAAGGTGCTCCTTGATGCTGGAGCGAATGTTAATGATAAAGCTGCTTCTGGTGTTAGTGCGCTTACTCAAGCAGTGCATAGTGGACATCAAGACCTGGCTCTCTTTTTTTTGGAACGTGGGGCGGATCCAAATGCTATTGGAGGAGGCTATACGGCTTTGCATGCGGCGGTACTAAGAGGCGACGTCAAGCTAGTTGAGGCATTTTTGGAACAAGGCGCGATTTTTGATACTCCGATAGAGCATGGCTCACCCGGAAGAAGATTTAGTGCCGATTATTCAATTCGCTCTCAATTGATTGGTCGAGACGCATTTTGGATGGCAGCTAAGTACGGAGAAGTTGAAATACTTAAAGTTCTTTTGGATGCAGGTGCCGATCCATTGACGGTCGACGAAGGTGGCGTCACTACCTTACAGGTTGCTATGGGTAATTCTGGTTCGTCTTTGGATTGGCGACGTGATCGTATCGGTAATGAGGAGCTAGATTTGGCGGATGAGGAAAGGAGGACTTACGAGCTAGCCCAAATTCTTATCGATGAAGGAGTTGATATAAATGCTGTAGATAATCGTGGTAGAAGCGCTATTCATCATGCGGTGTTGAAAGACTTTCCATCCGTTGTTGAATACTTGGCGATGCGCGGAGCTGATATTGACATGAAAAATGACCGCGATCTAACGCCGCTTCAATTAGCTGAAACTGTCCAAGGCATTCCTGGAACTAATGGATTAAGGGGAACTCGTCCAGAGGTAGCAGCACTATTGCGAAGACTTGGGGCTATCGAGTAAATTTCAAATCAATCCTAAGCCCCACATAGCGCAAACAGTAAGGAATGAAACTATTCCTCCGACAAGGGTTGCCCCGCCATAGCTAAAAACGGCATCAGGTACACTTAGCTTTGATAGAGATGTACAAACCCAGAAGTAGCTACTATTTACGTATTTAATTATCACCGAGCCGCTTGCGCCGGCAAGCATTGCTGCTTCGGGAGACAGACTTAAACTACCTAACATTGGTGCAACTAGGGATGCAGCGGTAATGACGCCTACTGTTGTTGATCCTGTGATCATGTTTCCAATTATCCCTATTACAAATGGCAGCAAAATTGTAGGCAAACCGTAATCAGTAAATAACATCGCGATAAAATCAACCGCAGGGGTGCCTCTTAAAATAGCACTAAGAGAACCTCCCAAGCCGGTAACAACGAGAATCATTGCTGATGTTTTTAACGCTGCTTCAACCCACGCATCCTTAGCCTTTTCTTTGTCTTCTGGATTGGTGATATTGCGATAAGCCAGCCAAACACCAACTGAAAGCGCGATAACAGGCCAGCCAAGATAAGAAAATATTGTCCGCAAAAAATGTCCCTCTGGTGCCACCAAAGAAACAACACTTTGTGTTCCAATAAGGATGATTGGTATTACGATAGGCGCATAGGAGCTTAAGTTACTCGGTAATTCTTTGGTCCCTTCTCCATCTAAGTCTTCTATTGAAACGCCTTCAAATTCTTCGCTAGCCATAGTTTTAATGCGAGGCCCTGCAAAATAAACACCCCAAGCCCAACATGCTAGGGACCCAAAAAGACAAGCAATACTACCAAATATTATTGTTTGACCGATGTCGGCACCAACGATTGCTGCAGCAGCTAATGGCCCGGGTGTTGGAGGCACTATGGCGTGAGTGAGCTGCAAAGCCCCTACCAGGCCAGTAGACATCGCTGCGATACTAACATTCATGGTTTTTGCTGCGGAATGTACGAGCGGGTTCAGTATTACATAGGCGACATCAGAAAAGATTGCGACGCCAATGACGAATCCGGTTAAAGTTAAAGCCAGAGGCATGCGGTGAGAACCAACAAGGTTGACCATCGATTTTGTAATAACCTGTATTGCTCCAGTATGCTTTAGTGCTTCCGCAATTATCGAGCCTAGTACAATCACCACGCCGATAGAGCCTAGTGTGTTACCAAAACCACTCTCAAAAGCATCGATAAAATTATTTTGTTGAACACCTGGCAATATACCGAAAAGGATTATTGGAATTAGTAGCGCGAAAAATACGTGCCATTTCCATTTTGCTATTAGGAATAAAAGGAGAAAGATTACAATAGCGAACCCTGTAAGAGAGATCGCTGCGCTGGTGCTAACTGCTGTATTTGGATCCATGAGTCACTCTTTCTGTTTTAATATTATTGATTGGATAAAAATTCCATGGCGGCGTCGACCCCGCCGATTTTGTGAGGCACGCCAGCTATGGCTAGCCCCATTTCGACGCCTCCGAGCGTGCCTGTTAAAGCTAGTTCATTGAAATCTCCAATATGGCCTATCCTAAAAATTTTATTCTTCATTTTCCCGAGGCCTGTTCCAAGTGACATATTGAATTTTTCAAGAATAATCTTGCGCAAGTTATCTGCGTCGTGTCCTTCTGGCATTAGGGCTGCGGTTAGAGAATTACTATATTCTTCAGGGATAGAGCATAGGTTTTCCAGTCCCCAGTTTTCCAAAGCGATCCGAGCTGCTTGTGCGAATCTCGTGTGACGGGCATAAACGTTTTCGAGACCTTCACTGTGAAGTAACCGCAACGCTTCTTGCAACCCAAAGAGCAGGTTGGTAGCAGGAGTATATGGAAATACGCCCTGCTTATTATTATCAATCATTTCTTGCCAAGACCAGTAACATAGTCTGGAAGAAGCATTTTTAGAGGCAAGTAAGGCTTTTTCACTAATTACGTTAAAGCCCAGTCCTGGAGGTAACATTAGACCTTTTTGCGAGCCGCTAATGGTTACATCGACTGCCCAATCATCGTGATGGTATTCGGTACAACCTAATGAGGAGATAGCATCTACCATAAATAATGCTGGGTGATTTGAGTTATCTATTGCTTGACGAATTTCGTTTATGCGACTGGTGGCCCCGGTGGAAGTTTCATTATGGACTACACAAACAGCCTTGATTTTTTTTTCTGAGTCAGCAAGCAACTTATCTTCGACTATTGTTGGATCAACTCCCCGGCGCCAATCTCCTTCAACCCATTCAACTTTGATTCCTAGCTTTTCTGCCATATTTTTCCAAAGGGTGGCAAACCAGCCTGTTTCAAAAGCAAGTATTTTGTCACCCGGGGAAAGGGTATTCACTAACGCCGCTTCCCAAGCTCCAGTGCCAGAAGAAGGGTAGATAATTATCGAAGCTTTCGTGCCGAATATCGGTCCAAGCTGGTTGAGGATATCAAAGGTCAAGTCAGGGAACTCGGGTCCGCGGTGGTCGACGACCGCTTTAGACATCGCTCGCAGCACACTGTCTGGCACATTAGATGGCCCTGGAATTTGTAGGAAATGTCTTCCTGCACGATGGTTAGTGATGCTCATAACGGCTAGTCCGATTCAATTATTTGTTTTAGGCCATTGGGCCTGTATTCAGATTTATTTTAAAGATTATAATCTTTCTCAAAATAGGCTTCGACATCTTCTCAAAAAAGTATCCGGCGGCTCAACATATAAACAAACGCCTGTTTGCCAGTAGGTTTAGCATACATGAGTTAGATAATTAATCAGTGACCTTGAGCCCATTGACCCAGGTCTCTATAGGTTGTACCTCCCAGAGTTCGTTCTCGGGAATTGCAAAGATGTCTCGATCAAGAAATACAAAGTCTGCTTTTTTTCCGGTTTCGAGTGTGCCGAGAATATCTTCTTGGTGCCCTGCATAGGCGGCATCAATCGTAAAACTAGCGAAAGCTTCTATAAGCGACATCTTTTCTTCTGGAAACCAGCCTCCTGGGGGGTCATTACTCCTGTCCTGCCTGTTCACTGCGGCGTGAAGGCCCCAGAATGGATTAGGTGATTCCACAGGAAAGTCTGAGCCATTAGCAATTAATGCGCCTGCATCGATTAATTTTCTCCAAGCGTAGGCGCCCTGTATGCGAATTTCACCAATTCGTTCTTGTGCCATATTTTTATCGCTAGTTGCGTGTGTTGCTTGCATTGAAGGAATTACTCCCAGTCGGGCAAACCTTGAAATATCCTCATAGCGAAGGATTTGGGCATGTTCTATCCGATGTCTTCGCTCTCTCGAATTTGTCTCGGCAATTAAACGCTCATAATTATCGAGTACCTTTAAATTTGCATTATCGCCAATCGCATGTGTGTTAACTTGAAATCCCTCATTCATGGCAGAGCGCATTAGAAATTCTAATCTTTCATCGTCGTAACGAAGAAGGCCCCGATTACCGAGATCATCAGAATAATCTTCGATCAATGCAGCTCCCCGACTCCCAAGAGCTCCATCTCCAACGATCTTAACGCTATGAATAACGAACGTGTCATCATCACTACGATAAAAGCCTTCGTTTAAACGGTCCTGGTAAAGCGGATCAGATGCAGAAAGCATGGCGTTTACGCGAATTTGCAATGGTTCATCTTCATTAATTTCTTTATAGGCTCGCACAGTTTGGCTGCCAATACCCGCGTCATGTACGCTAGTAATTCCGTAGTCAGCTAGGCTCTCCATCGCAGTGCGCAGCGCAAATTTTTGTTCTTCCAACGTCGGGTTAGGTATATTGGAACTAATATAGTTCATTGCTGCATCTACAAAAATTCCCGTGGCGCTGCCTTTTTCATCACGCATGATTTGTCCGCCAGTTGGATCTTCTGTGTCCAGGTCTATGCCGGCTAAATCCATCGCAATAGAGTTGGCCCATCCCGCATGCCCGTCTATTCGCGTAACCCAAACTGGCTTATCACTAATTAAGTCATCGATACTTGAGGCCGTTGGGAAAGCATTACTATCCCATAGTACTTGGTTCCAACCCCTGCCTAGGATCCATCCGAGTTCAGTATTTTGCTCAGAAAAATTTAGAATGCGCTGAACTGCCTCCAGTTCCGAATTGGCTCCGACCAGGTCTACACGCAATAAGCTAAAACCGTAACTACTGATATGGCCGTGTGCGTCAATTAACCCTGGAATCAGCGTATTGCCATTACCATCAATTACAGTGTCGGCATTTGTTGGCAATTTATCTGTGGAAGAATACAGGCGATCTATTCGATCATTGGTGAATTTTAATGCCGTGAATGTTTGTAACTCACGATCACTATTCAGTGTATATCCATTGACATTAATGATTAGCGTTGTTTCCGCTAGGATATAATTTGAA
>Ga0066836_10002356_pt1 | contig 10125 bp, 6 predicted proteins | sample ETNtaG_18_FD_71568 | JGI IMG/M metagenome (GOLD analysis project Ga0066836, IMG submission 71568) | Marine microbial and viral communities from oxygen minimum zone, Eastern Pacific Ocean - ETNP201302SV91 | ecosystem: Environmental > Aquatic > Marine > Oceanic | place: Pacific Ocean: Eastern...
ATCTAACCATGCTGGATTGATCGATTTGAATGTCGAACCATCGCTGGCTTGTTTGAGTTCACCATTGATGATATTGTATCCCTTTACACACGGATTGCCGTTTGGGTTGCTGTGGTCTAGAAATTCCAGACCTGTTGAGAGTACCTGCGCCATATCTCGTCGAACGCAATCCCCATCATGAATGCTCTCCTCTCGGCGCTTGAAGACAACTGCTCAGACCGAAAGAATAGGAGAAGCAAATTAGCCACATTAAAAGGGGCCTAGGTTTTCTGCTAGTATTGCTGTTGGGGTGACACTATGGCTGACGATGAAGAAAAAACTCTCTCTCTGCGGGTGGCAAAAGCGATACCAAGTGATGTGGGACATGGCCGAGCGCGTGTTCCCTTTGACAATGATTTAGGCCTCAAACCAGGCGATGTCATCGAAATCAGTGGTGAAAGGAATACCGCAGCCATTGTCTGGAGATGCCGCCCCGAAGATGCCAATCTTGGTGTCATTCGAATCGATGGTATCATTCGCAAGAATGCTGGTGTTAGTCTTGGAGACCGAGTGACAATCAAAAAGGTTGAAACAAATGAGTGTGAGAGACTTGTGCTGAGCCCCGTAATGGCAAAGCAACAGAAAGTCAAATTTGGCTCTGGAATCGAAGGATTTGCCCGACGTGGCCTCAATAAGCGACCAGTGGTCGCTGGCGATCGAATCTTCATCCCAGGGATGACGCTCTTTGCGGAGGCCTTGCCATTCGCAATCGTATCGACCAAACCGAAAGGTATCGTAAGAGTTCTGCCCGATACTGAAATTGTCATCAAGGAAGAAATGGTCGAAGATGAGGAACCCGGTGAAGTTTCATCAATCATGTACGAAGATATCGGTGGACTTGGAGAGGCATTGATCAAAGTTCGCGAAATGATTGAACTCCCTCTCAAACATCCGATTCTTTTCCGTCGCCTTGGTATCGATCCTCCGAAAGGTGTGTTGCTACATGGTCCACCAGGAACCGGTAAAACGATGATTGCAAAGGCTGTGGCAAACGAAACAAATGCCCATTTTACAAGTATTAACGGTCCTGAGATTATCTCAAAATATTACGGCGAATCTGAGAAACAATTGCGTGAAATTTTTGACAACGCTGCTGAGAATGCACCGGCGGTTATTTTCATCGATGAATTAGACTCAATCGCTCCGAAAAGAGAGGATGTTTCTGGTGAAGTTGAGCGACGTGTTGTCGCACAACTTCTAACACTAATGGATGGAATGCAAGGCCGCGACAACGTCGTTGTAATTGGTGCCACAAATCGACCCGATGCCATTGATCAAGCACTTCGCCGACCTGGCCGATTTGACCGTGAATTGGAAATCGGTGTACCGGATAAAAATGGGCGTCGCGAAATTGTGAATATTCACACACGAGGAATGCCAATCGCTGATGATTTTGACATGGAATGGATATTGGATAATTCATATGGATTCGTCGGTGCAGATATTTCCAGCCTCTCTCGAGAAGCTGCAATGAAAGCACTTCGGCGCTACCTTCCCGAGATTGATTTAGATCAGGATGAAATCCCCCCTGAAGTTCTTGAGAAAATGGAAGTTCAAATGAATGATTTCAAACTTGCAATCAGGGATATTGAACCGAGTGCATTGCGCGAAATTTATGTCGAAATACCTGAAGTATCTTGGGCTGATGTCGGAGGTTTGGATGAAGTCAAGGACCGCCTCAAGGAAAGTGTTGAATGGCCACTAACAATGCCTGATAGATTTGAGCACTTTGGAATCAAACCACCGCGGGGAATCGTCCTATTCGGTGCACCTGGTACTGGAAAAACCTTGATTGCCAAAGCCATTGCACATGAGGCGAAAGCGAATTTCATTACCGTCAAAGGACCTGAATTGATTTCAAAATGGGTTGGCGAATCAGAGAAGGCGATTCGTGAAGTTTTCAAGAAAGCCAAGCAAGCCAGCCCCAGCATTATCTTCCTCGACGAATTTGAATCGATTGCGGGAGCACGTACACCCAACTCTGGTGAAGGCAGTGATGTGGCGAACCGTGTTGTGAATCAGATGTTGTCAAGTATGGATGGCGTTGAATCCATGGAAGGCGTCATTGTGATTGCAGCAACAAACCGCCCTGAAATGATTGATCCTGCACTACTACGCAGTGGTAGATTTGAACGAGTTATGCACATCCCACCTCCTGACCATGCAAGTCTCAGGAAAATTCTGAAAATCCATGCTAAGAATATGCCACTTGGAAAGTTCGATCTGGAAAGTTTAGCTGATAAGATGCAAAACTACACGGGTGCTGATGTTGAAGCAGTTTGTCGTGAAGCCGCTCTCATTGCCATGCGTGCTGAAAAGAAGTCTGTTTCAAAGAAGCATTTCGAAGAAGCAATTGCTCGAGTTCGACCAACGATTACACCCGACATGCTTGAGTATTACACCAAGTTGGAAGGTGTCTTAACAAGTGGACTGGAAAGCATCCGACGAAATAGTGACACATTGATGGGAATCGAAAGTGTATGAGGTGAATGAATGCCGGCAGCTTTCTCAACAGAACTGTCAGGTAGACGTGTCGTTGATAGCCGAGGTGATTTACTCGGAACAGTCGTTGATTTGTTCATTGATGATGTCAGTGGAACTGTTCTTGGATTACTCCTAGAATTGGACAAAGGATTGGACCCAAAACTGCTACCATGGTCTATTTTCGGTGAACATTTGGTTGTTCCTACTGATGAGGTTTCATCCATCGATGAAGAGATCCATTTGAACTGTTAGGCCTGAATTGGCGAGGATGCAAGGCCGTCCACCACCCCCAAACCGTCTTAAGGCTAGGTTCAACGTCTCGCGGCTGCACATCCTATGGATGTGGGAGGTCAGTTGAAATGAAAATCGGTTCGGTTGACATTGGCACTGTCCTGAAATCACGCAAAACGCGTCGAACTGGTTTGATGGTTGCTTTCTATGCAGTGTTAGCATTATTGCTCTACAGCATTGTTGGATCCTATCTTGTTCCCAGTGACCCCCATCTGTCCGCTTACGATGATGATTGGGATGATTTATCGGCATTCAGAGCCGATCTCAAGGGAATGGGTGTTGATACAACGAGTATGATTTCCAGTCCGGTATTGTTAGGGGAAATCGAAAACCCTGAAGATACCGTTTTCATTGTCACTGGTGTTGAACAAGATACGATTTCTTTGCCCAGATTCACAGGCGATGTTGATGTCGTCCAATTCAGTGAATCAGAAGGATATACAACAACTGAAATTGATGCCATTTTGCAGTATGTATCTTCGGGTGGAACATTAATTGTGATGGATGACTTTGGATTCTCAGCTGGTTTGGCTGAAACGTTTGAATTGGGTTATAGTGGACATCAACTCTACGACGAGGAAGCTTGGGCTCGTGGGCTTGACTACAATTACATCTGGATGAATTCATCAAATCCCTATGATTACACTGGAACCGACACATCTGGTTTGCACCCATGTTTGTCGGATGCCGACAATGATGGGATTATCGATCGATTGGATTCATTGCCAAACAGCCCTGTAAACAGTGCAGATACCCCCACAATTGCTGAAGCCGGGCTTTGCGCCCATCACATTGAAACTGATTCCACTGGAGCGCAATTTTGGAATTTTAGTACGAATTACAACGTTTTACTGAATACACCATCTGCGTTTGATAAACAGGATGCAGAATCAACTTCAGACAACCGATATGCTTGGGGCCGTTCCAGTCAAGATTCTTACCTCGATACCAATGATGACGGGCAGGGTGACGTTGGATTTGAGGGCGGAGGAATTGAGAGTGATGAACAAGGTCCATTCACAATGGCCGTCAAGGTTTGTGCAAAGAAAGATTGTGCAGAAACACCCGGGGAGACAATGGGACGAGCGATTTTCGTCACAGATGGTTCCGTTTTAATGAATGCAATCTACGATTGGGAAGAGACCAACGCGGGAGTATATGGGGAATTGAATGGTAAAATCATGCCCAACAATGACAATCGTCGCTGGGTACTAGATATCATTTCAGAATCATTGTTGATGCACACTGCTGCCGATGAATACAATGGTACATCTGGGGAAGGGAAACAAGTCATTTTTGATGAAAGTCGACATCAACAAACAAGCGCCATGGGCGATACGTACAATCTAATCTACTACATTCTGGTGTACTTCACAAATGATTGGATGGCAATGCTGTTCCTCTTCCTAGCACTATTCATTGCCTTTGAGGCTGTGATTATCAAGAAGGTGGACCCTGAACCTTGGCGGCATGTATTCAGTATCATTTACTACGGCTTTGGTGACGCAAGACGGTATGGTTACTATGGTCGTGCCAACAAGGTCAAGCAAGTGTTACTGTCTAGGGTGAGGAATCTCAATTCATTGACTCGAGATGAGTTTGATGCCTTGCCAGCTCGCGAATTGCAGAAGATGATTGGCGACCCCGTGCTCATCAAATTCGTCTTTGAAGATCGGAATTACAGCCTTGAACAACTTGTCGCAGTTGTCAAGCGGGTCAAAATGTGGGGGCGCAAGTAAGCGGAGGTGAGTTGACATGTGGACACGAAAAGCAGCATTGTTCCTGACGTCCGGTATTTCCCTCGTCCTTATTGGGATGATGATTGCAAATTTCCAGTTGATGATTCTCGGCCTCATGTTCATCGCCTTCCTAGCCATTAACTCGTGGGTTGTTGGCCATGGAGAATTAGAGGTGGTACGAACCCTCTCGGCGGACAATCTGTACAAAGGTGATGATTTGTACGTAGAATTGGCCATTACAAACAGTTCATTCCGTCGCACACAACAATTGGAAGTGTTTGACAATGTACCTCATGAGATGAAATTACGCAGTGGTCTCAACTACATGCGCGTCAATCTTGGTCCGGGGGAAACCACGCGAATTCGGTATGTATTGCGGTGCCCACTTCGTGGCCACTATTCCTTTGGCCCGGTTTCAGTTCGATATAGAAACACATTCAATCTGTTCAGTCAAGAGATGTACATTGATCACCGTTCAGGCCTCATTGTATTCCCACATGTTCGAGAAATTGAGGAAGCGATGATTCGGAGTCGTACACCTAAGATGTATACCGGGGCAATGACTCTTCGAACGCCTGGTCCCGGCTCTGAGTTCTATTCGTTGCGAGAATATGTCCCAGGAGACCCATTCAAGATCATCAATTGGAAAGCATTTGCTCGTACTGGGATAATGATGGTGAATGAGAAATGTCGTGATGCGGTGACTGATGTATTCATCCTTCTAGATTCAAGAGATATCAGCCGTATTGGAACTGTGCTCAAAAACCCACTAGAAATGGGTACGGTTGCTGCTGCAAGTTTGGCATCATATTTCATCAAGCGAAGAGATTCTATTGCTCTAGCTGTATACGATGATACCCTGTCATATCTACCTGCAGATGGAGGTGACAAGCAATATTTCAAGGTCCTATCCAGTCTTGCAGGTGTGGCTCCAAAAGGCGACATGCCGCTTCAAGCTGTAACCAATTCCCTTGCTCCACGATTTAGTCGAGGTAGCCCTGTATTCATCATCTCCAGTCTTGAGGGAGATGGTACCGTGCCACATGCTATTCGTGACTTGGCAGGGCGTGGTCACGAAGTTGTAATCCTCAGCCCATCTAGTATTGATTACGAGCGACTTGTTAGTCGAATTCCTCGAATGTCATATGAAGTGATGAAACTTGAGAGGCAAAATCGTCTATCTGCTGTTGCAGGTTATGGAGCACGCGTAATCGATTGGATGCCTGATGTAGAATTGAGCCAGGCATTACTACAGGTGAAAATGTAAGGGGGTGAATGAATGGCGGATGATGTTGCACAGCAAGAAGAAGGACTGACCAGCCTTCATTTGCGAACTCTTCGAAAGGAATGGCGAGTTGTTTGTCTTCAACTAGTTGCGAGCCTTTCTCTGATCTGGTTGTTCTTGACCATGACTCAAGTCTTTGGACACTGTCACCCAGATTATGTGGCCAGTGGAACGTGGTGCCCTGCACTTGATCACACACTAACCCTTGACCAAATAGAAGCTGGTTTTTCAGACGGGGGAGGCTTTGATGAATTGCCCTTACCAGATTGGCTTACAGGTCAAGGAAACGAAGGAGATGGGAGGTACTTTGTCCCCATTCTCTTGACAATGGCGATTGCCGGCGCTTGGGTTGCTCTAAATTTCCAACCACCTGCACGTAGGAGAAAAATTACCCTTGGTCTATTGGGTGCCATGATTCTATTCCTCGCAGGAATGTTCCTTCTAACATGGACATTTGGCATGATCATCAATTTCGATTTGTATTTGCCATTCGGTCATTCTGATGATTCGATGAATCATGCAAATCATTTAGTCTGGCCCTTATCGGTGTATATTCAAGTACTCGTCATGTTGTTTTTCTTGGCACCAATTCTCTTTGGTTTGATGGGCATCTGGGGTCTTTCAAAGCGCATGGTCAATTGGTCAATGGCGTATATGCTCATTTTCCTTGGATTGTATGCCTTGCTATCCTACGAAGGGGTAGTCAGCCAATTATCGAGCGCGTCAGATCCACACGCCCCTGGCCTCAATCCACTTCCAACTCAAATTGGTGAAGCCGATACGCTGGGTGGATTGATTTCTGGTGATGTATGGGAATTGCTTCTTGTTGCCATCCTCTTGATGGTTTATTCAGAAACTGCACAGGCGACGATTAGATTCCTAGAATACGCATTCAGATTGCCTGAATCCTGCAAGAAAGACCCCGAATATGTGCGCCAATTCCAAAGTATCCTCAATACCCACATGCAACACACAGTTGTTGTCATTCTAGCCGTTGGATTAGTGACAATGCTCGCGCTCAAGTTTGATGATTTGATTATCGATATTGTAGGATGGGCTGGTTCGGGACAATGGAGTGGTCAAGTCCGAGAATCCCTTGAACTTCGTCTCACATATGGCAAGGTGATTTCAGCGATGTTATTCCTCACATTTGTTGCTGGACTACGATACATTGTCCCATGGCAACGCCTATCAGGATTTGTTGAGGCTGCTTTAGCGAATAGAGGCAATACAAATCCCTGATCAGTCACTACTGACGTGGATTCTTTGGATTATACGGGCAATACCTTCGCCTAGAAGGAGTGTGCCGAGAGGTAATCCACAGATGGTTGTACCCCACAATGCAATGTTGGACCAATTGGATTCAACCCATATCCACTGGCCAACATAAATTGCAATGGCAATTGAAATCAAGAAACCAATTTTCTCAATTAAAATTGGATATCGACGTCCATGGGTTTCTTGTCGATCAAGGAGAGTCGACATGACCTCGTCTTCGACCATTTTCCCACCTTACATGTCAAGATCTGACAATTCGCGCTCAAGATCATCCAGCGCATCTCGCTGAACAGGATCCGAGGGTGGAGGTACACCATTTTCTGTTGATTCTCGAACATCAGCAGCGGAGTCAACTTCGGACAAAGCAACATCGATATTTGCCATTAGTGCAGCTTCATCAGCATCCCCAGCCACATTCGCAGGGGTCAATCCTGCAGATATTCGTGTTGAAATATCCACGCCATCGGTCTCTGCAGCGGCTTCAATCGGCTGCCAAGTTGAATTGGAGGCTGGAGCCGCACTAGCTTCTGGAGTCGGGGCTGCAGCAGGTGCGCTAGGGGCAGCAACAAGTGGGGGTGAGGCGGCAACTACAACCACATCATCGACTGGGTTCATGTGTCGCACCGCTTCATTGTTGATTTGAGGGCGCTCATGTCGTGCCAATCCATCCACTTCAAAGGGTAAACTTCCACTTCTCTGGAAAGTCCATAGTGCCCCAGTTGGTTCTTCACCAGTCAATCCAGCAACATCTAGGCGTCGTAACAAGGACTCCAACACCTCAACAGTTTCAGCCAGGCCAACAGCATCTCCAGCAGTTCGACGATCCGCATCTAGATAGATTTCATCTAGAGAACGTTGGATTAGGCGACGTGCCTCAACGGAAATGTATGGTAGGGCCTCTGGCATGTGACTAAATCGTTCAAGTGGTTTCACATCTTCAGCAGGTAAGCCCAAATCAACAAGGCCACGGAGAACTTCTTGCATTTGTGCTAGCATTGTCACAGATCTCTCATACTCTTCGAGTAATCCTTCTAGGTCAATGACAACGTGTTGGACAGTTTCTGCAAGTTGATGTTCAAGACGTGATTGCACTGACCATCGCGTTAGACCGCGTACGGTAGACGCTGTCTCTGGAGCCTGTCTTTCAAGAAGGTCCATGACTTCAAGTGACAATAGATGTCTCGGAGTTTTTGCGACCTCATCCACACTGTGTTGAATAATAGCCAAAGCACGTTCAACAGCACGATCGAGTAGGACGATACTGTAACCTCGACTACGAGCATTTGCCATACGATCGAGGACGGGTTCTAGGCTAGAAAGGCTACGATCATCGCCAAGCAAGGCCTGTGCAAGAGGTTCTTCCGACAATCTGGCACGAATTCGATCTGCTTCTTGTAAATCGATAAGGGCCATCTCATGTGCCTCTTGAATATCTTCGGCTTGCTCAAGCAACATCCTCAATTCGGTTTCAGATTGGGCTTTTCGTGCATCTAGATCTCCAAGTTCACGAAGGAGTAAGCGGCGTTCTTCCATCATTTCACGCAATTCTGATTGCATGATAGTCGATTTACGTTCAGAATCAATAATCCGCCCTCGCTCTTCTTCCATCAAGCGGCGATGGGCATGAGCTTCGGCTTCAAGTTCGACAAGTTCAGCACGTTGGCTCTCGATTCTTCGTTCGACCTCATCAAGTTCACCTTGACCTGTTCGATGACGATCACGTTGCGCGTTAACCTGTTCTGTTAGAACGCGTTGCAATCGTTCGTCATGGTCCAATGATTTTCGAACTTCATCAAGACGTGTTTCAGCCGCACTAAGTTCAGACTTGGTAGTCGCTTCTTGAGTTGATAAGTCGTGTAAATCAGTGAGAAGGCTTTCACGTGAATCGAATTCCCCTAATGCACTGGCAAGTTCCTCGGCTCGTTTTTCGACCATGTGTTCCAATTCAGATACTCGCTTGGATAATCGATTGGAAAGAGATGTCGCATCATCCGTTTCAGTTTCGGAGGCTCGAACTTTGGCTGACATATCATCTAGTTCACGATGAAGACCACTTCTTTCATCACGGGCTTCACTCAATGTGGCTTCAAGGTCATGCATCATATCTCGGGCTTCGTCTCTTGATGCGCGTGCATCAGCCACTTCTCTTTCCAGGCGACCCTTTTCACGCTCAAGTGAAATTTGAGTGTGCTCAAGTTGTTCAATCCTCTTTTTGATTTCCCCTCCCGCAGGAGTGAGAACCTTTGAACTTGAGACTGGCATCAATTTGGCCTTGGTCCCTCCACTTTCGAGCATCTTCCATGTTGTTCGACCGGATTCCATGGCTTCAAGACCCAAATCAAATCCAAAGAGGGCATCGAGTCTGTTCGTCAACAATTTCTTTCGATCATCGGAGCGAGTACGGCAACCTGCAATTGCATCAGCAAAATGTGCGAGGGAGAAATCTTCCACTGTAGAACCGGCAAGGCCAAGACGTGCCCTTCTCTCTAATCGGTGAGACTGGAGGCGTCGGGATGATGTGGTCATGGTATGTATGGCATCGGAGAGGGATGCTCCTTCTGATTCTCGTAATCCTGTTGGAACACCATCCACAAGCATGACGGAAATTGGTTCATTTGATTCTGATACGGATTGAATATATCCTGTGAGGCGGTCATCATAGGTGGTTCGAAGGTGAGAAATCAATTGATCAATTCCCGATTTTGATTCCTTCGTGATGAAACCTTCTGGCAGCTCTTCGTTTTCCACTATTGTACCTTCATCCATCGTTCCAACGAGGCTTGCCGCATTGGATAGAGCAGCATGTGCATCGGCTCCATGCCGACACCAAATGGCGACAACTGCTTGACCCGCTTCCGTGAGCATCAACTGCCCACCTTTCAATCGTAAATTGGTAGAAAGAGATTCATCTTGAGCGAATTTTGAGGATAACGAGCTGAGATGCTCTTGCCCTAAAGTGGCCAAATCATCAGGTGTAGATGGTAATTCACCATTTGAGTGAATGACGAC
>Ga0066836_10002359_pt1 | contig 10123 bp, 12 predicted proteins | sample ETNtaG_18_FD_71568 | JGI IMG/M metagenome (GOLD analysis project Ga0066836, IMG submission 71568) | Marine microbial and viral communities from oxygen minimum zone, Eastern Pacific Ocean - ETNP201302SV91 | ecosystem: Environmental > Aquatic > Marine > Oceanic | place: Pacific Ocean: Eastern...
TCACCTATGTAGATATTACTAAAAGTGAAAATAAAATATTAAGTCGATTAAAAAAAAATGCTAGAAGAGAAATGAAATTAAATAAGGGTAGCAAAAAGCATAATAAATTAGAAAGCGAATTTCTTAAATCCGCAATGAGCATTGGTAAGAAAAGTTTTGATGCAAATAAAGTGGCTATGTTTTTAAAATATAAATGTAATTAAATCATCTCGCAGTGTGCCTATAGTGTGCCAGAAAAAACTTTTACAGGTAGCTCAAATTAAAAAAGCGTTGGTGTGATTGGTTGCGGGGGTAGGATTTGAACCTACGACCTTCAGGTTATGAGCCTGACGAGCTACCAGACTGCTCCACCCCGCGGTAAATTTTTTTTAAATAATATATTTTTACTTTTAAATTAGCAAATTAAATTAGAAATTGTTTCTCATTCTTTGAATTTTTTTAGCTCTTCTAATATTTTCTGATCTTTCTCTTTTTTTTCTTTCAGAGGGTTTTTCGTAGTTACTTTTGATTTTTAATATTTTAAAAAAACCTTCTCTCTGAAGCTTTCTTTTAAGGACTCTTAGAGCCTGATCAACATTGTTATCTTTTACTTCTATTTTAATAATAACCTCCTAAATGAAGATGCACTAACTAACATTAATTAAAAAGATTGTCTAGCTAGATTAAAATGGTTTTTTGGGTACATTTTTTTCAAAATTGCTTCTATATCTCTTAAGTTTTATTTTAATTTTTTTATATCTTACTGACAATATCGAGGCTGCTAATAATGCAGCGTTTATTGCCCCTGCTTTTCCTATGGCTAAAGTTCCGACAGGTATTCCACTTGGCATTTGAACTGTTGATAGCAAGCTGTCTAAACCTTTTAATTTACTTTCAGTTGGAACTCCTAACACCGGTAAAGTTGTTAGAGAAGCTGTTACTCCTGCTAAATGTGCAGACATTCCAGCTGCAGCAATTATTATTTCAATTTTTTTTTTATCTGCTTCTTTAAGAAATTTGTGCAATCTTTTCGGTGTTCTGTGAGCAGATATTACTTTCACAACATGTTTAATTCCGAATTGTTTTAAAGTAATGCTGCAATGTTCCATTGTTCCTGCCCAATCGGATTTACTACCCATTATAATTCCAACAAGTATATTAGATTTTTTTTTCATTTATGTTTATTAAATTAATTTGAAGATTCTAATTTTTTATTTTGTTTTTTTATTTCTTTTTCTTTTCTTGCTGCTTTTCTTTCAGCTTTTTCAATTGCTTTTTTAATATCAGATTGAGTACAAAGATTAGCTACCACAGGATCTTTAGGAGATAAGTTTGAAGAATTCCAATATCTTTTGTTTCTTATTAAATCAACAGTTTTTTTTGTACTTCCCACAAGCTTAACTATTTGACCATCAGAGAGTTGAGAACAATTTCTTGTTAACCATAACACCGCCTGTGGTCTTTCTTCTCTTTTTGATAAAGGTACATATTTTCCAGATTTTTTTTCTGATTTAATATCTAAAACTTTTTTATTTAGCAACAAAGGTACATTTAAATCTTTCGAAGATTCTTCAATTGATTCTCGAGTTAATTGACCCGCCAATATAGGGTTGTAAGCTTTTATTCCTTTGGCTACATCTCCATCTGCTATTCCTTTAATTTCTAATTCGTGAAGACCGCAGAATGCAGCTATCTGTTTAAAGCTTATTTTTGTATTTTCAACTAACCAAACAGCCGTTGCTTTTGGCATAAAAGGTTTATCACTCATTTATTTTATTTCTTTTTTGTTGATCTTAAATTACTAAATTTTTTATTAAATTTATTTACTCTTCCTTTGTCCAATACTTTTTGAGATCCACCAGTCCATGCTGGATGAGATTTAGAATCAATATCTAGCTTTAGAGTTTCACCTTCTTTTCCCCAAGTGGACATTGTTTCAAACTGACTTCCGTCAGTCATCACAACTTTTATCTTATGATAATTAGGGTGTATTTTTTCTTTCATAAAGGACAATTTAATATAGCAAAATAAAGCATTTAACAATAAAAAATAATTACTTTAAAATATTAAGCATTTCTCCGTCAATTTTTGAATTAGTTGCTATAATAGTTTCACTTTCTATATATTCGAAGCCACCTTTAAAGTCTTTAACGAATCCGCCAGCTTCTTTAACTAAAACTATTCCTGCAGCTATATCCCAATATTTTAAATTTCTTTGCCAAAATCCGTCACATCTTCCGGCTGCTACATAAGCCATGTCTAAAGAAGCGCTCCCCATTTTTCTAATAGGAGTTTGTACTTCTGATGAAAATTTTTTATATTCAGCCAAAGATAAATCTTTATTTTTTGCTGTTTGCCTAGGTCCCCCGGTAAAAAGAATACAATCTTTTATTTTAGATCTAGCAGAAACTCTTATTCTTTGATTATTTAGATATGAGCCATTTCCTTTTTCTGCTAAAAACATTTCATCTTTAATAGGGTCATATATTATTCCACAAATTATTTCTTTATTTTTTTCTAGGCCGATTGATATAGCAAAATGAGGTATTCCATGTAAAAAATTGGCCGTACCATCTATAGGATCAATGATCCATCTAAACTCTTCATCTTTATTATTTATAAGCCCGGTTTCCTCACTCAAGATAGTATAATTCGGTCTTGCTTTTAAAAGCTCATCTATAAGAATTTTTTCAACTCTTTTGTCGGATACAGTAACAAAATCTCCTGGTCCCTTTAATGAAACTTGGAGATTTTCTATTTCACCAAAATCTCTTATCAAAACTTTAGAAGCTTTTCTGCAAGCTTTTACCATTATATTTATATTTGCTGAATTAAGTTTCATTTATTTAATTTTTTTTACGTATTCTAAAGTTCTTGTATCTAAGATTATTTTATCATCGACATTGATAAAAGGAGGAACCATAATTTTGATTCCGTTTTCTAAAGTCGCAGGTTTATAAGAAGAAGAAGCTGTTTGTCCTTTGATTGCTGCATCTGTAGTTTCAATTTTTAATTCTACAGAAGAAGGTAAATCAACCGACAAAGCTTTATCATCATAAAACTGTACATTTACTTCCATATTTTCTTTAAGCAATTTGCTTTTTTCCCCCATCAATGATTTGTTAATTTGAATTTGCTCATAATTAGATTGATCCATAAAGTGACAGTTTTTTTCATCTTCATAGAGAAAATTAAATTTTTTATCATCTAAAATTGCTCTTTCAACAGAATCGCTTGATCTAAATCTTTCATTTAACTTTGTTCCTCTATTAACGCTCTTAAGTTCTACTTGATTAAAAGCACCACCTTTTCCAGGTTTAACATGTTGAGCTTTCAATACCGACCAGAGATCGTTTTTATGTTCAATAACCATTCCCGGTTTAATTTCATTTCCTAATATTTTCATTTTTACTTAAATTTATTTATAGCTGAAATAGGGTCTATTTTTTTATTATTCCAAATATAATTTGAGGAGGCAATAAAATCAGCTCCACTGGATAAAATTTTTTTATAATTAGAATTATTAATCCCACCTATTGCAACGACGGGCATATTAATTTTTTTTTTAGCCCAACGCAATATTTCTAAGTTGGCTCTAAAAGCAGTTTTTTTTGTGGGAGATTTAAAAAAAGAGCCAAAAGCAATATAGTTAGCACCACATTTTCTTGCTTTTATAGCAAGTTTTTTTGAGTTATGACAAGTAACTCCAATAATTTTATTTTTACCTAAAATTTTTCTAGCAGTAATAAATTTCATATCTTTCTGACCAATATGGCAGCCGTCAGCTCCAACAATTTTTGCAATAAGAGGTTTATCATTAATTAAGAATTTGACTTTATTTTTTTTTACTATTCTTTTAATTTTTTTAGATATTTTTAATAGATTTAAATTAGATGTTTTTTTTAGCCTTAGCTGAAAGTATTTTACTTTATTAGTTTTTAGAACATTGTTTAGTTTTTTATAAAAACTTCTCCCCTTTATTTTTTGAGGTGATATTAAGTAAATATATCTTTTCAATTTTATTTAGGCTGTTAATTGTTTTTCTAAATCCATACTCCATTTTGCAGAAGTAGATAGCCCATTCATTTTAGATCTATGATTAAAGATTTTTTGTGTGTTATTTACATCCTTAATGTTTTTTCCCCAATTTTTCAAAGCACTTTGTTGTAGCGCCCTTCCGTAAGAGAAGCTCATTAAAAAATTTGTATCATTAATTTTGTTTATCTCATTTAAATTTTGCGTAGCTTCTATCTCAGTCTGTCCACCTGAAAGAAAAGCTATCCCAGGAACTTCAGAAGGAACATTTTCTTTTAGGCATTGTAGCGTCATTTTGGCAATTTCTGATGCTTTGCTTTTATTTTTCGATTTGTTTCCAGGTAATATCATATTAGGTTTTAATATTGTTCCTTTAAGATTTACATTGTGCAAATTTAATTCTTTGTAACACTCTTTTAAAACTTTAGAGGTTACTTCATAACATTTTGTTATGTCATGATTTCCATCCATCAAAACTTCTGGCTCAACAATAGGAACCATTTTAGCTTCTTGAACTAAAGCTGCGTATCTTGCTAAAGCATGAGCATTAGATTTAATTGCCACTTCAGAAGGATATTTTTGAGAAATGTTGTATACAGCTCTCCATTTAGTAAATCGTGCACCGAGCTTGTAATATTCCTCCAATCTTTCTCTAAGACCATCTAGTCCTTCGGTTATTTTTTCTTCAAGAGATCCAGCTAGTTTTTTTGCTCCAGTATCAACTTTAATTCCAGGTATTGAACCAAAACTTTTAATAAGTTCGGGTATTGATTTTCCTGAGGAAGTTTTTTGTTTTATTGTTTCGTCATAAAGTATAACTCCTCCAATATTTTCTTTCATGCTTTCTGCTGAAAAAAGAGTTTCTCTAAATTTAAGTCTATTTTCTGAAGTAGACTCAACATTAACACTGGATAATCTTTTCGTCATAGTTCCAGTACTTTCGTCGGCGGCTAATATACCTTTGCCTTTTGCCACCATTTTTTTTGCAATATTTTCTAATTCACTCATTTTATTTCTAGGACTTTTATACCAGGTAAAATTTTTCCTTCAAGAAGTTCTAAAAATGCTCCACCAGCGGTTGAGATATATGTGAATCCATCAGAACAACCAAATTTATTTATTGCGGCAACAGTATCACCTCCACCAGCAATTGATGTAAGGGATTTGTTCTTAGTATTTTCAGTTATTTTTTTTGCAATTCTATTGCTACCCGTTGAAAATTTTTCAATCTCAAAATACCCAGCTGGACCATTCCATAAAATTGTTCTTGATTCATCAATTATTTTATAAATTTTATTTAAAGTATTTTTACCTATATCTAAAATTATGTCAGTGTCGTCAATTTTATTTAATGATTTTAATTTAGCTTCAGATTCAAAGCTTTTTGCCACAATTACATCTTCGGGTATTATAAGTTTGCAATTATTTTTTTCGCATTTTTTTATTATATCTATTAATAAATCTTTTTGATTTTTTTCAAATAAAGATTTTCCAATATTATTTCCTTTATGTTTTATGAAATTGTTTGCCATTGCCCCAACAATTACAATAGTTTGCATTTTTTTTACTAAATTGCTTAAAATACGAATTTTAGTTGAAATTTTTGAACCTCCAATAATGCATGAGACGGGCTTTTCTGCTTTATTTGTTAGCTTATTAATTATGTTCACTTCTTCGGATAGTAATTTACCCGCATAAGAATCTATATGTTTTGTTATTTCACAAACAGACGCGTGCGCTCTATGAGAACAAGAAAAAGCTTCGTTTACGTAAATATCGCCAATTTTTGATAACTCCTTAGCAAAATTTGATTCGTTTGCTTCCTCTTCCTTATTAAATCTAATATTTTCAAGTAATAAAACTTCACCAGATTTAATTTCATTACTTTTTTTTATTACTGTAGGTCCATAACTTTTTTCAGAAAAATAAACTTTGGAATTCAATAAATTTTCTAAAATAGGCGTTATAGGTTTCAGGGATAATTTTTCATTAATTTTTCCTTTAGGTCTTCCAAGGTGAGAAATTAGTATTACCTTAGCTTTTTTTTTTGTAAATTCTTCTATAATAGGAATAACTTTGTTTATTCTAGATTTATCAGTAACTTTTCCTTCTTGCATGGGTACATTTAAATCTACCCTTAATATTATTTTTTTGTCAGTTAAATTTAAATTTTTATCAAGAGCTTTTAATATGCCCATTACTTATTTTAGGTTTCCTAAATAAACTGCTAAATCACACATTCTATTGGCAAAACCCCATTCATTATCATACCAAGCTGAAACTTTTGCCATTTTTTTATCCACCACTTTAGTCAAAGACAAATCAACTATAGAAGAATGAGGGTCATGGTTAAAGTCTGAAGAAACAAGTTGTTCATTATTAGTATTTAAAATATTTTTTAACTCTGATTTAGAAGCTTTTATAAATGAATTATTTATTTCTTCTGCAGTCATATCTTTCTTTGAAGAAAAAATAAACTCAATTAAAGAAACATTTGGAGTAGGAACTCTAATTGAAACTCCTTCTACTTTTCCTTTTAGGTCAGGAATAACATCTGCCAGAGATTTAGTAGCTCCAGTGGTTGTTGGTATCATTGAGCTAGGAGCACTTCTTGCTCTTCTTAAATCTTTATGAGAGTTATCGAGCAGTCTTTGATCAGTTGTATACGAGTGAATGGTAGTCATAAAAGCACGTTCTATTCCAAAATTGTCATTTATTACTTTGGCTACTGGAGCCAAACAATTTGTCGTACAGGATGCTGCAGCAATTACATCATCATTTTTTTTTAGTATTTTTTGATTAACCCCAAACACAATATTTGTTGCTCCTTTGCAAGGAGCAGAAACCAAAACTTTTTTAGCACCCGAATTAATATGTAGCGATGATTTTTCTTTAGTATTAAATTTTCCAGTACATTCTAAAACAACATTTACATTATATTTTTTCCAATCTATTTTGGAAATTTCAGTTTCACAAATTAAATTTATTTTTACCCCATTAACTTCAATTGCCTTTTCAGAGTGATCTACTTTAGCTTTTAGTTTTCCATGTATAGTGTCATGTTTTAATAAAAAGCTACTAATTTGAGAATTTCCTCTATTATTAATAACCACTACTTCTAAGTCTTTTCTGTTATTTTCAATAATAGATCTGAGAACCATTCGTCCAATTCTACCAAATCCATTTATGCCAACTTTTATAGTCATAATTATTTACCTAACATTTTTTTTGCAATCATAACAATACTATCACTAGTTAAGTTAAAATTTTCATAAATTGATTTATAGGGAGCGCTTTTTCCAAAAGATTTTAATCCCAGAGAAGCTCCATTAGAATCAACATATTTTTCCCAACCAAATATACTGCTTGCTTCTATAGATATTTTTTTAGAATTTTTTTCAATAATTTTTTCTCTATATTCTTTTGGTTGTTTATCAAACAATTCTTGGCAAGGCATTGAAACTACTTTTGAGTTTATGTTAATTTTTTTTAATTTATTTAATGCATCAATAGCAATTTCAACTTCAGAACCAGATGCTATTAAAGTAATTTCAGGATTAGAATTTGTTTTTTTAAGCTCGTAACCTCCAAGAGCACTCATGTTTTTGTTCGTGAGCGTTTCAGTGACAAATGGAATTTTTTGTCTTGATAAGGCTATCACGCTGGGATTACTGCTGCTTTTTAAGGCCGTTTCCCAACATTCAAGTGTCTCAATTGTGTCAGCTGGTCTGAAAACATTTAAATTTGGTACCGCCCTTAAGTGAGCCAAGTGTTCTATTGGTTGATGAGTTGGTCCATCTTCACCTAAACCAATAGAGTCATGAGAAAATACATAAATAACTTTTAATCCCATTAAAGCTGATAGTCTTAACGAAGGTTTGCAATAATCTGAAAAAATTAAAAAAGTTCCTCCATAAGGAATTATTCCTCCATGAAGAGCCATGCCATTCATAATTCCAGCCATACCATGTTCTCTTACTCCGTAATGAATATAATTTCCCTTAAAATTTGAAGGTTTAATTATTGTAGAATATTTTGTTTTTGTATTATTTGAACCGCTTAAATCAGCAGATCCACCAATCAATTCTGGTAAATTTTTTGTTATATTTTCTAAAACAAAAGCTGAAGATTTCCTTGATGCTTCATGGGATTTCAAATCAAAAATTTTTTTCTTTAGAGACGAAATATGCTTATCAAAATCATGAGGAAGTTTATTTTCAGATATTCTAGAAATTTCATCTCTAATTTTCCTATCCATTTTATTATAAATTGAGTTCCATTTTTTTTCCTCAAGGACTCCTTTTTCTCCAATTTTTCTCCACTCATTTAAAATTTCATTTGGAATTTTAAAAGGCTCATGTTTCCATTTTAATTTTTTTCTAACTAGAGCAACTTCTTCTTCTCCGAGTGCGGCTCCATGAGAGGAGGCTTTACCTGATTTATTAGGCGACCCGAATCCGATAATAGTTTTGCAAGAAATTATATTAGGTTTTTTTGAATTCAAACTTTTTTTTATAGCTTTTAATATTTCTTTTTCATTATGACCATTTACTTCTTGAAAAGACCAACCATAACTTTCAAATCTTTTTTTATAATCATCAGAAACTGTTAAATCGGTAGAGCCGTCTATAGATATTTTATTATTATCAAAAAAAACAACAAGATTTTTTAATTTAAGATGACCAGCTAAACTCATTGCTTCATGGCTTATACCTTCCATTAAATCTCCGTCACTAGCAATAACGTAAGTTCTATGATTAATTAAATTAGAACCAAATCTCTTTTTTAAGATTTCTTCCGAGATTGCCATACCAACAGCATTTGATAATCCTTGTCCAAGGGGACCGGTGGTTGTTTCTATTCCAGAATTTTTTAAATATTCTGGATGTCCAGCGCAGATGGAATTAAGTTGTCTAAAATTTTTAATATCTTCTATCGAAATACTTTTGTAGCCAGTCAGGTAAAGCAAAGAATATAAAAGCATTGAACCATGACCGGCAGAGAGAATAAATCTGTCACGATTTATCCATCCAGGATTTTTTGGATTAAACCTTAGGTAGTATTTAAATAGTACAGTTGCGACATCTGCCATTCCCATCGGCATTCCAGGATGTCCAGAGTTAGCTTTTTGAACTGAATCAATAGAAAGAAATCTTATTGAATTTGATAAATCTTTGAAGACTGGATTCACTATAAAACCTATATAGACTTGAACGTATCAAATCAATAATATGATTCTTAGATAAATCAAATGAAAAATTACGAAGAAAAAGAAAAAAAATTGGACAATATTCTTAAAAAATTAAACACAATGTCAAATAAAGTTGGAAAGATGAGTAATGACATCAGTTCTTTAAGTTTAGAAAAAAATCAATTATTAAGGGAAAAGGAAGAATCAGATAAAAATTACCACGATCTTTCAGAACAGCATGAGGAATTGAAATCTGAGTTAGAAAAAATTAATAAAGATGTTAGTAATAAATTTGGTGGCAATAATAATCTGAATAAAAAAATTGATGAGCTTAATCAGGAAACGGAAAATTTAATTGACGAAATAGAAAAATGGCAAACATAAATATAAAGTTTAATAATAAGGATTACCTACTTTCTTGCGAAGATGGGCAAGAAGAAAATCTTAAAGAGTTAGCAAATTATTTAGATTCGAAATATAACGAACTTAAAAAGAATCTAGGGAATATTGGTGAAAGCAAACTTTTACTAATTACAGCAATTAAAATGGTTGATGAATATTTTGATTTGAGCAAGAAAGTTAATAGCAAAAAGAATGAATTTGAGAAATTGTCAATTAAATTTAAAGAACTTAGATCTTTAGCAATCAATTATAGAGATGATAAAGAAAAAGAAATTGAAAAATTAAAAAATGAACTAAGCAGATTTAAAGATATGGTGGAAGAAAGCAGAAGTTCTTATGAGGAAATTTTGGATAAAGCAACAAAATCAATAGAAGAATTCATTAAAAACGCAGAAAAAGATAAAGATAAAGAAAAAAATATTCAATAGATGAAGCATGACAAGTCCTATCTAAGAAATAGGTTTCTTATAGAAAGAAAAAAAAAATACTTAAATTCAAAAAAATTTAATTTTTCTT
>Ga0066836_10002360_pt1 | contig 10123 bp, 7 predicted proteins | sample ETNtaG_18_FD_71568 | JGI IMG/M metagenome (GOLD analysis project Ga0066836, IMG submission 71568) | Marine microbial and viral communities from oxygen minimum zone, Eastern Pacific Ocean - ETNP201302SV91 | ecosystem: Environmental > Aquatic > Marine > Oceanic | place: Pacific Ocean: Eastern...
GGAAGCGCAACGGTTTCTATGTCTGGTCAACCAGCAACATACACAGCTGGACAAACATACACGCTTTCAATATCAGTTAGTGGTGGCGTTTCAGGTAGTGCTGGAGGATTCAGCCTTGAAGTGGATAAAGGAACTCTATCCACTGGCGGTGTTGGGATAATGGCAGTCAAGGTGAATGCTGCGGGCAATAGCGCAACTCATACGACCTCAAGTTATAGAAGTTGGAGTGTAGATTGGACCGCGCCTTCGTCGGGTTCAGGAACAACTCAATTCAACCTTGCCGGACTTACCGCTAATGGAAATAGCCAAAACACTGGAGACGCATATGGGACAGCAAATTATCAGGTATCAGAAGGTGGAAGTCCACCTCCAAATAATCCGCCATCAGTTTCTAATTTACAGTTGGCACCATCCAATCCAACCGTCTTGACTGGGTTGGCATTGACCTATTCATACAATGATGCAGATGGGGATGCAGAATCAGGCACAACGATACATTGGTACAATAACGGCATACTGGATTCCTCAAAGGACGACCAGATGTCGATTTCAGTGGTCAAAGGAGATGATTGGTCAGTCGAAGTGACTCCTTCTGATGGCCAAGATAGTGGAACGATGGTTAGTGCGGGCCCTGTCATTGTAGGCAATGCTCTGCCACAGGCCCAAAATGTCCAATTAACACCAACCAGCCCTGATGAAACTAGTGCACTGAGCGCCTCTTACCAGTATAGTGATCCTGATCAAGATTCTGAATCAGGTACATCTATTGTATGGTATTTGGATGGAATACGTGTTGCAGAATTGGATGATTCCTCTACAGTTTCTAGTTTGATGACTCGTTCGGGAGACCAATGGCACTTTGCAGTCACACCACACGATGGTGACGATTCAGGTTCTGAAGTTCAGAGCAATATGGTTGTCATTGGTTCATCGAACAATGCTCCGACAGTATCTTCTGCTCTTATTGCACCAAATTCACCCGCAACAGATGCTGATTTAGATGCGATTTGGACATTTACAGATACTGACAACGGCGACACCCAATTGGATTTTCAAATTGAGTGGCATCGAGACGGTGTTCATGTTCAGGGGTATGATGACGTAGATCCTCTGCCACATGCCGCTACATCCAAAGGACAGATATGGCATTACACCGTAACAGTATCAGATGGAATTGATTGGAGTACTCCCACATCATCCCAGAGTGTGACCATTGTCAATACAGCACCCATTGCTACCGATGTTCGCCTTAGCCCAGATACACCAACATCCTCTGATAATCTAGAAATATTTGCTAATTACAGTGATTTAGATAGTGATGCTGAGTCCAGTCCGACCATTCGATGGTACCGAGACGGACAATTACAAAGTCAATTCACAAACAATCTCACAATTTCATATTCAGAAACGAATCGCGGTGAAATCTGGATGGCGAAATATGTACCAAACGATGGGACCTCTATGGGTTCAGAAGCTCAATCTTCAACAGTTACAATTGGGAATTCATTGGCTACTGTATCTTCGATTTCATTAACTGAAAATTCAAACGCACTTTCACCGCTTGACCTCATTCTTGGAGGCTTGCCCTATGATGAAGACGGTGATCAAATTACATTGAACATAGAATGGATGAGAGATGGATTCCACATTGAAGCCCTTGACAATGCTACTTCGGTTCCAATCGAATGGTTGGGTGTCGGCCAATCTTGGACAGCATCTTTGGAACTGTATGATGGCTTTGCGGTCAGTCCAAGAACCACAAGTGGTGATGTAGTGATTGTTAATTTGATGCCTACTGCTGAATTTACTATTGGTGAAACAGTTCTGATTGAAGCGATGACAAAATTCGATGGTTCGTTTTCATCTGATTCAGATGGAGAAATTGTAGCTTGGTTTTGGGACATTGGCATAAACACGTATGTTGGCGAAGAAGTCACTGTAGTTCTCACTGATTCAAGCACGATAGTCAACCTCACGGTTATTGATTCGAATGGGGGCTCAGATAGTGTTGAACAGGTTGTTACGGCTACTTGGGGCCCGGTCGCCTCCAATTTGGAAGCAAGTGTATCAAATGGTGATGTAAATCTAAATTGGGATTGGGGCGGTGATGAAACCACATTTACAGTGTGGAGAACACATGAGCCCATTGGTCATTCTAGTGGTTTATCTGAAATCGAATCTGTCGGCCAAACAAATTCTACATTTTGGTCAGAACCATTACATCTTGTCGGAGATTACCATTACACTGTAACTGCTGACGTTGGAGATGTTCACAATCCACGCATTTCTAGTAATACGGTGAGTATCACATTGGATGTTTCGCATATGCAGGTGATTGAACCTGAAGGGGAGAGTTCACTTGGAACGACAATGACCTCGCTGTTAGCCATCTTGCTTATCTTTGGTGCTATGGTAACGGCGCTTCTTGATCGATTTTTAGGGAGGAATTCCTGATGCGTCGTACAATCCTACTTACCACTCTCTTATTGCTGATTTTCTGCATTCCAGCACTATCTGCAAATCCAGGTGGAACCGGTGATGGTAATCGAGATGCGGCATGTGGGGGATCTTGCCATGGAGACCCTGGACTATCGGAGCCATCTTCAGCCACATTGGTATTCTCGCAAGATCGAGCCTCAACCTATGTGGGTGGCCCAATTTCAATCAGTGTCACTGCAACCGATATGGAATTATCTAACCGTGCAATTGTCGGTATCTTCCTACTCAGTGATACGCATGGTGTTTCGGACACACCACAGGATGATGGTTGGACAATATTGTCAAATGGAGAAGGTGGTTCTACAAATTATGCCGAAACATACGCCCAAGATTCAACACTTGGCGTAACTATGACTTGGAGTCTACTCGCACCAGCCAATGAAGGAACGTATGAATTCTATTCTGCCATTCATCATGGCGGTGCTGGTTCAGCTCGTATGAAGATCTCAACTGCTCACAACGTAACGGTTGGCCCAATTCCTGAAAATTTGCCACAAATGCTTCCATGGGATACAATGACCTCTCGTTCACTGGGTGAATCTTCAGAACTTTCGATACCTGTTGTCAATGCAACAGATGTTACTTTAGAATACCGAATTGGAGAGGGCCCAATTGCTTCAATCAATGCCCAGATGGTGGATGATGCATGGGTTGTCACACTTCCAGCAGCCCTTTCAGATATCACACTCTCCTATCGAGTGGTTATGAGTAATGATGAGTTCACAGAAACAACTGGTTGGATTTCTGTTGCCAATAATGTTGAGGGATATAGCGCAGATATATTGTCTGTACGCCTACAATCAATGGCGTTGATGTTCGGCAGCCTCGCATTGTGCATTTCGATTCAACGACGAATGGCACGTCCTTCAAGAAATACTCTCGCTGAACCTGAAGCGGCTTTGATATCGGCAGATCAAACCAGTATAGTCGCCCCATCTTTTATCGCTACCGAGTTCGAAGTTCCACAAATACAGATGTCATCACTGGCTCTTGATGACTCACGTCGTCCAGCCGGTTGGACTGATGAGCAATGGTTGCACTATGGCCCCGATCATATCAAACAAAATTATGGAGGTGTCATTTGATGATTGCAGCAGCTACATTGCATGCGTTCAGCACAGAAATGTTGGTTGGTTCAATGACATTCTCTGTTGTTGCCACAGTATTGTGCTTCGGTGAATCAGTGTTTCGAAAAGTAGGTGAACGCGCGCAAAGAGGATTGGATCACGCAGGATATTTCGCTGCGATATTTTCTCTTTGCTGTATTCCGATTGTTGCCATTACAGGCAATGCTGCAGGCGACGCATCTTCTTCACCTATATTGGTCAATAAGATGCTTCTTTCAGGCCTTTGTCTCGGTCTTTGGATTGGAGTAATCCATGGTCGGAGAACTTGGGGTCCAGAGATGTGGTCAAATCGAAAAATGGGTCTTATACATACTGGTATTGTTTGTGCTGGATATACAACTGCGGCCATGTTGGGATCAATTGGTAGTGTCATGACTCGCGGAGAGACCGTTGGAGATGTGTTCGGAATTTGGCCTCATTTTGATAATGCGCCATCTCTCTCATTCGGCCTTTCAGTGCTATTAATGTCCTTCTCGTTGACAGCATTATTGGTTGTGATTTTTGTACAACCTAAGGGTGAGAAGGTAAAATCTTAATCTCTTATATTTGAAATTATTTGATTCAATGCATTAGCCTGATCTTCAGGCAATAAACCGATTTCCGAGATATTTTTTTGTCCCGCTTCAGCCCATGCCTTACGAGTTTCAGAATTTCTTGCCTGATCTAGTGCAGTGTGCCATGCCCCCCAATCTCCACGAGGCAACAGGCGGCCAGAAACACCATCCGCGACAGTATGTTTGTATCCACCTTCATCAACCATCAGAGCTGGGGTTCCAGCTGCCTGAGCTTCGATGGGCGTTAACCCAAATGGTTCCCCACGTGCGAGAGAAACAACAGCTAGAGAGCGCTTGACGAGCATAACGAGATCATCTTGGGAAAGTCTAGGCTCAACAATGATATCGACATCATTTTTGTTTGCGTATTCCTCTATTTTTTTGATATCTTCTGGTGACCCCCCACCCACATGGTGGTAGACCAATCCTGTTCCAGCAAGCATGTCGATGGTATCCATGGTTCCTTTGACATAGGATGCATTTCCAATTGCAACCACACTATCTTCGATTGTAGGACAATCTCCAGACCACACATCCAGATTTACAGATGGCCATAGTAACCCTGCTTTCTCTCCGTATACAATTTCAATTCTTTCCTGAATCCAAGGGGAATTCCCACTGATAGCAGAATTGTTCCGATCAATCAAATCGTGCGTCATTGAAACATCTCTTCGACGTTGTTTTCCAAGTAGAAATTTTGTTAATGTAAGGTTTTGCTTAGGAGTTCCATCCATATTCCGATGTAAAACGTCCTCATGCAAACCTCGATGAGGTTCCAAACAATGATAGTGGATGGGTAAATCATTAGTGACCATTTGACTGAATTCTAAACTACCAACGCCGCTGGTCAGATGAACTACATCGCTAGTTGCCAATACGTCTTGCAATCGTAATCCTTGTTCGGTTAATTCTAACATATTCCACCAACGATTTGACGCCTTTCTTGAGGCTACTGCGCGGAATTCAGCCCAAGCACCTGTGGGTTTTTTCCAAGCAACAATTGGTGTGAGGTAAAGAATGTTCAATGCATCTAATTTCTTTCTTGCTTCGGTTGGAAGATTTAGAGTTGCTAGAGTAATGTGAAAATGTTCTTGCCATGCATGTAAATTATTCAATAAATCTCTTTCAGCACCTCCGAATTGTTCGAAAGTGCCTTTCACCACCAAGATGTGAGGCTTGGCCTCAGAATGCCCGTCCACAGATGCGCCTCCGCTCTTCCGTTTAATATCAGCATGGGTTCGCGGTGCTATGGCTCGCCGAGTTCTAGTCGCTAGAGGTGGTGCACTACCACGTGCAAGTGGGCTTGGTCGGGCTCACCATGAATTGGTCACTCGATTAGAGTCGGGGCAAGTGAAAGATTTCTCACTGGCGAGTGTAATTGAACATGATTTGAATGGTAATGCGTTCCAAAGATGGCGCCGCCGCCGTTTTGACCACCCTCGAGATGTGGCTAGAATTACACAGGAGGAATCTGGGAAAAGTTCTAAATCTATTTTACATATTTCTGATCAAGAACAGGCGCATTTAGTTCCTCATAAATCTCCCATACCAGTTAGTGTGACAGTGCACGATTTATTTCATCTTAGACCTCGTAAAGTAAAATCGTCTTATGGTATTGTAAACGTTGGGAAAAATTCACCTGGATTCATCCGTTCAATGGATTTGAAACATATTCGAAAAGGTTTGCAAAGGGCCGATTTATTGATTTGTATTTCAGAAGCTACAGCATTAGAAGTCAGGGAATTGTGGCCAAATAAGGCTGTGTCAGTACTCCCTCATGCTATTGATGTCGAAGGATATAATCCATATTCGTATCCGTTACCTAAACCCGTTGCTGTAGATTATGATCAGGTGAATTTGTTGTACGTTGGAAGTGAAGAACCTCGAAAGCGTTTAGATTTCTTAGTTGAAGTACTCGGCCACCTTCCTTCGGATGTACGAGAAAGAGTGGTTCTTCACAAAGTCGGCGCAGAATCTTCTCCCAAGAAATGTCGCGAATTAAGAGCAAAAGCATCATCATATGGCGTGGCCATAAATTGGGAAGGGAAAATATCTGATACCGAATTGTATAGTTTTTACCAACATTGTGACGCACTCCTTTTCCCAAGCCTTGCCGAAGGGTTTGGATTACCTCCACTTGAAGCAATGGCTTCAGGTTGTCCAGTTCGAAGTGCAAACCGTCCTGCGCATAATGAGGTTGCACCTGAACCATGGCTCCTCCCTTATGATACACTAGATTCATGGGTGGATTCTGTTATAGAAATTGCAGAAAGCGCACTAAAAAGGGGACGTAGGCAACCCTGCGAAATTGCTTTATCGCATTCAACTAATTTCAGCATTAGAAACTGGGCATCAAAAATCCATGAAGCATGGTCAAATATTACAAAGTAGCCGATTTTTGAAAATCATCAGAATTCACCCCATTCTCCCCCTTTTTGTAGGGTAAGTTTTTGCTTAGAGTTAGGCTGCTAGCCCTGAATATCATGTCTGAGAGCGCTTTTGCGTATTTTATTCGACACGTCAGCGAAATTGATTTCCAATACTCTTGGACTGGCGTCAGTATGATTCATGCCATTCTTTCTTTCATTACGATGATTTTCTTGTTCACACTTGCTTCAATGATTATTCGTGCTAGGCCAGAATCTTCTGAGAACCGCTTCATGGCCATGATGCTTTTTGTTGAAGGTTTGAAGACAATTGTTGCATGGTATGCCATTTATCCATTCGGCCCTGAAATCTTACCGCTAGTCCAATATTGGCGGGCCATATACTACACACTTGCATTCTTGTCAATTCTAATGTATCTATCATTGTCATCATTCTATCCAGTAAAATTCCTTAGTTTCATGACCAAGGACAAAATCAAGGAGAACTTGTATTGGGCATTACCTGTAATTGCCATTGTAGTCATGACTTCACTTATTGTCTCATCTGGAGGGATTTACGAGACTTTCAATGGCTCACAGCATGTCAGTTGTCAAGAAGCAGGAGGCGACGCAGTCGTGACCCCTTCAACAGGTGCCGAACAGTATGAGGCAGTCTGTCTTGATGATCCAGGAACAATTCCTTACGAGTATGTCGTGGTTGAACAGTCTGGTTTAGGTAAACTCCTACTATTTGCACCAACTTTAGCTGCATTTGCAGCTCTTGCCTTCATGCGTAGTGCACAGAAAGGGCTTGAGCATGATGGAGATGGAGAAGAATCTGGAAATAAAGCGACTGAAGCTAGAGCGCTAGCAATTGGGTTTGGAGGCAAGGCATTCTTCCAAGGTTTGATGGTGTTCTTCATGGTTTTTATCACTATCAAATTTGGTACGTTCAATACAGTTGATTTAATCACTGTAGGAGTCAATGCGGACTTGAAATTCTTCTTCTATGGTCTCTATGGATTCCTGTTTAGTGTCCTCTTTGCTGGAATGTTCGAAGGAATCATGTTCACATATGCTATCCTTAAGAATGAGGTGCTCGGAATTGATGAGCGTCTTCGAAAGACATTCAGTGCAACAATATTTGCAACTTTAGGGGCTGTTTTACTATTGGTGGCCACGGAATTAATGGAGAATTTAACGGGATTCGGAACACTTGGAGGTATCATCATTGGACTCCCATTAATCGTTCTCCGCAAGCCAATTTATGCTACAATCAATGGTTTTTCCAGCCGTTTAATGCCTGAATCGTTCACCAAAGCTGAAGAAAGTTACATCGAAGCCTATTCAATGGTCATGGACGATGGTATTCTTACAGAAAATGAAAGAAAGTTGCTTTCATTACAGGCCAAAAATTTGGGACTAAATGCTGCACGGGTTGAATATCTCGAGGAATGGTATAATTCAACTCAAGATGTGACTGAAGAGGAATAATTGCATACACCTAATAATTTCCGAAATAACTGAATATAGTTCTTCACACCGAGCACATATGGCTAGAAAAAGAAGTATTGCAAAAGTGCTTTATGAATACAGTTTACACTATTTCCCAGTACCTGGTCGCGCTGAAGCAAGTCGTGTTGCACTTGCATTATCGAAATTGCCTTGGGAAGATGTTGAAGTCAGTAGTGTAGGATATGAAATCATGAAGAATAGTGGTGATTTACCATGGGATATGTTACCTATATTGAAAACACCGTTCGGAACTATTGCTGAATCTTCAGCAATACTGAGATTTGCAGGGCGTGAAGCCGGTTTAATACCTGAAAACCCCTATCAAGCGGCAAAAGTTGACGAATTCATCGAGGGCATGGGACCACTAGCGCGAGCACTTGATTCTACATTTGGAATTTCAGATATTAAGAAACGAATTCAATTGAGAAAGGAATTATTTGAGCCACAAGGTGCGGGCACTTTTAATCTTAAATTGCTATCAAGAAAGATAGCCCAATCTGAAACAGGATGGGCTGCAGCAACGGATGAAATGAGTATCGCAGATCTGAAACTATTCACAGAATTATTTGGTCTTTTTTCTGGAAATTACGATGGTATTGAAGCCTCAGTATTATTGGATTATCCACCTCTCTTAGAATACCATTCTAAAGTATCAAATGAGCCTCGAATTCATAGGTATTATCAGAACTTTTTGAAAGATGAAATCAGGTGGACCTTCCATCCAGATGCCTTTGAACAACAAAAAAATTAACTTTCAATTATTTGATATCAATTTGGCCAAATAGACATTATTAGTGAAATTAAAAGGCGTGGTTTGATAGACCAAGTCCCACTGCTAGACATGATGAGCGAGGTTGTGATTTGTGCCGTGGCTCGCACTCCTGTGGGCCGCTACCGTGGTTCTCTTGCAGGTAAGAGCGCAATTGAATTGGGTATTTTCACAGTTTCTGAGTTGTTAAAGAGGGCTAATATCAATCCCTCTAGCGAGATTGTTGATGAAGTACTGTTTGGCCAAGTGTTGCAAGCCGGTTCAGGTCAAGCACCCGCGAGGCAAGTGGCTTTGGGGGCTGGTTTACCTGACAGCACCCCTGCAACTACAATCAACAAAGTGTGTGGTTCTTCGCTAAAAGCAGTAATGATGGCTGCAAACAGTATCAAGGCAGGAGAATATAATGTTATCATTGCAGGTGGAATGGAATCAATGACAAATGCCCCTTATTTTGGTCATAAAATATCTAAGATTGAATTTGGTGAGATGCAATCAACTATGATTCACGATGGACTTTGGGATGTATACAATGATGAACACATGGGGAATACTGGTGAAACCGTTTCATTAGAATATGACATTTCTAGAGAAGAAGCGGATGGGTTTTCTGTCCGATCTCATCAATTGGCAAAGACAGCATGGGACAATGGCTGGATGGATTTCGAAGTATTCTCGTTACCTGAGTTGGATTATGATGAGGGTATTCGTGCAGATTCAAACATTGAAGCATTGAGTGAAATGCGTACAGCATTTACTTCAGATGGCCGAGTAACTGCAGGAAATGCGAGTCAACTTTCAGACGGTGCAGCAGCTGTATTGGTTGCGAATAAGGAAGCGGCAATTGAAAACAATTGGCCTATATTGGCGACAGTATTGGATTATTGCACTTCAGGAGTAACTCCCTCTCGTGTGATGGCAGCCCCTATCTCTGCAGTAAACACACTTCTAGAACGCAATGAATTGTCCATGAATGATATGACCTTTATTGAACACAATGAGGCCTTCGCGGCCGCTTCTTGCGCAGTATCCAAGGGCTGTGGCATACCCGATGAAAAATTCAACCCCCACGGAGGAGCAGTTGCAATTGGCCATCCATTGGGAGCAACTGGTGCAAGATGCTTGATGACACTAATGAATGCCCTTCATCGTGTAGGTGGCGGTAAAGGAATAGTAACCCTTTGTCTTGGTGGTGGAAATGCCGTTGCAATGCTCATAGAATCCTGATTAAATGAGGCTATTTGGGCGGCGGGGGTAGATTGTTTGTTTGATTTACTTGTGGCGGTTGAGCCACGT
>Ga0066836_10002365_pt1 | contig 10119 bp, 13 predicted proteins | sample ETNtaG_18_FD_71568 | JGI IMG/M metagenome (GOLD analysis project Ga0066836, IMG submission 71568) | Marine microbial and viral communities from oxygen minimum zone, Eastern Pacific Ocean - ETNP201302SV91 | ecosystem: Environmental > Aquatic > Marine > Oceanic | place: Pacific Ocean: Eastern...
GAGAGAATAATTGATAACAAAATTTTCCATTATTCGCTCATAGAAGAAGCATCATCAACATTGATAGAGTGCAAATTATTATAAATATTTATAACAATAGCTAAAGCAACAGCCGCCTCAGCTGCTGCTAAGACAATTACAAAAAGTGCAAAAATATGGCCGTCTAAATTCATTCCACCAAATCTGGAGAAGGCAACAAAATTAATATTTGCAGCATTCAGAATTAATTCGACACCCATAAGCACAGCGATACCATTTCTTCTTGTAATAACTCCAAACATCCCCAGTGAAAAAAGAATTGCTGCAATAAAAAGATAATTATTGAGATTATCCATCAATTCCCTTCTCTAGATAAAAATGCAGCTCCAATCAAAGCACCTAACAAAAGCAAGGATATAGCTTCAAAAGGAAGAAGATACTTTGTCAATAATAGAGTCCCCACTGCCGCTACTGTCTCAGTAGGTTCTAAAGAATATTCTCCAAACCATGATGTTTTTGAAATTGTAAGAAATAAAATAAGACAAAACCAAATTGAGACTACTCCTCCAACACCCTGCTGGACATTAGTCTGCGAGAGCCTAACTGAAGATATTTTATTTGTAAGCATAATTCCGAATATAATTAAAACATTAATACCTCCTATATAAACTAAGAGTTGTATTCCTGCTACAAAATCTGCCCAAAGAAAGATATATAAACCTGCTACACCAAATAGGGTGAATAATAAAGCAATAGCCGAATAAAGTAATTGATTATTTAGAACAACCAAAGCGGCCGAAAGAATAGTAAATGCCGCTATAAACCAAAAAATTAGATCAGCCATGGTTTATTCTATTCCTCTTTACCTTTTTGATTTAGCATCTTAGTCATTCCATTTTTTGAACCTGGTTTAGCAAAATGATATATTAAATCAGTGCGATCCGGTTCAGAAAATTCATAATCTATAGAGTGTTTACTTTCATTTGGTCCTCCAGTCATAAAAATACATTCTTCAGGGCAAGGATATGTGCATAGATTACAGTAGCAACATTCTGACATATCAATATCAAATCTTGTAACAACCATCGCTTTTTTTGTACCATTTGATGTAATACCAACATGCTTGATATCCTTGATGTCTTCCCCTCTATTAGGAGCTTTTTCTGTTTCAATTTTTATACAGTCCACAGGGCAAGCTCTCTCACATTTTAAACATCCAATACAGTCATCCATATCTACATGTAACCGAGAGCGGATAGAATTATAGCTGCTATATTCAAACCCAATATCACGCTCTGGCCTTGGCCATCTTTCTTCAGGATACTGTAAAGTGACGATATCCTGCTTGGCGCGTATGAGATGTTTAAATGTGAGTACCATTCCACCTAGAATTGTTGTAGTTGCAGTAAAAATATCAGTAAAATATTTAACCATACCCCTTATCCTCTCACTATTATCCAGATTGCAACCCCAAAGACATTAAAAAGTCCTATTGGGATAAATACTTTCCAACACAAATGCATTAGCTGGTCTACTCGCAACCTTGGAACCGTAAAACGTATCCAAATCATTACAAATATAAGCAAAGAAATTTTGCTCATCATCCAAAACACGCTCCAACCAGAAGTATTTAGAAAATTCGGAAAAGGGCTCTGCCACCCGCCAAGAAATGCAGTAACTGCTACCGCACTTACGACAAACATATTTGCATATTCGCTAAGGAAAAAGAAGGCATAACGCATACCCGAATATTCTGTAACAAAACCTGCAACTAACTCTGATTCTGATTCAGGTAAGTCAAAAGGTGTTCTATTTGTTTCAGCTAGTGCACTAATAAAATATATCACAAATGCTATTGGCATAAATGGATTATCAAATAGAATCCAGCCAAACATGCCACCACTCTGATAACCAATAATCTCTTGCATACTTAGAGAACTTGTTAACATAATCACAACAACCAACGATATTCCAGCTGGAATTTCATAACTCACAATCTGGGCAGCAGACCTCATGCCACCATATAGTGCCCATTTATTATTGGATGACCATCCTGCTAAAATTATTGCAATTACAGCCAGGCTACCTATACCAAGAATATAAAAAATTCCAATATTCATATCAGCCACTATCACTTTTTCTCCGAAAGGAATTGCTACAAAGCTAACAAATGCACCAATAAAAATAATGAATGGCGCAAGAATATATAAAGGCCTATCAGCACTAGAAGGAATAATATCTTCTTTTAATATAAGTTTAATCGCATCTGCTACAGGTTGTAGTAGACCCCACTTTCCAGCATGAAGTCCAACACCCTGACCCATAGGACCAGTTTTATCATGAATAAAAGATGATACTTTTAATTCAGCATAAATTGCAACAAGTCCATATAGGGCTATAAAAATGAAACAACCAACACAAGGTAATAAAATTGCAATGATTAGGAAAATTTCATTACCAGTAAAACCTGAAAACATCTGATTTAACCCTTCAAAAATATAGTCTACTGTCATCGATCGATCTCTCCAAGGACAATATCAAGGCTTCCCAGTATTGCTAGCACATCAGAAAGTAGCCACCCACCACCAATCTCATCCAAAACCGATAGCGCTGTAAAGGCAGGAGATCGCATCTTTAATCTATAAGGTATTGGTGATCCATCACTCTCAATATAATATCCTAAGTCACCTCTGGGAGTTTCAGTTCTAGCATAAACAGACCCTTTAGGTGGACGTATTTTTTTTGGAAGAGATTGATGTACATCTCCATCTTTCGGTATACTGGCAAGTGCTTGCCGAACAATTTTTACGCTCTCTCTTATTTCTAGTATCCTTACATAGAACCTGTCCCAACAGTCACCCACCGTTCCTTTTAATCCTTGACCAATGGGAACATCGAATTCAAACCTATCGTAAATTGAATATGGGTCATCTTTTCGCAAATCCCACTTAACTCCAGAAGCTCTCAAATTTGGACCTGTTACACCATAGCTTATAGCGATATCTTTTGGCATAACACCTATATCAGCAGATCGCTCAACCAATATTTTATTATGGGCTAAAATGTTTTCTAATTCATCAATCTTTGGTTCAAAATAATCAAGAAATTTAAATGTTGACTCTACAAAACCAACCGGGAGGTCATGGCTTAAACCCCCAACCCACATATAATTATAAAGCAATCGAGCACCACAAGTTAATTCGAATAAATCCAGTATTCTCTCTCGGTCTCTGAGTGCCCATAAAAATGGAGTAAAAGCTCCTAAATCTAATCCAAAAACCCCTGTACATAAAAGATGACTCGCGATTCGTTGTAACTCGGCCATAATAATTCTTATATATTCAACCCTCTCATTTACCTTAATATCCATAAGCCTTTCCATCGCAACCACATATCCAAAATTCATTGACATTGATGCCAAATAATCACAACGATCAGTAAATGGAATAACCTGCTCATAAGTAACATTTTCACAATGCTTTTCAAAGCATCTGTGTAAATAACCCATATAAGGGGTGATTTTAGAGACTACCTCGCCATCTGTTCTGACCTGTAAACGCAAGACACCATGAGTTGCAGGGTGCTGTGGTCCAATATTGAGGACCATTTCTTCGCCGTGAACTACTCCCATCCTTCCTTCATTTTTGGTACAATAATTCCATGATAAGTCTCTTGCTCTTGGTAATCTTTTCTAAGTGGCCAACCCTCCCAGTCATCTGGTAATAATATTCTTCTAAGATCACTATGACCAATATATTCTATACCTAACATATCATAAGTTTCTCTTTCAAACCAATCAGCTACTCTCCAGATCTTCTCAACAGATGGGATTTTCGCATTTGACCTAGAAACAGCTATTCTCAATTCAACATAGTGATTATGCTTCATAGAGTGCAAATTATATCTTGATTCGAGGATGTCATCTTGGACATCAATTCCCATTTGGCATTGTAAAGAATCAAAGAAAAGTTCTGGCTCAGATTTCAGCCAAGTTGCAATTTCAAACCACTTATCAGGTTTTAATTGAATATGGCTATCAAATTCTTCATTTTCAATTTCATTTGGAAATTTTTCTAATAATTTTCTTACAACTTTTGCAGAGGTACTTTCTTGTTTATTCTCTTTCTTTTCTTGATTTTGAACAATATCGCCATTAGGAACTTCTTCAGGGGATATTTTTTTTAAAGGTGGTCGTTTTAAAATCCCTTTTTGGATTTTCATTATCATGGATTTTGCTTTTGCTCGAACCATCCTGTCTTGATGAGCATTGACCGCGTCCATATCACCATCTAAACCTTTGTTTACTAATTCATCTATTAGTTTTTGTTGATTTTCAGTCATGCCATTTTCCTAGTCAAAGGACGCTCCTCAAGAATCTGCTCCTGTAATTTCAACAACCCTTCTATTAAGGATTCAGGCCTTGGAGGGCATCCAGGAACATAAACATCAACCGGGATCACAAGATCGACTCCTTTAAGCACATGGTATCCATGTTGCCAATAAGGGCCTCCGCTCGTTGCACAGGAACCCATAGCTACTACATATTTAGGATCAGCCATCTGCTCATACAGTTTTTTTACTCGGATTGCCATCTTCATAGTAACCGTTCCAGCAACAATCATAACATCCGCCTGTCTGGGAGATGATCTTGGAATCATACCTATTCTTTTCAAATCATGCCGGCTAGCAGCTGCGGCCATCATCTCGATTGCACAACATGCTGTACCAAATTGAAAAAACCATGGACTGGTAGAACGTCCCCAGCTAAGTAAATTATCAAGTTTTTCAACAATTATATTATCTTGAAATTTATTTGTGAATAGACCCATTTATTGTTCCTGCTTGATTGCAATTTTTTCATATCGACCCGTGGCATATTTGACCCGACGTTTAACCCAATCTAAATCAGCTTTTACCCATACATAAGCCAGACCAACCACTAAAATTAAAAGAAAAATTCCCATCTCAATTAGTGCAAGAAGACCTAATTCTTTAAATACAACCGCCCATGGAAAGAGAAAAACAACTTCAACATCAAAAATAAGAAAGATTAATGCAATAACGTAGAACCGTATATTAAACTGCAACCAAGCCGAACCATCAACTACTTCCCCACATTCATAAGTTTGTAGTTTTTCTCTTGTTTTATTTGATGGTGCGACTAACCACGAAATAAATAATGGTACGGCTACTAAGATAATAGCAAGAACAGTTGCAAACAGAATGGTACCGAAATCTCTATACATTTTATTATATTAAATGGGAACTAAACAGACAGCAAATTTACTCAGTGATATTTTCGAGACCAAATTAAACTTCATAAATATAAATGTTCTTTTATTTTTCATAGTTATTATAAACCAATTGGTTGTGAATCTCTCTTTAATCTAACTTTTTAGATATCATTTATGAATACATTGATCACTAGCATCCTCCCATATCTCCCTAAATGGTTCTCCAAACCATTTGCAAAACCATATGTTGCGGGTGAGACCATAGATACAGCTATTGCACAGGTGAAACTATTGAACCAAAAAGGTTTCTCGGCAACTCTCGATATACTTGGGGAACATGTAAAATCAAAAGATACAGCTGAAAACATCACGAGACAGTATTGCAAATTATATCACCATATAAATGATAACTTATTAGACTGTACTTTATCTGTGAAACCAACTCATATTGGACTAATGATCTCTCAAAGTGAAGCAATTCTCAATATGAGTACTATTGCGCAAAATGCAAAAGAATATGGGAATTTTTTACGTATAGACATGGAAAGTTCCCAGTACACTAATCAAACATTCGAGATTTTTAATAATTGTAGATTAATCACAAAGAATGTAGGAGTTGCTATACAAGCATATCTCTTTCGAAGCCTTGATGACATAGAAAAAATGGCGAATAATCATTTTAATTCACGGATCTGCAAAGGGATATATAAAGAATCAAACTTAATCGCGTTCCAAGATAGAGAAGATATAAAGAATAATTATTTATTAATGGCTAAAACCATGGCTGTAAAAGGTGCTTTTGCCGGTTATGCAACACATGATCAAGATTTAATTGATAGATTGCTCGATTGGATTAAATCTGAAAAAATTTCTAAGCACTTATTTGAGTTCCAAGTATTGTTTGGCGTTCCTATGAATGGCAGGTTAGAGACACTCCTTGAAAAAGGCTATAAGGTTAGAATCTATGTTCCCTTTGGGCCTGATTGGTTCGAGTACTCCGTTAGAAGACTAAAAGAAAATCCAAACATAGCAAAATACGTTTTATCAAATTTGATTAAAAATAGATAATCTTTATTCAATCATAACTGTTGTTTTCTTAAACCCGCTACTAAATTAATTCACATTTAAGCTTTTTATTCTAAAATTGAGTTGATAAAATATTGATTGTTATTCCTACTGTTTTTAGACTCACAGAAATTGTAACCCAAATAATTAACTCAACTATGTCTAATAAAACCAAAGCTATATGCTCACAAGGAAACGACGCCAATTTAGATGGTATAATACTAGAAAAGCATAGAAACATATCGATTGTTATGGATGTCTACTATGCCATCACCAACTTATGATCCAACGAACACTATGTTAAATCTAAATAATCTGAAAAAATCATATAATAAAAACGGATATGCAATTGTGCGAAATGTCATAGAACCCGAGATAGCAAAAGAAGTTGAAAATCACGTAATGTGGTTAAAAAATAAGCACCCTGAGATTAGGCCTGAAGCATTTCACCATCATTTATTAATCCATGACCCTTTCATTCACCATGTTATCGAACAAAAATTATTATTAGATATTGTTGCTGAAATTATTGGACCTAACATCGCTCTATTTGGGGCACACTATATCGCTAAAAAACCTTTTAGTGGACAACCCGTAGGATGGCATCAAGATGGATCATACTGGCCACTTGAACCAATGAAAGTAGTTTCAGTGTGGCTGGCTGGTTCAATTTCCAAAAGGGAAAATGCCTGCATGCGTGTTATTCCGGGAACACAAAAAAAAACACTTCTGAAGCCGTCAGAAATGATAAAACTAGATACTAATAAATATGTACTTGATCTAGCTATTCACCCTGACAAAATTAATGATTTAGCTGCAGTTGACATAGAGCTCAACCCTGGAGATATCTCTATACATAACCCTTTTATTATTCATGGCTCAAATCCAAATATTTCAAAATATTGGAGAATAGGTTTAACCTTAAGATTTATTCCTACAAGCACTTATGTGAATAGAATAAATTGGGAATGTGTATTATTACGTGGTCAAAAACATGAATCTATAAAAAACAATTACGCTCATAGACCACTATTCATTGATGGTGCACATATGCAGTTCCGTGGTTATAAAAGTTTTTTATAAATCTTATTGGCTCCCCCTCTTACCCCAACCCATTTTAGTTCTTAGTGTTTCAAAATAATCTTTATCATCAAAATCAATTAAATTAATCTTATAATCAGCTTTCTTTATTTTTACTTGATAAGATGGTTTTAAAGTTTCATTTATCTGCCCATCTACTACAAAAAAGATTGAACTATTTGTCAATGAAAAACTAATAACAATTTGAGACTGAGAAGATATTACAAGTGGACGAGAAGTAAGCGTGTGTGCTGCAGTGGGTGTCACTATAATTGAATCTACCTGAGGAGCAACAATTGGGCCACCCGCAGATAATGAATATGCAGTCGAACCGGTTGGTGTAGCAATAATTAATCCATCAGCATTATAATTACCCACAAAATGGCCATCAACGCTCACCGAAGCACTTAGCATCCTATGAGGTTGACCATTGGTAAACACAAAATCATTAAGTCCTATATGATCAATTATTTTACCCTTTTTTTCTATATGTGATTTAATAAGAATTCTTTTTTCAATGATATAATTCCCTTTAGCGACTTGACCAAGTCTAAAAAAAAGATCTTTCATTGTTACTTTGGCAAGAAAACCTAGGTCACCTAGATGAATACCTAATATCGGAGTATTTTTATTCCCTATAGCTCTAGCTAATGAGAGGAATGTACCATCACCTCCAAGAGCTAACATAAAATCAATAGCTTTAAAATCTTGCTTTGATTTAATTTGATCTCTACTTAGAGGTTTTGCATTCGGATGATTTAATATTCGTTTAGTTAATAATACTGTTAATTTGTTTTTATCAGCCCAGTCAAGAATTTTTGGTAAAATTACCCAGAAGGACTTTTTATCAGTATTTCCCCAAATACCAAATTTTTTTGGATACATTATTCAGTTTCCATTGAATTTGGTCCATTCTTCGATTTTTTCATTAAACTTTCGACTCTTTGTTCTGCCGCTTTTAATTCATTCTCACACGATTTTATTAATTGCATTCCTTCTTCAAATAAATTCAAACTTTCCTCTAGAGTAGTCTCCCCGGATTCCATTTTAGTTACTATTATCTCTAAGTTTTTTATAGATAATTCAAAATTATTCTCTTTTTTATTTTTTGACATAATTCAAATTTAACTAACTAATCATCTAATATATCTGAAGTTTTTTTCGCACCAATTATACCTTTGGCTGTCATTAAAGAAAAGAAATCACCAATTGATACTTGTTTAGCATAACGTATAATTTCTCCTGATTTATCAAGAGGGATTGAATATCCTCTTTTTAAGACCTGCCTAGGTCCAAGACTTATTATTTGTTTTGAAATAGACTCCAAATGATTCACATAGTCTGTATTTTTTTGATTAACACAATTTAATAAACGCTTTTTGACTAAATTTAGTTGTTCAACTTGCCTAAGGATTTTTTTCTTTGGTTTTTGATTTACAATTCGTTTATCAAGTTGGTCTTTAGTCATCCATAAACGCTCAATTTTATTTCTAAGACAATTTATCAATCGATTTTCAATTTCAGATAATTTAATCAAAAGATTATCCATTGAAGAAGTAGCTAATTCAGCTGCCGATGATGGAGTAGGAGCACGCAAATCAGATACAAAATCAGCTATTGTAAAATCCGTTTCATGCCCTATAGCTGAAATAATCGGTATTGAAGATTTAAAAATAGATCGCGCTACATTTTCATCATTAAAGGCCCATAAATCTTCAATAGACCCACCACCTCGTCCCAATATTAGAATATCAACATTACCATGTAAATTAAATAAAGTAATAGCATCAACTATTTGTTCTGCAGCGCCAATACCTTGAACTTTAACAGATTGTATTAAAATATCTACATGTGGAGCCCTTCTGGATAATACATTTAGGATATCTTGAAAAGCTGCTCCTGAAGCAGACGTAATAATTCCAACCTTTTTTGGATAAAGAGGTAAAGATTTTTTATACTTTGAATCAAATAAACCTTCATTAGCTAAAGTTTTTTTTAGCTTTTCAAAAGTTTTGTATAAGCCTCCCTCACCATCTAATTCTATTTTAGATGCTACTAATTGTATCTGGCCTCGTTCCTCATAAACCGTAACAGTTCCAAATAACCTAATATTCATACCGTCAGTTGGCTTAAACTGCAAAAGCGAATTTCTTCCTTTAAACATCGCACAACGTAATTCACTCTTACTATCTTTAATAGTGAAATACATATGCCCTGAACCAGGATGATGATGAAAATTTGAAATTTCACCCTGCACCCAAATATCTGTAAGGTCACCCTCAATAAGATATCTAATCTTCGTATTTAAACTAGATACTGAAAAACAATTTTGATACTCTGGCATAAATCAATTAATTGACTTAGGAGGACTTGATAAAGGTCTTCAGACCCGAATATACATAATATTTATTTATTTTTTTTCTTATGTCGATTTGCACGTAAACGCTTTTTACGTTTATGAGTATTCATCTTTTTCTTTTTTCTTTTTTTCCCGCTTGGCATCCATTACCTGCTTATTTATTAATTAAATCATTCACTTTGGAACGCATAAGTTTACTAGGTTTAAACGTTGGAACAAACCTTTCCGGGAGATAAACTGGTTCACCTGTTCCTGGATTTCTTGCTTTCTTAGGCATTCGATGTTTTATTCCAAAAGTTCCAAAACCACGTAATTCAACTCTTTCATTATTTGAAAGAGACTCAATAATGGTTCCCATGATACCATTCATCACCGTTTCTGTCTCAACCTTCGTAAGACCAG
>Ga0066836_10002369_pt1 | contig 10108 bp, 11 predicted proteins | sample ETNtaG_18_FD_71568 | JGI IMG/M metagenome (GOLD analysis project Ga0066836, IMG submission 71568) | Marine microbial and viral communities from oxygen minimum zone, Eastern Pacific Ocean - ETNP201302SV91 | ecosystem: Environmental > Aquatic > Marine > Oceanic | place: Pacific Ocean: Eastern...
ATAACTGGAGATCATTTAAAAAAAAATGACATTCATTTGATTAATAAAGAAAATTCTACAGGAGAAGAAAAAAAAATTGTTAAGGAAGAAAGTGTATCAGTAGAAAAATCAAAGAGCTCTCAATCCACTACTAAAGAAGTTGAACCAATTAGCGATAATAAAAAGAAGACAAAAGAAGATAAAATAAATACCCAAAATAGCGCCAAGGAAAATCTATTGATTGATGTAAAAAATGAATGGCCCAATTTTGTTAAAAATATCAATTCGGAAAGACCTTCACTAGGCTCAACCTTAGACCATTCAGTTCCCACTAGCATAGATAGTAATCAAATTACAATTACAGTTTCTGGTTTACCTGAATTTAGCGTGAACAACCTTGTTCATAACAAGAGCTATATAGAAGAATCTCTATCTAAATTTATAAAAAAAGAAATAAAATTAGATTTTTCATGGGATAGTGAAAATTCAAAAGAGGTAAATTTATCTCAACCAACACCTGAGGTACGTGAAGATAGTAAAAATGAAGATAAGGTTGTAGAAAGAATTATTGAAGAGTTTGATGGTGAAATTTTAAGATAGGATTATAATGTTTAATAAATCAAATATGCTTGGAATGCTTAAACAAGCTCAGCAGGCAAAAAAACAATTAAAGAAAGTTCAAAAAGAAATCAATCGAATGGTTTTCAAAGGATCTTCCGATGATGGCATCGTTGAAGCTACTGTGAATGGTAAATTAGAATTAACCAATATTGATCTTCGTGATGATTTTACTCATCATGATATTCGCGGTCAAAAAATAATGATTAAAGTTGCAGTAAATAATGCTATTTCTAGCGCGCAAAAAACCACTCAAGAAAAAATGAATTCTGTAACCGGTGGAATGTTGGGTGATATGAATATTCCAGGTATGTAATTTTGAATTCATTTCCAGAGTCATTAAATAATTTGATTGATGAATTCTCACGCTTTCCTGGAATTGGTAAGAAAACTGCCCAACGGATGGCATTTTATGTCCTCAATTCCTCAAATAATCTATCCAATGATCTTTCACAAGCAATTCTTTCATTAAAATCTAAAATACGTTTTTGTGAAAAATGCTTTGGAATCAGTGAAGAAAATCTATGCTTGGTGTGTAGTAATCCTCGAAGGGATAATACCTCTATTTGCGTAGTAGAGCATCCCGCAGATATTTATACTTTTGAAAAAACGAATGTTTTTAAAGGCTTGTATCATGTATTAGGTGGGGTATTATCACCGTTAGATGGAGTTGGACCTGATGATCTTAATATTAATTCATTAATCAAACGAGTGAATGCTAATGATGAAATATTAGTTGCGACCAATGCTACAATTGAAGGCGAGGCAACATGCCTTTATTTAGCAAATTTATTAGAAAGCAAATCAGTGAAGGTTACTAGACTAGCCAGAGGCCTTCCAATAGGTGGAGATCTAGAGTTTGTGGATGACGCAACAATAATGAGAGCCATAGAAGATAGATCAGTGATGTGATGACAATACCAAATATTCTAACAGTATTCCGTATTTTTCTTACCCCTTTTTTTGTTTATTGCTTGTTTGCTGATTTTAATAATGCATATTTATTCGCACTAATAATTTTTATAGTTGCATCAATAACTGATGCCTATGATGGATATTATGCTCGTAAATATGATGTTGTAACTGAATCAGGTAAATTTTTAGACCCTTTAGCAGATAAAATATTAGTTTCTTCAGCTTTTATTTCATTTGCTGTTTTAGGTTTAATTGAATTTTGGATGGTTGGATTAATTATTTTTAGAGATATTTTTATTACACTACTTCGAATGCTAATGAAACGTAATGATCGCACATTAGTGACTAGCAATATTGCAAAATCCAAAACTAGCGCGCAATTGACCTTAATAATTTTTACACTTTCTTTTTTAGTTTTTAGTAATATAAATGAGACGATTCTTAGTGCAATATTTGATTTAGTATCAAAATATAATTTGGTCTATAACCTTACATTTTTTGTTTCGTTATTCACAATATTTACAGGCTATAAATATATTAGGGATAATTATGAGGTCATTAAAGAAATTATATATCAATGAAGCTCATAACTGAGTGTATTGTCACAGTTTTTTATATTGGAAGGCTTCCAATTGCCCCAGGTACATGGGCAAGCATAGCAGCTACGATGTGTTGGTTTAGTTTCTTCCATAACCTCGATACTAGCATTTTACTAATTTTGATTTTAATAATATTTTTTATTGGTCTTTTTTTCACGCATAGACTATTAAAAACCATTGAGTCCCATGACCCATCGTTTATAGTAATTGATGAATGGGTGGGGCAATGGGTAGCTTTGTCGCTGTTACCTGTGAATGTTACCAATGCTATAATAGGATTTCTTTTATTTCGTTTTTTTGATATTACAAAGCTAGGGCCTGTAAAGTATTTTGAAAAAATGCCAGGAGCATGGGGGGTAATGACCGATGATCTGGTTGCTGGATTTATTTCACTAGCTATTATATTAATATTTCATTCATTCATCTTATGAAAATTGCCATTATCACTATTGGTTCTGAATTATTAAATGGATCGAGGTTAGATACTAATTCGAAATGGATTGCACAAAAGGTTTTACCCTGGAATGGCGAAATAGTTTCTAAAATAAGCATTCCTGACACTGATCAAGATATAATTAATACATTGAACTATTATATTTCACAATCTTTGGATATGATCATATGTACTGGTGGCCTAGGTCCAACACATGATGATATTACCGCCAAAACACTTTACGATTATTTTAAGGACACTCCAATATTTGATGATGACTATTGGTATATTTTAAAAGGAGAATTTAAAAAGCGCGGGTATGATATTTCTAATCTAAATAAATCTCAAGCTTATAGACCATCCATTGGTAAAATTATCCCCAATACAATTGGCACAGCAAGAGGGCTACATTATAAGAAAAAAAATACTCATGTTATCGTGCTACCAGGCGTTCCAGCAGAAATGAAATTAATGATGAAGACCACAGTGCTGCCAATGATTGGTGATTTATCAAAAACTTCTACCTCGTTTAAAATGTATCGAACTACTGGTATACCAGAATCCCATCTTTATGAAAAATTATTACCATTAATTAATAAATACTCAGAGGTAGATATTGCTTTTCTTCCAAGTTTTCTTGGTGTCGATATTCGTATATCAAGCAAAATAAATAAAGATTTCGATAAAATTAATAATCAGCTATTTTTAATTATCGAAGATTATTATTATGCTGATAATGAAATTGAACTTGAAGAGGTGGTCGCAATGCTATTAACTGATACTAATCTATCTATTGCTACAGCAGAATCATGCACAGGCGGGCTGATTGGTGATCGATTAACAAATGTTTCCGGGGTTTCAAATATTTATAAGGGAGGTGTTATAGCATACAGTAATCAAATGAAAATTAATTTATTAAATGTCAAAGAAAGCACTATTAGTCAGTATGGAGCCGTAAGCGAACAAACCGCTAAAGAAATGGCAATTGGTGTGCAAAAAAAGTTTTTATCTGATATAGGTATTTCAACTACTGGTATTGCGGGACCAACAGGTGGCACCAATAAAAAGCCTATCGGCTTAGTTTATATTGGATTTCACTATAAAAAAATAACCAAAGTCTACAAATTCAATTTTAGACTAGATCGTAAATCAAATAAAATGATAACTAGTCAAGCTGCCTTAAATATCATTAGAAAGCATTTACTATAATAAATAATTAAGTCAGTTCTTCCCAATTATTTGATTATATACTATTTTGTAGTGCGTTTATCACAATATAATTTATAATAATAGGTAATTATAGTATGTCAGATACATCGGAAAAAAGAACAAAAGCATTAGAAATAGCCATCTCTCAGGTTGATAAACAATACGGAAAAGGTTCAATAATGCATCTCGATCAAGATCAACCATTATCTTTTGATAAAAGTATTTCAACGGGTTGTTTATCACTGGATGTTGCATTAGGCGTTGGTGGTATCCCTAAAGGTAGGGTTATAGAAATTTATGGTCCAGAATCCTCAGGAAAAACAACTTTAGCCTTACATATTATCGCAGAAGCACAAAAAACAGGAGGATATGCTGCATTTATCGATGCTGAACATGCTTTAGATCCCGTATGGGCTGAAAAAATCGGAGTTAATATAAAAGAGTTGCTTGTATCTCAACCTGATCATGGTGAGCAGGCTCTAGAGATCACAGAAACATTAGTTCGTAGTGGTGCTCTAGATATTATTGTTGTTGATTCCGCAGCAGCGCTTGTACCTAGAGCTGAACTTGAAGGAGAGATGGGTGACTCTCATATGGGCTTACAGGCAAGGCTTATGTCGCAAGCATTACGCAAACTTACCGGAACTGTAAGTAGATCGGGTACGGCAGTAATTTTTATTAATCAGATACGGGAAAAGATAGGTGTGGTATATGGTAACCCAGAGACGACACCTGGCGGTAGGGCTCTTAAATTTTATACTTCTGTACGAATGGAAATACGTCGTGTAACCACCATCAAAGACGGTCAAGATGCAGTTGGAAATCGCACAAGAGTTAAAGTGGTCAAAAATAAAGTTGCTGCTCCATTTAAACAAACCGAGTTTGATATCATGTATAATCAAGGCATTTCATATGAAGGTGATATTATCGACTTAGCTCTAAAAGCAGAAGTTATTCAAAAGATGGGGTCATGGTTTTCATATGGAGATAATAAAATTGGTCAAGGTAGAGAAAATGCAAAACAATTTCTTATCGATAATAAAAAAGAAAGAAAAGAGATTGTCAAAAAAGTCAAAGCATTTATTGGTGTAGATGAGGACAAACCAAAGAAAAAGAGTGAATCATAAGATTATAAAAATCAATCGATCTAAGAGATATAGCGATCGAATTATCATAACTTTAGATAACAAAAGCGTCTTTAGAGTACCTGAAGACGCTTTTGTTTTATCTCCCCTTAATGTAGGAGATATGGTATCAATAAATGATATAAATAAATACGATAAGAAAATGAGGATACAAGAAGCTAAAGATGCTTCATATAGATTATTATCGTACAGAATGCGTAGTGTTAATGAATTGAAAAAAAGATTACAAAATAAATCATTTTTACCAGATGAGATAGATCAAGTAATTAAATATTTATTAAAGATGAATTATTTAAATGATTTAGAGTTTGCTCGTTTATTTTCAAAGGAAAAAGTTAAAATAAAAAAAATTGGCCCGATTTTACTAAAATCAGAGCTATTTAAGCATGGACTTGATGCCGATCTTATTGAAAAAGTTACTGATGAAATTTATAATCAATACAATATTCACGATCTTATAGCTTCACATCTTGTAAAAAAGAAAATAATAAAAAATAAATCTTTAGATGATCAAGATAAAAAAAGGTTAAATAATTTTTTGATTAGAAAGGGGTTTAATTGGGACCAAATTAATGATGTTTACGTAGAGTGGGGGCAGATTTAATTCAACCTGCCCCATCCTAGCCTATTTTTTATATACAGTGTGCTCCATTTCAAAATAATTTTTTGTCATTTTCTTGAGCACTCCAGAAAGCATAATAATAGATATTAGATTTGGAAAAGTCATAAATCCTAATGCAGCATCTCCAAAAGCCCACATTGCTTCAAGTGTAGCTATCGCACCAACAAAGACAAACATTATATATAAAATTCTATAGATAGGTATAGCTTTTTCACCAAACAAGTATTCCGTTGCACGGTCGCCATAAAATGACCAACTAATTACTGTGGATATTGCAAATAGTAATACACCAAGAGTTATGATTTTATCCCCAAACGGAATAAGCCATGAAAGACCTTCTTTAAACGCAAGAGATGTAAGAAGGCTACCGTTCAATATTTCACCAGCAAAGGATGGATCAATTCTTGATACATAGAACTCAGTATGTTGCCAAGCACCAGTTGATATAATTGTTAACCCTGTTAGAGTGCAGATAATGATTGTATCTATAAAAGGCTCAAGAAGAGCTACAACACCTTCGCGAACTGGATATTCGGTTTTAGCAGTGGAGTGAGCAATGGGTGCGCTACCCTGTCCAGCTTCATTCGAATATAGTCCTCTTTTAACACCCCAAAGCAATGTATTCATAAATAGAATCAATGTTCCTCCAGCGACACCTCCAACAGCGGCCGGTGGATTAAATGCCATTGAAATAATCATACCAAAACTTGATGGAACATCTGCGATATTAGCCAATAATATTAGAAGAGCAGATGTCACATATATCGCAGCCATTATAGGTGCTAAATAAGAAGTAACACTTCCAATACGTTTTATTCCACCAAGGATAACTAGTGCGGCAATACCAGCAATAAATAAGCCATTAATTATTTGCTGAATTGAGACGCTATACCAATCAGTTAGCTGATGTTTAATTGTTAAAAAATGCTCTGTACCAACAACTTGAGACACTTCTGAATATAATTGATCAGATAATGTGAATGATTGAATTGCATTTCCAGTTGCAAAAGAACAAATAACAGCAAATCCAGCAAATATTATCGCCAACCATCTCCACTGTTTTCCCAACCCTTTTTCTATTGTATACATTGGACCGCCAGCTGTCATGCCTTTACTATCAAAATCCCTGTATTCAACAGCTAGAGTACATTCAGCAAATTTTAAAGCAGAACCAAAAAAAGCAGTAATCCACATCCAGAACAAAGCACCAGGACCTCCATAGTATATAGCTGTTGCAACACCCGCAATATTTCCTATACCAACAGTTGCGGAAAGTGCAGTTGTTAATGCCTGAAAATGATTTAAATCACCGGCCTCATCAGGATTGTCATAATCACCTCTAGTAACTTTTAAACCATGTTTTAAATATTTTATTTGAGGAAAACCAAGATTAATTGTGGTGAATACTCCAGTACCTAGTAAAGCTACTACCATTAGAGGAACTAGACTGAATCTAGGGAAAGACCATATAGCCTCAAAAAAACTTACTCCGAATACTGATAAGAGAATTATTATTAAACCAAAAAAAACGATTGCACCAGTTTTTTTACTCATTTTATATATTTCCTGTAGATTAGTATTAATTAACACATTAAGATTATTAATTGTTAAACAAATAATCAATCAATCAAATTGTAAATTTATTCATGATTATTTTGTTATATATTTTATAATGAATATTGTATGTGGAATAGATGAGGTTGGAAGAGGTCCTTTAGCTGGGCCTGTGGTTAGCGCTGCAGTAGTTTTGCCAGATAATCATTCAATTAAAGGTTTAAAAGATTCAAAAAAGATTTCACCAAAATTACGAGAAGAACTATTCGATGAAATAATTTCAATTTCAGATGTAGGTATAGGTGTTGTTTCAAGTAGGCAGATAGATAGAATCAATATATTACAAGCCACTTACGTTTCAATGGAAAAAGCTTTGAAGAATTTAAAGAATTCACCTAATAAAATATTAGTTGATGGTTTTTCATTACCTTCAGAAAATATTAAGTCTGAGGGAATAATCAAGGGAGATGAAAAGATAGAGCAAATTAGCGCAGCTTCAATTATTGCTAAAGTAACAAGGGATAGATTTATGAAGCTTGTAGATCCAATCTTTCCGGAATATGATTTTTCAAATAATAAAGGATACGGTACAAAGAATCATATTAATGCTTTAAAAATAAAAAAAGCTTCATTAATACATCGAATGACTTTTGAGCCTGTGAAATCAAATTTACCAAACAAGAGTTTGATAAAAAATACTTCCTATAATAATGTTATTATTAATAAAAAAAAGGAACTTAAGACATTGAATAAAGAAATAAATAATTGGTTCAAGTTAAATAATCTTATTAAGTAATTTAGTAGTATGAAAAATAGAATTAATAAAATGATCAGTGAATTCAAATCATTATTTATCCTGATCATTATTATATTAACAATCAAAGTGACAATATTCGAAATGTATATCGTTCCAACGGGAAGTATGGAAAATACAATCATGACAGGTGACTTTTTGGTTGGCAATAGATTTGTTTATGGCATGAATACACCAGATCGCATAGGAGTAATGGATTTAGCCTTTAATATTCCATCGCTTAAATTTCCTTCTTTTAAAGAGCCTAAGAGGGGGGATGTAATCATTTTTAAGTTTCCGCGTGATACACGACAAAAATATGTTAAAAGATGCATTGCTGAACCAGGAGATATTATAGAAATTAAAGATAAGGTTGTTCATATCAATGGTCAGCCTTATATATTACCTAATAATGGAAAATTTGTGATGCCAAACATGTTCGCAGAAACTTATTCACAAAATGATATATTTCTAGGCAGTCATGGAAATAAAGATCAATTTAAAAAATTAAAAATGCCTCAAAAAGGTGATCGTATTAAAATTGAAAGCAATAATTTGCAATTATTGATTCATCTTATGTTGTTAGATGGCAATAATGTTATGTTGATTAGCGATGGCAAAGAATATCCCTATACAATGACTGATCCAAATGAGCTATTTAGACGAAAAAGTATGTTTTGGTTTTTTAAAAGATCAAATCCCAATAAAATATATTCAAATATAACTAGTGAATACTATCCAAGAGGCAGTCTTCTGGTTCCTTGGCAGATTAATAATCGCCCCAAACCTGAGAATTTTTTAATTAATGGTAATCCAGTATCTGAAATGGATTTCTATGAAGTTAGAAAAGATTATTATTGGGCTATGGGTGACAATAGAGATGATAGTTTAGATTCTAGATATTGGGGTTTTATTCCTCGTGATTACATATTGGGTGAAGCATTATTTTCATGGTTTTCTCTAAATTTAAATACTGGATTTCCAAGATTTAATCGAATTGGCAATGTTATTCAATAGAGCTTGACTAGCAGAAAATTGAAATTGTATTTTGACTTAATAAATAAACCGAACAATTAACAATGAAAAGACTTATACTTATTACATTATTATTACAAACCACATGGTCTCAAGAGGATACAACTTCTGTTTCATCATTAAATGAGCCCGTAGATAGCGTTGGAGTTGATAGCTTAGACCAATCTTCTGCATTGATCGCAGATACCCAGCAAGCTGCCGTTCTTGATCCTTCCATTCCTTTAACTTTAGATGTTGGATATAAAGGGTTTTTATGGGGTAGTCCATCTAATATGGGTATAGTTACTAATTTTGCTCAAATTGATTTAGATGATAGTCTTTCTTTAAATAAGTCCTATGTTGGAAAGCTAGGACCTGATTCAGCGATGGTTCATTATTTTTTTGCTGATAGCGGATTTTGGAAAGTAGAAATTGATTTTCATATTGAAACACATCGTGTAGAAAAACATATACAAGACTTTCTAAGACATGAAAAAAATATTTCTGAGGTTTATGGCCCTCCATCAAAAATTAACCATAAAGAATCTGGTGTATCTAGCTCCTACTCAAACTTACTTGACCAAAAATTTTCTAATGCATTTTATAGATCTACCTGGAAGGCTAATCCTGCCGTTATAGAATTGTATTTAAATTCATCGGTTCTTATGCCGAAAACAGAATTATCGATTTTCTCTGGTAACTATAGCGTTTTGAAACTTGTTTATTATAATCCAGATTATATGCATTCTTCGAAACCAGCTCCAGAACCTGAAGTATTGCCATCAATTTTTGAAATATATTAATTAATCTGATATTAAATATATTTACCAAGCTTTTATTTGTATCGTTAATTAGCTTATCCTGTGCCACCAATCCAAGAATGGTTCGATACTATGATTATTTTCTACCAAAGGATAGGGTATTGAATGAATGTAGGGAAATATTACTATCTCTTGACTACGATATAGATATTTATGCACCTGAAAGCTTTGCTTTAAGTACAAAATCAATTAGGATTAGAAGAACCTTAAGAAGATATGATTATGTCGTATTTATTCAAGTCACAGATAAAATTGAAGTGCATATATCAGCTAGTAGGAGTATTTTTCGAAGAGGATCTGAGTCAAATGTTGGTAAATATGATTTAATTATTCAACAAACTGAAGATAGGATTCCATTGTCATTACAGAGAAAAATTTATGACCCAATTAACAGAGCGTTTAATAA